>Ga0187781_10002511_pt1 | contig 13923 bp, 10 predicted proteins | sample 0715_SJ02_MP02_2_FD_132447 | JGI IMG/M metagenome (GOLD analysis project Ga0187781, IMG submission 132447) | Tropical peat soil microbial communities from peatlands in Department of Meta, Colombia - 0715_SJ02_MP02_20_MG | ecosystem: Environmental > Terrestrial > Soil > Wetlands > Peat | place...
CGAGGAACAGCTCGATGCCGATCACCTGCAGGCCATCTCCGAAGCCCTGCAGGAAGTCGAAGAGACCGGCAAGCTGGAGTTGGAAGACTGCGGCACCAAGGCGTTTCGCTTCGATCTTTGCCCGCGGTGTCACAAGAAGTTCCTGAAGGATCCGCTCGGCCGCGATGCCCTGCGGCGCCTGAACTTCAGCGAGAACTAGGAGTCTGAGCCGGGACGCGGCTGTCTCCGGTTCAGCCTGACTTCGCCGCCGGTTCGTCGCGCACCTTCGGTGGCACTTCCGAGGCGGCGTCATGATCGCACGCGGCCGTCCCAGCATCTCCCCTCGAGCGCGGCGTCCCCGCTTTGCGGTTGGATTTCCGACCCGCAGCGTTTGGGCGCTGGTGATCTTGTGCCTGCTCGTCGCGGGGCGGTTTCGCCAGCCGTCCGCGCACCCGTCGCCGGACTTTCGCTTCGAGGCGGACGCTGTGCGGCACGTCGAACGGGTGATCGACGGCGACACGATCGTGCTGGACGGAAACGTGCGCGTGCGGCTGATCGGCGTCGACACGCCGGAGACCAAACATCCGCACAAGCCGGTCGAGCCACTGGGCCCGGAAGCGACCGAGTTCACGCGGAGCCTGGTGGAGGGGCGCGACGTGACGCTGGCGTTCGACCGGGAGCGCCGCGACCGCTATGGGCGCGTGCTGGCCTACGTTTATTTCGACGGCAAGCTGCTGAACGAGGAGATCATCCGCGCCGGATTCTCGCGGGCCGAGACGCACTTCAAGTTCGATCGCGCGATGGCCAGGCGTTTTCAGCAGGCCGAGGACGAAGCCCGCGAAGCCCGGCGCGGGATCTGGAGCCTGGCCGCGGCAGCACACTGATTGGCAGATGCTTCTCGCAGCGGCATGAACCCCGAAGGGGTGTCGGTCTTCTGGCCACTGGCGCGAGCCAGTGGGTCAAGGACTCAGAAACGCAGAATTCGAGCCCCCGAAAGGGGGCGAAAGATTCATACAGCGCTGTCACGGTGTCTGTCGCCCCCTCCGGGGGCTTATGGAACGTGTGACGACCGCGAGTTTTCCACTGGCTTACGCCAGTGGCCAGAGGAGCTTCACCCCTTTGGGGTGAATGCCTACAAACAAAGCGACAACCTTCCCATGTTGGCCAGCAACGACTGACCCGACCCACTACTCGCGACCACCCGCGCCCGGTTTGTTTCCTCGCGGCCGATTTGTTACGTTCGCAGGCGGTTTCCGGAACGCAGAACGAAGGCACGAGTTGCCATGACGAAAACAATCTTCAAGCGAATTCTCGACAAGGAAATCCCCGCCAGCATCATTTACGAGGATGATCGCTGCCTGGCCTTTCGCGACATCAATCCGCAAGCGCCGACGCACGTGCTGATTATTCCGAAAGTCGAAATCGTCTCGCTGGCCGACGCCCAGGAATCGGACGCTTTGCTGTTGGGCTCGTTGCTCCTGGTTGCCGCGAAGCTGGCGGTCATGCTCGGCCTCGAGAACGGCTACCGTGCCGTGATCAACTGCGGACGCGACGGCGGCCAGAGCGTCGATCATCTGCACGTCCATTTGCTCGGCGGACGGCCGATGAAGTGGCCCCCCGGCTGATTCCGCTCTCGCTGCTCGCGCGAGGCATTCCGGTGCCAGCCGAACGCAAGGAAATAGCGCGGCCCGGTCGCATTTGGGCCGCCGGCAGGCCCCTCACCCCCAGCCCCTCTCCCGCAAGGGGAGAGGGGGGAAAGAGTGCGAGCGTGGGCTGCATTACAAAACAGTGCTGCGCGCTAGTCTTCTCCCCTCTCCCCGCATTGCGTCTGCGCCGGCGGTTACCGCCGAAGCGGCGGACGCCGGCAAGGCGGGAGAGGGGCTGGGGGTGAGGGGTCATGCGGTTGCTCTCAGAGAACATCGCCCGCGAGGACTCGCCCCGCGCCGCTTTCCGCGGTCCACTTCAGCCACTTAGGGCCGTTTCAGGCTCGCGATTTGCAGGACATGTCTCTGCCAGCCCACGCGAATGATTCGTGTTCTGCGGATCCGCTTTTCGGCAACGTTGGGCAGATGCGGAAGGCGGGCCGCAAAATTGCCTGTTGGACAGGCGGGGTGGACCATGTCTGAACCAGATGAAATTCAACAATTGCTGAAGTTGCTCGAGCCCCGGCTTGCGGGCGACCAGAACGACCTGTACCGGCGCGCCTTGGAGCAATTTGACCGGATCATCCTGCGTCGAGCGCTGGAGCACTGCGAAGGCAATCTGACGCGAGCCGCCGCACTTCTGGGCCTCTCGCGCGTCACCTTGCGCTCGAAGCTGCGCTCGCTCGGCTTATTGGGGGGAAAAAATAGCGCCTCTGACCCGGGCGGGGGCAATCCGAAGTCGGGGAACGCGAATCACCCGCCCGTTGTGACGCACCCGCCGGTGGAGCATCCGCCGCAGGGTCACCCGCACAGCCCCCAATCTCCGAACGCGCCGCGCGAGGCTGGACAGGATTTAACCAGACCGGACATGCCCGGCGCCGGGCCTTCAGCAGCTCACTTCGCGACGACGGGTCGGCGCGAGTCGGCTGGTTTCTACAACGCTCAGTTCCCCAAGTAGTTGTGTCGCGCGCCAAAGCGGGCGACATGCTTCTGGAACGGCAGTTGCGTTACCTCCCACTGGTCGTTTGACGAACAGGTTTCGATCTTCGGAGGGCCTGCCATGCGACGCAAGCGCCTCGGCAGCGCGTTGTTCGCGCTGCTCGTGTGTCTGATCGTCATCGTGGGTTTCGCTCGCGGCTGGTTCCGACTCTCCAGCAGCGAAGACTCCCTGCGCAACGAACTCAACGTCAACCTCACGCTCGATCGGGGCAAGTTTCAGGGCGATGCCGAGCGGGCCGTCGACAAGACTCAGAATGCGGCTTCGCAGTTGTCGGATTCGATCAAGCGCGGCGCTTCCCTGGGCGATCGCGCTGGTGAGAAAGCCGCGCCGGCCCATCCGTGACCGCGCCGTTGCGGGCCCAATCGTGGACTCCGCAGCGTGGCGAATGAAATTTTTCCAAAAGAATTGGAAATCCTCCGCTGCCGATCGGCGACTCGACTGACGACACGGCCCGCTCGGGCGCCGTTCTCGCAGCCTCGGCAAGGTGCCGGCGCCATCGAGCCGGGCCGCGCCAAACTCGTTACGGCGGGCGGGGAACGGGCTGACGGCACCCAACGCCGTCCTGCTGTTTGAAAACCAAGGACGCCAGGAAATCCGATGCGGGCGCGGGTCCGACGGAGAAAAAACCATGAATCGGCATACAAAGCGCACGCAATCGGAACAACCGATGGTCCACGACGGAGGAACCAGGGACGAACCCCTGCATCGGGAAGACGACATGAGCGTACGTCAAGGCGATAAGGGACCGGCCGCCTACAAGGCGGAAGAGATGATCTTTCGCCCCTCCCCCGCCACGACCGTCGGGGCCGAACTGGAGCTGATGGTCCTGGACCCGCATTCCGGCGACCTGGCGCCGGGAGCCGTCCGGCTGCTGAAGACCTGCGCGGAGGAGTCGATCGAGAACGTCTCCGCCGAGCTGATGCAGTCGATGATCGAGCTGAAGACGGGCATCTGCCGCGACGTGGCCGACGTCCGTGACCAGCTTGTCCCGCGTCTGCGCCGCGTGCGGAACATCGCCCGCTCGATGGGCTACGAGCTGGCGATGTCGGCCACGCACCCGTTTCACCGCGCCTCGAACAGCGCCGTCTCCCCGTCGGAGCGCTACGACCGGCTGGTCGATCGGCTGGCCTATTTGATCCATCAACGCGTCGTCTTTGGTCTGCACATCCACGTCGGCCTGCCCAGCGGAGATAGGGCCCTGGGCGTGATGAACCAGCTGGTGCAGTACCTCCCGCATCTTTTGGCCCTGTCGGCCAACTCCCCCTTCTGGCAGGGAATCGACACGGGGCTGGCCTCTTGCCGCACGGCGCTGTACCGCACGCTTCCGCACGCGGGCGTGCCGCGGTATTTTCCCCGCTGGAAGGACTTTCGCGCGTACTTCCGCGTGATGCGTGAATGCGGAGCCATTCAGTCGATGAAAGACATCTACTGGGACATTCGACCGCGGCCGGAGTTCGGCACGATCGAGCTGCGCGTCTGCGACATGCCCGCCACGCTGGCGACCACGTTTGCCCTGGTGGCCCTGGTCCGCTCGCTGGCAATCGCCAGCCAGCGACTGCTGGAAGAGCGGCCGCAAATGCGGCGGGGCGATATCCGCAAGCACTGGATCGCCGTCGAGAATAAATGGCTGGCGACGCGCTACGGTTTGGGAGGGATGTATATCCGCACGCCGGCCGGCAAGCGTCGCCCGCTGCGGCAGGACCTCAACGAGCTGCTTGCCCGCTTGATGCCCGTCGCTCGCGAGAGCGGAGACGACGTCTTTCTGGCGAAGTTGCTGCCTCTGGACAAATTCGAGGCGGGGGCCGACCGGCAGCGGCGGCTCTGCCGCGAGTCGGGAAATCCACGAACCGTCATCGACGACATGGTCGCCAGCCTCTCGTCCGAATTGGACTCGGCCGTGGCGCCCGACAAGTCGCCGACTCCGGCCGTCGCCTCTTCGGCGACCAGCGGTGTCGGCGCGGGGTCGAGTCAACCACCCTCTCCCGATCCGCGGGGAGAGGGCGGGCGAGAGGGCTGCCTTTCCAAACCCTCTCCCATCGGAATGGGAGAGGGCAAAGAGGCCGGCGCCAATGGAGCCGGCGCAAAAGGGACCGGCTCGAAGGAAAAAGAAACGGTCGGCAACGTGACCCAGGCCGACCCGACGGTCGGCAGTGCGACCCAGGCCGACCCGGCGCTGCGCTCGCCGAGCGAACCCGCTGCGACGCCTCGCGCGTCGGCCCCTCCGGCGGCGGGCGCAGCCAACCCTTTTGCGGCAGTGGATCTGCCGGCGAGTTTCCTGTTCCGTCCGGCAGCGCGGCTCGCAGAGCCGATACCATTAGCCGTGGTTTCAATACTCTCTCCCATTCCGATGGGAGAGGGTTTTGAAAGGCAGCCCTCGCCCCGGCCCTCTCCCGGCGGACCGGGAGAGGGTGGTTATGAAACCGCCATTAGCCGTGGGAGGATGAACGATGTCCTCGATTGAGCCGTTCGCCGTCTTCGACTGCAGCCTGGTGCGGATGCCGATCGGGCGCAGCTGCTCGAACATGCGCGAGCTGTTGGAGTCGATCCGCACGGTGCCGGACATGGTGATCGAGCATCACATGACGCGCTGCGCGTTGGAGGACCACTTCGATCTCTACGAATTCCCCAACGATCTGGCCCACTGGTGCTGGGACATGCTGGGTGACCACGTGCTGGCCGAAAAATTGGGGCTGGTCGATCCGTACGCGCATCAGTCGATCGAATCGCTGCGTGCCGAACTCGTCAATTTGATCGAGGAGCGCGTGTGGGAGCTGGATCGGGTGCCGACGTGCCCGCCGGGGCTCGAACTGCACTTCGTCGGATCGCGGCTGATCGCCTACGACACGGGCGAACGATTGCCGACGCCGGCGGCCCTGTTCGAGACTCTGCCGCGGCTGTCGCTGCGGTCGTTTTTCTACCACATGCACAATGCGCGGCGGCGTTCGGGGGGACGGACCGACGATTTTTCCAACTGGCTCGAATGCTACGGGGCCGATCCCTCGCTCGTTGCGCGGCTGCGGGCCATCGACGTCTATTTTCTGAATCTCAATCAGCTGCGGGACCAGATGGTCGAGGCGTTTCGCGAACACTCGACTGCTCCGGAGGTGGCCCTCAAGGCGTCGGCCTGACACGCGTCCCAGGGGAGCTGCCCGACACAACCACGGGCATTGGGGAGCCATGCAACAACTCGATCGTTATGAAGACGTCGTCGGACATGCGGAAGTGCAGCGTCTGCGAAACCTGGCCGCGCGGCTCGAGGGGCGCAAGATCGTGCACGTCAACTCCACGAAGACCGGGGGCGGCGTGGCCGAAATCCTGGGGTGGATGACCCCCTTGATGAAGGAGCTGGGACTGGACGCGCGCTGGGAGGTGATCTCCGGCCCGCCCGATTTTTATCGCGTGACCAAAACGCTGCACAACGGCCTGCAGGGTCTGCCCGTCGTGTTTCGCTCGCGGGATTTCGAGCTGCATCACGAGGTCGACAAGCAGAACGCCGAGAAGCTCAATCTCGGGGCCGACGTCGTGATCGTTCACGATCCGCAGCCGATCTTCCTGCCCCTCTACACCCCGAAGGACCAGGTGAAGCGCTGGATCTGGCGCTGCCACGTCGACGCGTCGCGGCCCAATCGGGCGGTGTGGAAGCACCTGGCGGGGGCGATCTCCCAGTACCAGGCGACGATCTTTTCGATGGCGGCTTTCACGCGGCCCCTGCCCTGCCCCATGTTTTTGATCCCCCCGTCGATCGATCCCCTCTCCGACAAGAATTGCCCACTCTCGGAGCAGGAACGGCTCGAGACGGTGAACCGCCTGGGGATCGATCCCGAGCGCCCCTTCCTGCTGCAAGTCTCGCGATTCGACCGCTTCAAGGATCCGATCGGCGTGATCGAGGCCTACCGAATGGTGAAGCCGTATTACCCCGAGATGCAACTGGTGCTGGCGGGGGGCCCGGCCGACGACGACCCGGAAGGGGCCGAGGTGCTGCGCGAGGTGATGGACGCGGCCGGCGAAGACAAGGACCTCAAAGTGCTGATGCTGCCTCCCGACTCGCATCGGATCATCAACGCGCTGCAGCGCTCCGCGACCATCGTGCTGCAGAAGTCGCTCAAAGAAGGCTTCGGCCTGACGGTGACCGAGGCGCTGTGGAAGGGGAAACCGGTGATCGGCGGTGCGTGCGGTGGAATTACCCTGCAGGTGCACGACTATCACACGGGCTTTTTGGTGCACTCGCCTGCGGGGGCCGCCTACCGCATCCGCTATCTGCTGCGCTATTCCGACAAGCGCGAACGCATGGGGCGGACGGGCTTCGAGTTCGTGCGGGAGCACTTTTTGCTCATCCGGCACTTGCGCGACTATTTGTGCACGCTGTTGTGTCTCGATCAACCGGGCGAAATGGATTTGGTGGCTTGAACAGAAATAACGGACGAAAGCGGTTTCACCCTCTCCCGGTCCGCCGGGAGAGGGCCGGGGTGAGGGCTGCTTTTGAAACGGAAATCCAAGGGGAGCCCTCACCCTACCCTCTCCCATCGGAATGGGAGAGGGTTATGAGATGGCCCAGTGACAAAGACGCCGACCATGGATGAGTTGTTGCTTCAATCTCCAAAGCAGAGCCGACTCTCCCCCGCGGGCTGCGGAGCTCTGGCGGGCGCGGGCGAGTCGGTCTGCTGGCGCGTGTGGGCTCCTCGCGCGCGGCAGGTCGAGCTGCTGCTGGCAAACGGAGATTCGGCGGCAACGCCAGGCGACGCCGACTTCCGCAGAATCCGGATGGCGCCTGAGGCGCGGGGCCATTTTGCTCACCGAGAAGACGACGTCCCCGAAGGCCAGCGTTACGCCTACTCGATCGATGGCGGACCGTCCCGACCCGATCCGGCTTCGCGCTGGCAGCCCGACGGCATCCATCGCCCGTCGGCCGTCGCTCGGCTCGAGCGTTTTGACTGGTCCGAAGGGGGCTGGCAGGGCCTGCCGCTGGCAGACCTGGTGATCTACGAGCTGCACGTGGGCACGTTCACTCGCGAGGGGACCTTCGACGCGCTGATCGGCCGGCTCGCGGACTTGCGCGAGCTGGGCGTCACCGCCATCGAGCTGATGCCGGTTTGCCAGTTCCCAGGCGGCCGCAGTTGGGGCTACGACCTGGTGCATCCGTTTGCCGTGCAGAATACGTACGGCGGACCGCGCGGATTGCAGCGGCTGATCGCCGCCTGTCACCGCGTTGGATTGGCCGTGCTCGTCGACGTCGTTTACAACCACTTCGGCCCGGAGGGGAACTACCTCGCCGAGTTCGGCCCGTACTTCACGGACCGCTACAACACGCCTTGGGGACGCGCGATCAATTACGACGACGCCGGCAGCGATGAAGTCCGCGCGTTTGTGGTCGACAACGTGCGGATGTGGATCCGCGACTTTCACGTCGACGGCCTGCGGGTCGACGCCGTGCACGCCGTCTACGATTTCGGGCCGCGGCATATCCTGCGCGAGATCAAAGAGGCCGCCGACGTCGAGGCGACGCGCCTGGGTCGTCCGGTGCATGTGATTGCCGAGAGCGACCTCAACGACGTGCGGCTGATCGACCCGCCCGAGTCGGGAGGTTACGGCCTCGACGCGCAGTGGAGCGACGATTTCCACCACGCCGTGCACGCCTTTTTGACCGGCGAGCGCACCCGCTACTACGCCGATTTCGGCCGAGCCGAGCAGATCGTCAAAGCCATCAATCACTCGTTCGTCTATGACGGCGCCTACAGCCGGTTTCGCGATCGCCGCCACGGCGGTCCGATCGGCGACCATAGCGGCGAGCGTTTCGTCGTCGCGATTCAAAACCACGACCAGATCGGCAACCGGCCGCTCGGCGACCGCCTGGGAACGATTCTCGAACCGGCCCAGCAGCGGCTGGCGGCCGGGCTGTTGCTTCTGGCGCCGTCGATCCCGCTGATCTTCATGGGCGAGGAATACGACGAAACGCGACCGTTCCCCTACTTCTGCTCGTTCGCGGATCCGCAAATCGCCGAGGCGGCACGCCGCGGCCGGCGCCAGGAATTTTCCCAGGAGGGAGACGAAGACGACGTGCCCGATCCTCAATCGCCGGCGACGTTCGAGTCGGCGAAGTTGAGCTGGTCGTGGGAGGGATCCCGGCAAGGCGGGCTGCGGAATTTGTATCGCCGCCTGCTGGAGCTGCGCCGGCGCTGGTTTCCACTGGCGAAGTCGATCGACCATCGAGCCGAGCTTTTGAACGACGCGCACGGCTCGACGTCGCTGCGGCTGGAACGCACGATTTCGTCCGACGGGGGCAAGTCGCGGCTCGTTGCGATCTTCAATCTGGGCGCGGAGCCACAGCAGCTTCCCGAGAAGAAGCCGCCCCACGCCGCTGTTTTACTGCACTCGGAGGATCCGGCGTTCGGCGGCGCTCGCGGCAAGGCCGACGCCCGCGATATGCTGCTGCCGTTCGAGTTCTGCGTCTTTGGGCCGAGTCGTTGGAGCGCGCCATGAGTTCCACGCTGACCCCCAAGAGCGAAGTCTCTGAACCCGAAGCTGCGTCCCCCGTCATCGAGGCGCTGCTCGAGTCGGTCAAAGAGCGCCTCGCGACGCGGCGGATGCCCGAAGCCACCTATCGCCTGCAGGTCAACCACGCCTTCACGTTTCGCGACGCGCGGCGGATCGCCGATTATCTGGCGGCACTGGGCATCAGCGACTGCTACCTCTCCCCGTACATGACGGCCAACGCGGGCAGCGAGCACGGCTACGACATCGTCGATCACAACAGGCTCAACCCGGAGATCGGCACCGAGCAGGACTATCACGCCTTCGTCGAAACGCTGAAGTCGCATGGCCTGGGGCAGATCGTCGACGTCGTTCCCAACCACATGGGCGTCGGGGGCGAAAACGCCTGGTGGACCGACGTGCTGGAAAACGGCCCCGGCTCTCCCTACGCGTCGTTCTTCGACATCGACTGGAAGCCGCTCAAGCCCGATCTGGCCAACAAGGTGCTGCTGCCCATCCTGGGGGACCAGTTCGGGAAAGTGCTGGAGGAGCAGCAGCTCGTCCTTTCGTTCGAGGAGGGGGGCTTTTGGCTGCACTATTACCAGCACCGCTTCCCCATCGCTCCCCATTCCTGGGCGATGATCCTCCAGCATCGCATCGACGAGCTCAAGCAGGCGCTCGCCGATGACCAGGAGCACCTGCTCGAATATCAGAGCATCATGACGGGGATCGGCCATCTCCCGGCGATGACCGAAACCGACCTGCAAGAAGTCAGCGAACGCCGACGCGAAAAAGAGGTCCTCAGGCGTCGGCTGAAGGATCTGGCCGACTCGACCCCCCGCGTCGACGCCTTTATCAAGCAGAACGTGGCGCTCTTTAACGGCACGCGGGGGGAGCCGCGGAGCTTCGATTTGCTGGAACAACTGCTGGGCGAACAGCCGTACCGGCTGGCGTACTGGCGGGTGGCTTCGGATGAGATCAACTACCGGCGGTTTTTCGACGTCAACGAGCTGGCCGCGATCTGCATGGAGAATCCCGAGGTCTTCGAGCAGACACACCGGTTGATTCTGCGCCTGGTGAATCAGGGCGCGGTCCAGGGGCTGCGCATCGACCACCCGGACGGCCTCTACGATCCTCCCGAATACCTGCGCCGCCTGCAGAAAGCCCGCTTCTTGCAAGTCTGCCGCCAGGCCTTCGACGAGCAATTCGGGGACGGCAGCGTTCCCGCGGAAAGCGGCGCCGAGACGGCCAGAGCGCACGTGTCGACGCCAGGTCCCGACGCCGAGGCCGCCCCGACCAACGGCCGGCAAACGACCGAACCGATTCGTTGGGAGGCGCTCGAGCCGGCGCTGGTGGAACGATTCGAAAAACTGGCCCGCACCGAACGCAACGAATTATTGACGCGCCCGCTCTACGTCGTGGTCGAAAAGATCCTCGAACCGGGCGAGCGGCTGCCCGAGAGCTGGCCGGTCCACGGCACGACCGGCTACGACTTTCTGGCGCTCTTGAACGGCCTGTTCGTCGAGCGAACCAACGCCAAGGCCTTCGATCGCTTGTACCAGACCTTCGCCAAGCAGCGGACCGATTTCCGGGAGCTGGTCTATCGCTCGAAACTGCTGATCATGCAGGCCTCGATGTCGGCCGAGATCAGCGTGCTGGGGCACGAGCTGGACCGCATTTCCGAGCGGAACCGCTGGTCGCGCGACTTCACGCTCAACAGCGTGACGGAGGCCCTCCGCGAGGTCATCGCCTGCTTTCCGGTCTATCGCACCTACGTGAACCCCAACAGCGTTCTGGAGCGCGATCGCCGGTACATCGAAATGGCCGTGTCGCGGGCCAAGCGAAAGAACCCGGCGACCAGCGCCTCGGTTTTCGACCTCGTCCGGGCCGTGCTGTTGCTCAATCAAAACTATGCGCCCGACGAGGCCTCGCGCGCGACGCTCGAGCGATTTGTCGGCCGCTTTCAGCAATTCACCGGGCCGGTCATGGCCAAGGCGGTCGAGGACACGGCGTTTTACATCCACAATCGCCTGGTCTCGCTCAACGAGGTCGGCGGCAATCCGGAAGTCTTCGGCAGCACGCTCTCGTCGTTTCATCAGCAGAACATCGAGCGGCAGGCGCATTGGCCCTTTTCGCTGTTGTCGACTTCCACGCACGACACCAAGCGCAGCGAAGACGTGCGAGCGCGGATCAACGTCTTGTCGGAGCTGCCCCGGGAGTTCCGCACGCGGGTCTTTCGCTGGGCGCGGCTCAATCAAAACAAGAAAACGCCGATCGAGGACTCCCCCGCCCCGACGCGAAACGACGAGTTTTTGCTCTACCAGACGTTGATCGGCACCTGGCCCCTCGAAGCGCCGGGCGCGGCCGAGCGCGATCAATATCGCGAGCGAATTCAAAACTACATGCTGAAGGCCACGCGCGAAGCCAAGGTCAACACCAGCTGGGTCAACCCCAACGAAGACTACGAGCGGGCCACGCGCGACTTCGTGAGCGCGATTCTCGACGCGTCGCGGCGGAACCTGTTCCTGGCCGACTTCGTTCCCTTCGCCCAGCGAGTCTCCCAGCTGGGCCTTTGGAATTCGCTGTCGCAGACGCTCCTTAAACTGGCCAGCGCCGGCGTTCCCGATTTGTACCAGGGGACGGAGATCTGGGACTTCAGCCTCGTCGATCCCGATAACCGCCGGCCCGTCGACTACGAGCGCCGGCGCGAGCTGTTGCAGGCTCTGGAAGCCCGCCTGGCCGGATCGCCCGACGAGCTGGGCAACCTGGCCCGCGAGCTGGTCGCCAGCCCGCAGGATGGACGAATCAAGCTGTTCGTGATTTGGCGAATGCTCAATTTTCGCCGGCAGCATCGGGGCCTGTTGACTTGCGGCCGCTACATCCCGCTCGAGGCGGCCGGATCGCGGGCCGAACATGTCTGCGCCTTCGTCCGCAAGAATGCGCAGTCGGCCGTGCTGGTCGTCGCGCCCCGGTTGATAGCGAAACTCGACGACGCCGGCGCCGGCCCTCCGATCGGGCAAGACCGTTGGGGCGACACATCCGTCAGCCTCCCCGCTCAACTGCAATCTGCGAGCTTTCGCAACCTGTTCACCGGCGAAATTCTCTCGCCCCGGGAGCCCGCCTCTTCTGACGCGGGTCGCCGGCCGATAGGGGACTTATTGGCCGCGTTTCCCGTGGCCGTATTTGAACGCATCGACTAGCGGTGGTCTGAAAACCCACTCCCATTCCGATGGGAGAGGGTAGGGTGAGGGCCCTCTCCGGCTCGACTGAGCTCGCCAAAGTCCGGCGGACCGGGAGAGGGTGCTGATGAAACCGCTGCCAGGGCGCGAGGGGCGCCGCGTTTGCTCGCGGTGGTGGGCGGTCGAAACGTGACCATCCTGAGTCGGTCCCGCTCTGTCTCGAGTCCTGAACTGCACCTTCCGAATTTCGGATCTCATGAGGCGGTCGCGACCGAGAGTCGTGGCACGCCTGTTGCAAATTAGTTGACCAGTTCACGCCGCAACCCCCGCGGAAGCGGCGTCGGCAACCGAATCACACGGAGGTGCCAGTACTCGAGCAAGGCACCACAGTGATGCACGAGCAACGGGTCACCCGCCGTCGTCCCGCTTTTCGACAATCGCACTCCGACCGCAAACGAATTGCAGAGGCCACAACGCTCGCCGGCCGAGAAATGAACGCGGTGCGAGCGCCGATCCCGGTCCGCCGCCGGCAAACCGTTTCACGCCTGGCGCTCAATCGCGTGGCCCTTGCCGGAGTCGGCGCGCCGTTTCCAGAAATCGCGATCCCGTCGACCGAGGGCCGCTGGCAAGGATTGTGGGGACAGGTCGCCGACCTGTTCGAGGAGCGGGTGGGAGCCCGCGAGACCAGGCGACGTCTCTTGCACGCCACTCCGGGCCTGTTGCCGTTTCTGTTGTGGGCGGTCCCGCATGATCCGCCGTCGTCGACGCGGTTCCTGGCCGTGATCAGCGGCCTGATCCTCGCCCTGGCGACGATTGCCTATTACCAGTTCGGACGAGTCCAGCGCTCCGCCGAAGGACGCCGCGACGTGATCGAAGCCGTCTTTGGATATGCGAGCGTCGTCCTGGCGGCGATGCTCCTTTGTGCGCAGCACGTGGAAGTCGCCTTCGCTGCCCTGGCCGTCTTGGCGTTCGGAGACGGCTCGGCAACTCTGGGGGGAATGTTGATGCGGGGCCGGCGGCTTCCCTGGAACCCCAAGAAGTCGATCGTCGGCACGGTGTGCTTCGTGCTGGTGGCGACGCCGATGGCCGCCTTGGTCTATTGGGGCCAGGCTCACGACGTCTATCAGGCCGCCGGCCTGCCGCGCGTCGACTTGCGGATGGCCCTGCTGGGAGCGCTCGCCGCCGCAATCGCGGCCGCGCTCGTCGAGTCGCTCCCCGTGCGCACCAACGACAACGTGCGCGTCGGCACGACGGCCGCGGTCGTCATCGGCCTGTTTCAATGGCTGGCGGTGGGCTGGGTGTGACGAGCGTAGATGAGCGGGCGATTGTGAGGACGGCGCCGGAACGCCCCTCACCCCCAGCCCCTCTCCCGTCTTGCCGGCGTCCGCCGCTTCGGCGAAAACTGCCGGCGCGGACGCAAAGCGGGGAGAGGGCAGAAGAGTTCCCAGGTCGCTGCCGTCTGCAATTCTTCCCCCCTCTCCCGCGAGGGGCTTTGCCCAAAAAAGGGGACAGACCCCTGGACCCGTTGTGCCTGGAAAGCTGGTTTGCCCTTCCGGTAGGGGGTCAGTCCCCGTTTTTGGGCAAAGCCCCTTGCGGGAGAGGGGCCGGGGGTGAGGGGGCCGGCCGTTCGGCGTCGCACGGCAAGATCAACTAC
>Ga0187781_10002513_pt1 | contig 13915 bp, 16 predicted proteins | sample 0715_SJ02_MP02_2_FD_132447 | JGI IMG/M metagenome (GOLD analysis project Ga0187781, IMG submission 132447) | Tropical peat soil microbial communities from peatlands in Department of Meta, Colombia - 0715_SJ02_MP02_20_MG | ecosystem: Environmental > Terrestrial > Soil > Wetlands > Peat | place...
ACGCTCAGGCAAAACAGGTACTCAAAAACATCGAGAGCGCTTTGCAGAAAGCCGGCGCGAGCATGAAAAATGTGGTGCGCACGCGCATGTATGTGACGAACATCGCGGATTGGGAAAAGGTCGGCAAAGCGCACGGCGAAGTGTTCGGCGAAATCCGTCCGGCGACCTCGATGGTGCAGGTGAGCGCATTAATCTCTCCCGAAATCGTCGTCGAAATCGAAGCGGATGCGTATGTCTCGCCGGAGTAGGTTCGTCCGCTGGGGTAGGATTTCGCAGATCTGGAGGATCGGCGGCTGATTGTAAGAAGTGGCAAGGATGCCCCACCCGCCGCGCTTTTCGGCGGGTGGGATCTCTCTGTGTCTCAGTAGCTATCGTCCCGCCGCTGCCCCCGCAGTCATGATTCCGGCAATGTGCATGCCTTCAATTCGCGCCAGCACGTTTTCCATGCTCGACCCGGTATCTGTGCACGCGTCCACGTATGGATGCCGGCTGCCATCGGCGTGCATAACCAGAACCGCGGTTTCCGCGTTCGCCTTCTTGACCATGTAAGGCAAGTGATGACGGTCATTCCGCGAAAGGCTTGGCCCGAGCACCACCAAATCAAACGGGCCTTTCTTCAGCGCATCCACCACAGCTTTGCGGCCAATCGCCTTTTCCACGTTATGCCCTGCTTTCTGAAATGCCTCGGCCGGAGCCGCTTGCGCCTCCGCTTCCCCTTCGCCATAAAGAATTCTTAACTTTGCCGACTTCGCCATTGTTCTCCGTCCTTGCTCGGTACGCGATCCACCATACCGGCAAAGCCACGGTAGCAACGGCTTTTGGGACAGAGAACGTCACCGAAGGCCAGCAACGAAAGGACGGGTTCAGCTTATTCACGGAGCTTACACGCCCCGGAGCAGCGCTGCAGATTCTGTTCTGTATCAGTTGGATAGCGCAACGCACTCCGCGGCGACGCGGCTTACTGCTCCCGCAGCGCCTTCATCGGGTCTAGCCGTGAGGCGCGGAATGCTGGCGCGGTACTCGCCGCCACGCTCACTGCCAGAAGCAGCACCGCAGTCGCCGCAAAAGTAGCCGGATCGGTCGGCCGCACCCCGAACAGCATCCCAGAGATCACACGGGTCAAAAGCGCTGAGGCGGCGATCCCTAGAACCACGCCCGCCAGAGCCAGCGCCAAGCCGCGCCGCACAATCATGTGCAGCACATCTTCTCGCCGCGCTCCTACCGCCATTCGCAGCCCGATCTCCAGCGTCCGCTGCACCACCATGTAGGAGAGCAATCCGTATAACCCGATCGCCGCCAGCACCAACGAGATCACCGCAAAGCAGCTCAGCAGAAATGTCTGAAAGCGCGGTTGCGCGGTTGATTTGTAAAGATATTCTTCCAGCGTCGATGTCTGGTAGACGGGCACGTTCTTGTCAAGCTGGTGAATCGCGCCGATCGCCGCCTGCATCGCCGTCGCCTCCCCATTGGTTCGCACCACCAGATATGGATTCGTGATCAGCGCCTGCGCGTAAGGCAAGTAATACTGCGGATCGAAATCCGCGGTCAGCCCCTTACGCTTGGTGTCTCCGACCACCCCTACGACCTCGCGCACCGCGTGGTCAAAGAGGTCGTCGCCCACGCCAACCTGAATGTGCTGCCCAACAGGATTCTCGTGCGGAAAGTATTTCCTGGCAAATGCCTGATTGACTATGATCGTCGGCTGTCCGGTCAGACCGTCCTGCTCTCCAAAGGTCCTGCCAGCGATCAGCGGAATCTTCATCGTCTCAAAGTAGCCGGGCATGGCCAGGTCCAGCGATTCGCTGGGCTCGTCTCCCTTCGCCACTGGCCGGCCCTGAATGTTGAAGCTTACCGTAGCGGAGCTGCTGCTCATCGGAAGCGGCCACCCCGCCGACGCTGACTGCACTCCGGGCAGCGCCGAGATGCGCTCGACCAGTTGCTGGTAGAAAAGGTAGTGCTGATTATGATTGGTCTCGTTGAAGGGCACCCCCGCGCGGCTGGTTAGCACATGCTTCGGATCGAAGCCCGGATTTACATCGAGAATGCGCACGAAACTCCGCATCAGCAGCCCCGCGCCGATCAACAGCACCATCCCGATCGCCGTCTGCGTGACCACCAGGCTGTTGTGCAAGCGGTGCTGTGCTCTGCCGCCTCCCAGGCTGCGCCCTCCCTCGCGCAGAACGCGCGCCGGCGTAGCGCGCGGCAGCCGCCATGCGGGAAATGCACAGAAGAGCAGCCCTGTCAGGACCGAGACAACCAGCACAAAGAGCAGCACCCCTACATCAATCGACGCCTTCTCAACGCGCGGAATCTCCACCGGCATTAACTTCAGCATGGCCTGGATCAACCCAAACGCCAGCGCAATACCCGCGGCCCCGCCGCAAAGAGACAGCATTAGCGATTCCAGCAGCAACTGCCGAATGAGCGCCGCGCGGCTTGCCCCAATCGCTGCCCGCAGAGCGAACTCCGCGCCGCGTCTCGAACCCCGCGCTAGCAGCAATCCGGCCACATTGGCGCATACGAGCAGCAACACCAGTGAAACCACCCCGAACAGCACGCGCAGCGCAGGCCCCGTGCCGCCCGTCATGTGCTCAAGCTCCGGCTCAACCAGCGCCGAGCTGTACTGCTTGTTGTTGTCGGGATACTGCCGAGCGAGATTATCCGCCACTACGCTCAGATCGGCCTTCGCCTGCTCCACGGTGACGCCCGATCGCAGCCGTGCGATCACGCCCAGCGTGTCGAATCCCCGCTGTTGCGTCGCCGGACTCTTGCCCTCGGCTTCGTCGGCAATCGATTTCCATAACACCGGCGCTGGATTCTCAATCGGAAACTCGAATCCCTTCGGCATCACGCCCGCAACGGTATAGCTGTGGCCGTTCATTGTGATCGACTTGCCCACAATCCCCGGCTCTGCCCCAAACCACGATTGCCAGAACGGGTAGCTCAGCATTACCGCGCGATTGCCCGCCTTCTCATCCTCCCAGCCGAAGTCGCGGCCCAGCATGGGAGCCACGCCAAGGACCTGAAAGAAATTCGACGATACCGTCTGGATATCCAGCCGCTGCGATTCGCCTTTCAGCTCCATCGTCACCGTGCCGCCCACGTAGGAGGCAATCCCCTGCAGCGTGTGGTTCTGCGCGCGCCAGTCAAAATAATCCGGGTAGCTCAGCGATTCCGGCGCAACCCCGGGCAGTGAGTGGTCCTGTTGGCTCACCCACACCAATCGGCCCGATTCCGGAAACGGCAGCGGCTTCAGCAGCACCGCATTCACCAGGCTGAAAACCGCCGTCGTCGCCCCGATGCCAAGCGCCAGAATCGGCACGCACGCGATCGTAAAGCCCGGCGAGCGCAGCAGCAGCCGAAGAGCATAGCGCAAGTCTTGGATGAGCCGCTCCAGCGGTGTCCATCCCCACGCCTCGCGCGTCTGCTCCCGGATGAGCGTCGCGTTGCCAAACGCCCGCCGCGCCGCGTGGCGAGCCTCTTCCGCAGACAAGCCCTTCTCGCGCTGTTCCTCTTCTTCTAGCTCGAGGTCGCTGCGCAACTCCCGCTCCAGCTCCGCATCCCGTTTCCCCGCGCGCCACCATTTCATGTCAGATCTCCTCAGCAGCCGGCCACATCACGCGTGCTACGGCCTCTGCCATCCGCTTCCACTGCGACTCTTCAATCACAAGCTGCTTGCGGCCTTTCTCCGTCAGCCGGTAATACTTAAACTCTCTATTCCGGTCCGGAGCCGTCTCCCACTTCGCACTCACCCAGCCCCGCCGCTCCAGGCGATGCAGCGCGGGATACAGCGATCCATGCTGCATCTGCAAGAAATCGTTCGTCGTCTGCTGGATATGCTTGCCGATCTGATGCCCGTGCCCCGGCCCATAGAGAAGCGTCCGCAAAATCAGCATGTCCAGCGTCCCCTGTAGCAGATTCGCGCGTTGTTTTGCTTGTTCCGTTGTCATGGTAGATAATCGACCCTCGATAGGAAGCGATGGTAGACATTCGACTATCGATTGTCAAGCAGCTTGCTCAGTTCTCGAATGATGCGCCATCCCCTTAAATTTCCTTTGTTCTCGCCCATTTCAGCGTTAAACTTTTGCCCCGGAGGACTTTGTCATGTTCCGCGCCCGCATCGTCGTCCCCGTCATTCTGTTGATGGCTGCTTCCTGCCTGGCCCAGCAGGAGCCCACATCGACCGCCAGTTGTTATCTCGATGACGGTCGTGAGGTTTACATCCGCTACAACCCCGCCACCACAAAGACGCTCAAGGTTTCCAACGGCAAACCACTGCTTCCCGGCGGCGCAGCCATGACGCTATTTACCGAGGCCCCGCTCACTTTTGCGGATATGGGCATTTCACTGGGCGCTTATACCGTTTATCCGATCCCGGAGAAAGGGAAGTGGATTCTCGCGATAAACAAGAACGTCACTCCGGGCGCGGCCTATGATGAGAAGCAGGACGTGGCTCGATCCTCAGTCGAAACCGATGAGGTGCCGGAACAACAGGCGCTGGAAGTGGCGTTCGCTCACAGCGGCTCGCGCTGCACCCTGCGCATCGTCCTCGGCAAGACGGCAACTTTTTCCGAGTTCATCGCGCATTGAGGCGCGACTGAGCACGGCGAAGACTGTTGCGTGTTCTTTGTAGTTTATTCCGAACACCAATCCGCGCAATTTCTGAGACAATTTCGCCATGCGATCCCTCCTGCTTTTCATTGTGGCCACTGCCGCCCTCGCCCAGGTCACGCGCCAAACCCAATCTTCGAGCACGACGGAAGATCTCCGTGGCGCAAGCGTCGTTTCCAGCGAGATCGCCTGGGTTTCCGGCACGCATGGCACTTATCTGATCACCAAAGATGCCGGCCGCAACTGGATTCCTGACCAGGTTCCCAACTCCACCAACCTCGATTTCCGCGGCGTGGTTGCGTTCTCTGCAGACGAGGCCTTTCTCATGTCCTCCGGCCCCGGCGATCAATCGCGCATCTATTACACGTCGGATGCCGGGCGACATTGGAATCTGCAGTTCGCGAACACGAATCCCAAAGGCTTCTTCGATTCCATCGCATTCTGGGATTCGACCCATGGCATTGTCCTCGGCGATCCGATTCCCGACGAAGACGGCCAGCTTAAATTCCAGGTCCTAGTCACTGAGGATGGCAAGTCGTGGAATCCGATTCCGGCGTCTCAGCTTCCGCCCGCGCTCGAAGGCGAAGGAGGGTTCGCGGCCAGCAACAGCTGCATCGCGATCTTGCCTCCGCCCGATACGAACATATGGTTCGCTACTGGAGGGCGAGTGGCGCGCGTCTTTCACTCGCCCGACCGCGGCCGCACCTGGCAGGTGTTCAACACTCCCCTTAGTCACGGGCCGGCTTCGTCGGGGATATTTTCCATCGCCTTCCGAGACCCGGTTCACGGCGTCATCGCAGGCGGCGACTACAAGCGTCCCGACCGGGACGGCCCCAACCTGGCCTTCACCAACGACGGCGGCAAGACTTGGACTCTCTCCAAAATCTTCCCGCAATCTTACTATTCAGCCGTGGCCTACGACCGGAAATATAGAAGTCCGAAAGCTGCCGAGCTAGACGATGATCGAGCACACATACGTCTGTTCATCGTGAATCCCGAGTTCGTTTTTGACTTTCGACCGCCGCGCGATCCCACTCGTGTTAGCCCGCCAGGTAAGTCGCGCATTCAGTTCAATGCGGTCCGCCCCTATCCTTCCGGTGGAGCGTTGTTTGTAGGTCCGCATGGCTCGATTGCGACAATGCCGTAAACGGGATAGGCGGCGATACTGGTGTTCGGCCGCTTTTTTGCGTGGCCGGAAAACTCCTAATGGCATCCAATTAGCGGCTATGCTCCGGTGATCCTATCCCGCGTTTCCATTACGGCAGATTTGGGGTACACTCCTAGGAGCGCTCAGCATGTTTAGTCCGCATCCCAACCTGGCCGATGACGTAAACCGCGCCATTGTTCAGTCCGAAATCGAAGGTGGTGTCTTTCTCCAGGATTTGCCTCCGTCGACCGTGCTGGAGATTCGGACTATGCACCATCGTTACACCGCCGTTCTGCTTGGCGGCAGTGCGGCGCTGATTTCCGGCCATCCTGAATTCTGTCCTCGACCGGTGCAGGTTGCGATTGCCGGCTCAACTTGGGGTGGTTCCATGTTGAAGTTGCAATACGTAGGCCGGGGCATGCACTTGGAATTTCGCCACCCTGAATACCCCACCCCGATCATTACCTCGCCGATTCAAGAAATCCGCGACTCCCGCGTGGCATAATTCTTCGCGATCTTTGCGGTTCAAAGCTTTTGCCGCAAAGGTCGCAAAGGAAGTCGCAAAGAGCGCTAAACCCCCCCGATTTCCACTGCGCTAATCGCGATTGACTTGTGAAGCCGCGCCTTCTACTATTCCCGCGATAGCGGTTGTTTGACTGCCGCAGATATATAGGAAGACAGCAGTGACCATCACTACACGCGAAGTTGGCCACGTCACCATTGTCGATATTAACGGCCGTATCACTCTGGGCGAGGAAACCGGAAAGCTGCGCGACACTGTGCGACAGTTGATCGCCGCCGATAAAAAGAAAATCGTCCTCAATCTGGCGAAGGTCGACTACATCGACTCCTCGGGGGTGGGCGAGCTGGTGAGCGGTTACACGGCTGTAAAAAATGCGGGTGGTGAACTCAAACTTCTATCCCTCACGAAGAAAGTTCAAGACGTTGTGAATGTCACCAAGCTCTACACCGTATTCGATATTAAAGACGACGAATTCAGTGCCGTGAAATCCTTCGATTACTTCTTCGCGAAATAAATGGCGCGGCGGGCGCTCTCGCCCGCCATCGATCCCGCCAACACTCACGGGCAGGTCAGTAGCGCCGTGCCGGTAACGTAGCATCCGCCGCCGCACGCGGTGATGGCGAGGCACATCGTCGAATCGGAGGCGAATACGGAATATGTTCCGTTTGCTCCCGCCGCGCATTGCGCCAGCCCAATTTTCGAAATCTCGACTTCGCTCGTGGGAGCGTTGTTCTGACACACACCCCAGAGCTGCACCGCGAGCGGGGTTATCGGCGAGGGCGGTGTGCTGTAATAACCGGTAGCTACGAACTGCACTTCTCCATCGGGATAATACTTTGCATCGGCTACGGCAGGAGCCACAGTGATCGATTGTGGTATACCGGGGTTGGTCTGCCCCGGACTGTTACTCGAGTTGGAAGGAGAGCCGCAACCAAGAGCAATCGTGGCTACAACCAAGAGAGCGGTGAAAGCCAGGGGCCCGGAACGCCGCATAACCGACCTCCTGCAGCTTAAGAACCCGTGTCGACTGCCGAAGTTGCCTGAGCCGGCTAAAGCGATCGCCCATATTCTTTCACGTCGCCGTCCACCGAAACTGCCACATATCGGTGCGCCTCGACGTCACGAAACTGCACCACTTGATGTTTCTCCCGCGCCATTTTTCCCCATTGGCTGGGCTTCTCCGGATTCTGCTCGATGGCCTCGAACATCCGTCCGTCAAGACGGAATGCGACCATCCGCAGCCTTCCTCTGCCGACGCGCTGCACGCGAAGCCTCTGATCAGCCAGCACCACCAAGTCGCTGTTCATCAATTGCGCTGCCACCGATCCCAGCGTTTTGCCGGTCTCGTTCATGCCTTCCATTCCACTCTCCGTGCAATTTCCCTGGTTCTGGTACACGATTTGGCCATCTCGTCTCACTTATATTCCACCACTGTACTACCCAGATTCCTCCGAAACGGGAGCGAATTACAAAAAACGATAAATACCGGGAACCGAAATCGGAATTCCCTCGCATCCAAGTGTTTTAACCGGCAAGTTCATAATCCCCAAACTAGTTGCTGCTTCTCGCGGAAGATGAGCGTGCACCGAGCTGCGATTGTCTCCGCGAGGAGAGCAGTATTGAGGCACCTTGGTCATTTGGACGATATTGGAGCGACGGTTTAAAGTGAACTCACGCATGCCCGCCCGCTTCAAACTGTCGAGGCTGTGCCTCGCCTTCATTGCTTCAATTTCGACTGCCGCAATTTCGATTGCCTCAATTTTTGCTTTCCCGTCCCTGGCTGTGGCCCAGAACCCGCTCACGGTGAGCCTTTCGTGGACATCTGCGAACGATCCGGTTGAGACGCAACCCGCCAGTATCAACGGAACTGTGCTTGATCAAAGCGGCGCCGTAGTTACGGGTGCGCGCGTAACCATTGTCCGCGGAGAACATCCATTGAGTCCGGACGCGCTGTCAGGCACCGATGGTGCGTTCTTTTTTCCGAACGTTGCTCCGGGCGTTTTCCAACTCACAATTCACGCACCCGGTTTCTCCGAAAAGACAGTCTCTGGAAGTGCAAATCCCGGGGAGGTCCAGACCTTGCCGCCGGTGACCATGGAGGTGGCTTCCGCGGTGACGGCAGTAAGCGTGGGCCTAAGTCCGGAAGAAGTCGCAACCGAACAGGTCAAGATCGAAGAGCAGCAACGGATTCTCGGCATTGTTCCCAATTTTTACGTGAGCTACATTCCGAACGCTGCTCCATTAACCACAAGGCAGAAGTTCAAGCTGGCCGCCAGAACGATCATCGACCCCGTGACCTTCGTCATTGTCGGAGCTTCAGCCGGAGTAGAACAGGCGCAGAATCACTTCATCGAGTACGGCCAGGGCGCCGAGGGATATGCGAAGCGCTACGGAGCTAACTATGCCGATACAGTCTCCGGGACGTTCATCGGAGGCGCAATTTTCCCATCGTTGCTCAAGCAAGATCCGCGGTATTTCTACAAGGGAACGGGCAGCACCGAATCCCGCGCTCTTTACGCGATTGGCATGTCAGTGATTTCGAAGGGAGACAATGGGCGCTGGCAGCCTGGATACTCGATGATTCTGGGAAGCCTCGCCTCGGGCGGGATTTCTAATCTTTACTATCCTTCGAACGACCGCAACGGCTGGGAGCTGACCTTCGAAAATGCGGCCGTTGGCATCGTTTCCAACGCAGTCACCAACCTGCTGCAAGAATTCGTTATCCGCAAACTCACCCCGAAGGTTCCAGGGCGCAACTAAGAAGTCCGCAAAGGACAGATCAGGAATTGGGTGCGGACACGGAAACGAGCACGTCAAGCGATACTTCTTGGAAGTCCGGCTGAAGAGAGATCTCCGAGGCACTCGATTTTTCGTGGTCGAGGAGCAGACGGTTGATCTTTTCTACAAGAGCACGAAACCTGGCTGGATTTCGCTCGACCTGAAGTTTTGCGCAGAGCTCCTTATAACCCGGGGGACCTTCTAATCGCACGTGAGCCATACGACGTATTCTCCTAATCGCCCCTTGGGACTTCTCTAGGGTAAATCCTGTATTTCGCACCCGATAGGCTTCATCCCTAAGTGTTTCTTCCAAGCATTTGCACCAATCGCTCATAGTCATCGACGGAGGCGTACTCGATGACGATCCGTCCCTTACCGTTTCGGTCAGCGATGCGAACCCGCATTCCTAAAACCCGCTCCATATCCATTTGAGCGGCACGAACATTCGGATCCATCCATCGAGCGCCGCGCGCCTGTTTTGGCGGCGAACCGGGAATCGGGATTTCGCCATTGAGGCGGGCGACGCGGTCTTTCAGTTCGTCCCATTTCAGCCGGCCAAGCAGCAAGTCTTCGGCGAGGGTGAGAATGTGCTTCGGATTTTCGAGCGAAAGCAATTCCCGCGCTTCGCTGAAACCGATTCGCCGCTGGGCTACGTACTGCCTTACCTCCTCCGGCAGCCGCAGCAGCCGCATGTAGTTGGCTACCGACTCTCGCGAAACTCCGACCCGCTGGGCGATTTCGGCCTGGGTCAGGTGGAATTCCTGGCTGAGCACGCGGTACGCCTCGGCCTGCTCGATCGGGTTCAGGTCCTCGCGCTGAACGTTTTCGAGGACGGTCATCTCGGCAGCCTGCTGCGGCGAAAGCCGACGAATGATGGCGGGAATCGTTTCCTTGCCGGCCATCTTCGACGCTCGGAGCCGACGCTCGCCTAATACGAGAAGATAGCGACCGCGCTCCTCCGCCGGTCGCACCACGATGGGCTGAACCACCCCATTTTCCTTGATCGAGTCCGCGAGCTCTTGCAAGCTTTGGTCATCGAATGCGGACCGGGTCTGGTACGGGTTCTTGTCGATCAACTCCGGGGCTAGACTCGTAACCACATGGTCGGACGCTGGCACCTGAATCGGAACAACGCCACTCTCGCCTTGAGGGGATGGTATTTCCAGCCGAGGAGCAGGGCTTTGCATCGGGGCTTGGCCACTCTCGGCAGAAACAGGAGGTGTAACGACACGCGGCCCGGGCAACAGCGAAGCCAGTCCGCGCCCCAAGGCCCTTCTCTTTTCCGCCTTCTCATCCTTCTTGTCGTCTTTTTTTTCCAGGACCGCCGGGTTCGTCATCGATTGTGTTTCCTCAGTGAACCTCTGTGTACTCTGTGTTTAAATGTCTCTCCACTGCCAGCGACTAAATCGACAATCGTCGTTGTAATACATTGACATACATCGATATATTAGGCGCTCTTTGCTTCGACAGTAGCGGCGCCCACTGCCAAATGTCGTCCTAACAATTCCTTCGCCAGCCGAATATAGCTCTCCGCGCCCTTCGAGCGCGGATCGTACATCAATGCAGGTTTCCCGTGGCTGGGAGCCTCTGCGAGACGAATGTTCCGCGGCACAGTCGCCGCACACATTTTCTCGCCAAAGAAATTTTTCAACTCGGCCATTACCTGCTGTGCGAGATTCGTGCGCTCATCGAGCATGGTGAGCACCACGCCTTCGATCTCAAGGTTGGGGTTCAAGGCTGCGCGAATCCGCTCGATCGTATCCAGCAATTCGCTGATGCCTTCCAAAGCAAAATATTCCGCCTGCATCGGAATCAAAACCGAGTCGGCCGCGACCAGCGCATTCAGCGTGAGAAGATCGAGCGCGGGCGGGCAATCGAGGACAACGTAGTGGAAGCGGTCGCGCAGAGGAGCGATCGCATCTTTCAGCCGGAACTCCCGCCGTTCGGCCTCGACCAGCTCAAGATTCGCCCCGATCAGATTCTTGTGCGAAGGAACGATCCAAAGCTGATCGAGACTGGTGGCGAACAGGCCTTCGTCGCTCGAAGCTGCCCCCATCAGTAAATGATAAGTAGAAACGCGCTCGGGATCCTTTGCAAGACCAAGGCCGCTGGATGCATTCGACTGCGGATCGCAATCGATCAACAGAGTATTCACTTCGGCGGCTGCGAACGAGGCAGCCAGATTGATGGCAGTCGTAGTTTTCCCCACGCCGCCTTTTTGATTGGCAACTGCGATAACGCGTCCCATAGATTGTCGAGGAAGCCAGAGTAAGAGGCAGCATAGAATTATTTCGCTTTGGACTCAAGCGGGAAGTGCTGTGCGGATCGAAGGATAGTTGTGCAAAAAACTACGTAATGTTCCCGCTGGAACAAAAGCGATCTGAAATCCTTCGGCAAGTGCGATCCGAGCATTCCTCCCTGCCGAGAGTGTTCCCGTATTGGTGACTATCGCAAATTCCGGCCGCAAACATTCCTGCTCACAAACTAGGTGCCGTCCTGGTTTGACCACGAAGGCCACGAAGGTGCACAAAGGACACTTTGCCAGAGAAGCCTTCGTGAACCTTCGTGCCCTTTGATCGACGGGAATTCGAATCCTGGAGATGTTCCAGTTGGAACATTTAGCTAGCGGAATTTTGGTGTGGTTTGGCGACCTAGTTCGTTAACCACAAATAGATAATGCCAGGGACTGCCCTCTTCTCAGGCGCTTTAGCCCACTTTCGCGAGCGCTAGCTATCTCGAGCGTCGTACTTACTCCCATTTTCCGGGATTTCCTCCACCTGTTTATATTTCTTGTTCCAGCCTGCCGATCAGTAGCACGCGAGAATTGGACTGTGGAATTGGAATGGGCGGCTGCCACTTAACCTGCCCATGGGAAAAGGCCGCCCCAAGTTGGGGCTTGGAGATCAAAAGAGCTAATCGCCCCTCGAGTTTCAGAAGGCGAAGCGCGATCGGCAAAACATCTCCGAAACGCTCGACCGCCCGAAGCGTAACGAGATCAAATTTCTCTGTAATCTTTTCTGCGCGCGCGTTCTCCACACTAACGTCCGCCAATTTCAGGGAGCGGGCGATCTCGCGCAAAAAAGTCGCCTTCTTATGGCTAGACTCGATGAGTGTGAGTGAAATATCGCGCGCCCACAGCTTCATTGGAAATCCAGGGAAACCGGCACCGGAGCCGAGGTCGGCCAGTGAGGGCGCACTGACGGAATTCGTCGCAGCTTCGCCCGCTGGCGTGAAGGATCGTGCGGGAAAGAGATGGACCGCTGCGAAAAGAGATTCCCCGAAATGGCGCGTCACAATTTCTTCTTGGTCGCGAATCGCGGTGAGATTGATCCGCGTATTCCAACGTCGAAGCATATCGATATACGTCGATATATCGGAAAGGTCGCACTCGGTGAGCTGTTGCCCGGAAGTTCGCGGCACGAACGGGTGCAGCAATTCGGCGATGCGGGATGGTTGCATTTTGCTTTGAGTTCGAGACCTGGACCACGGCCTATGGAAACTCAAGCATCACAAACTTGGCCCCCGAAGTACCGGTATTTCTGAGAGCATGCGAACGGCCGTCCTCGAACCATTGTGAATCGCCGGACTTTAAGTGCATCGAATCCGTCCCCGCTTGCACATCGAACTCATTCAGCGCAACAACTAACTCCGGCCCGCGGTGCTGCGGTTTCGGGAAGGTTGCTCCCGGTTGCAGTTCAATCTCCGAGGCGCGAATGGCATCCTTGACGAAGAAGATCTGCTGCGTTCCGCCGTGAAACGTATTCAGCGCGCGATCTTCGTTTTGCTTGGCATCCCACGGCGACTGCGCATGGCGCAGCGATTCGTCCTCGAGAATCTCAATGGTTACGTTGCGGAAGGGCTGGGGGCCCGTGCACCGAACGAAGTGTGCAAACGTTGCCAAGGAGAAGCGGGTATCGCCATCCTGAAACCTAACCTCTGCCGGAGGCTTATCTTTGACCGTATTCGTAACTTCGGCTTGGCCCAGCGTGACCGCGAAGTAGTCGTGGCGATGCCAGTGCGTCAGGGTTTCGGTATTGGGGTCAATCTGGACGTTGAACACGCGAACGGATTTGTTCTCGAACCTGAGATGGTGGTGCGGTTCGGCGGTGATTTCTACTTCGGGAGCATTGGCCTGGGCGGCAATTAGAATTGCGGCCAGGGCAAAAGCGAACTCTTTCATGCGGCGCATTGTAGCATCAGAGAAGAAAAAACACTGGGGACACAGAGGAACACTGCTAAACCTCGGCTTAGTGCCGGAAACGGCTGAGCAGGTAGAGCACCACAGAGAGAACTACACTTACGATCAAACACGTGGCCAAGGGAAAATAAACCGTCGTGTTCTTGCCGCGATACAAGAAATCGCCGGGCAGTCGGCCCATGGGCAGGTGAGTGCGGCCGAGCAGCATCAGCGCGATTCCGGCAATAACTAGTAGCGCGCCCAAAAATACCAATAACTTCCCGAATTCGGCCATTGTTCCTTTGTACCTGCCAGGTTGTGCCAATTCCTCGGCAATCCTGGTACTAACTTCCTTCAGCCGGCGCGTCCTTTGGCCTGAACTTCATGTACCAACGAGCGCTTGCCCCACCTCTTGGCCGTGCCATAATCGCAAAATCGTGGCAGCAAGGGCTCTGGCTAAATTATTGCAGATTTCCTTCGCTCCACTCAGCCTGCAATTTGCAACCAACCCTCTCGAGCTGCAGCGGTCGCCACTTCCGTCTGAGTCAGTTCGAGGTTGTTAAGGAGGCTTCGTCGTGACATTCGCCAAGGTTTCTCTGCTTCGCTCCCTTTTCGTGGCGTGCCTTGTTGCCGTCGTCATCCCACCCGCGTTCTCCCAAGATGTTCTCACCTATCACAA
>Ga0187781_10002516_pt1 | contig 13904 bp, 14 predicted proteins | sample 0715_SJ02_MP02_2_FD_132447 | JGI IMG/M metagenome (GOLD analysis project Ga0187781, IMG submission 132447) | Tropical peat soil microbial communities from peatlands in Department of Meta, Colombia - 0715_SJ02_MP02_20_MG | ecosystem: Environmental > Terrestrial > Soil > Wetlands > Peat | place...
AGATTGGGATAGATCGTGTAAGTGTTGGGCGAGGGCATAATCGAATCCAAGGCAACCTGAGCGCCTTCCAGCTTGGCCTCCATTTCGGTGAGTTGCGCGCTTAAGGAGTTACTCCTTCTTGTTCCCTTCAGGATCTGGTCACGTAATTCTGCGATGGTGTTATCGGTGCGGGTCGAATTGAAAGAACCAAGATAGCGGCCGTACAAATGGCCGCCTATCAAGATACCAAGAAACATGATGATCAAAGCAATGGCCGCGGCGGGCCGCCATCGCGAAGGCTCTGGAAAGTCGGGCATCTTCATTGTTCAGGCTTCCGCAACAGCTCCGGTAGCTTAGCAAAGTTCGCCGCAATCCTCCGCGCCACGGGCATTGGCCTACGTCGGATGAAACCACCAAATTAAATTGGTGGCTAGAACCAAACCGAGTAAGCCGACACCGGACAGCGCGAGCATCGAGGCAATTACAAAGAGACCGGCATAGAGCTTTGACATCGGCGTGCAGCCTATCACGGACAAGGCAAGCGCCGTTGTCCTCGACTGACCAAGGCGGCGGAAAGCGGCGCGTCACTGTGCTTGTTTACCGCGCTGTTGAACTGGCGGACACGGAAGCGACCCATACGAACAGAATACGCAACAATCGCCGGACTTTGGTTTTAGGCGAGCGCAACAACTTGGCAGGCATTAGACGGCATTTGTTCTACGGCGGCGTATCCGCAGTGCGGGCACGTTATAATCGACTGCAACGTCATTTACACAATCCCGGTGGAACGGCGTTCAGGCATGGGCAATCATTTCAGCAGCCGCCACAGCCCAAACAGCACTAGCATAGTGAGCGCGGCCATCCCCGCCTCAAAGATCACAGGACCCAACCAGTCCATTTTCAATGTCTCCTTAGCGTACCGAGCTTGGCATCGTGCGAGGGGGGCGGAGGGAAGCGGCGATTGGTTAGGGTTATCTTTGCACGGCCGTCGCGTCGACAAGTGTTCGCCGACCATGTTCCGTAATCACGTACAGTTTCGTACCTGGAAGTTGCCTAATGTACAGCGCTCCAATCAAATGCACGATTTCGATATTCGAAGCCAGTGCAGCAATGGTTCGCCCACGCTGACCAGCAGCCTCAAGCTCCTTCAAGAACTGAATCTGGTTTCTGTTCGGCCTAATCGCGATTCACCCTCACTGCCAGGCACGGCATCACGCGATTTCGCGACATCCGCTGTAATAGGAAGAGCCCCGGCCGGAGGTTAAACTCGACCGGGGCTCCGGGCGTAGTCGGGCCAAGGCCAATCCAAAAACCCGGCTGCCCAATTGTTCAAATCGGCTGACGCTAAAGCCACCCAAAAAGACCAAAGAGAATTATAAGGGTGGCCGCGAAAGCGATTAAGCACCACCCGATCCGCTCCCGAGTGCCCGCAACGTATGAGCGCATGGCACGATCCCCACTACTTTGCCTGTGAGTGTGGAGTAGTATGCCTGCGCACTACAGCTTGTGCCGCGTGTCACACAACGACAAAAAGACACCTTCACTGAGGGTGCCGCCACACAAAAGGTGTGGCCCCGGACCATTAAATTGGGAGCTGGCTCCCGAGACCACACCCCATTTCCACCGGCTGCTCGGGGACGCCAAGCAACCGACACTAATATCCTACTAGAAACGACCAAAAGCGTCGGTGACCGCCATCACCTTTTGCAGCTTTCAACTAAGGAGTGGTTGTGTGCTAGGCTTCCCCGGTTTGGGGTGGGGCGGCAGCCAGTTGGCTCCGCCGTTGCGTTGAGTGAAGGGGTCAAAAAATGCGAGACGCTTTGAGGCGTGGGGACCTTCGGAATTCTGGCGAGGCCTACGACTTGCAGTTGGAATTTGACGGCAAGGAGATGTACGCCACTCGGAACGGGGTGAGGATCGCAAAGCGGCATCGCTGTCGGTGGCTGTCGATGGTGCCGGGTATCGCGGTCGTGGATACATTTCGGAATGGACGGCCCACGCTGGAAATGAGAACACGAGGACAAACCGGCTGTTAGAACGTCGAAGATAGCCCGCGCTTACTACGTGCTTACTAGGCCTCTTTGCCGTGCGATAACCGGGCTGCGCTACGCTCCGATGACAGGCGACTATAGTAATCGGTAACATAGCCTGCAACATCCGCTCGCCATAGCCGACAGCGCAACGTAAGGTGGCCTCACTTTCGGCGCCGCTGTGTCCTTCATCGGATCAATCGTGAAACGGCTCTACAACGCCACCCAAAATTCGCTGCGTGGACTTGCCGACGGATTCAAAACCGAGCCGGCACTGCGGGATGAAGCGATTCTTCTTGCGGTGGCGGTGCCGCTCGCTCTGTTTGTTGCGCCCGGCGTTGCCTGGTACGTCACCATGATCGGCGTTCTGGTTATGGTGCTTGCCGTCGAATTCCTCAATACCGCGATCGAGAAACTCGCCGATCACGTAACACCCGAGCAAAACATGGATATTCGTCGGATTAAGGACTTCGGTTCGGCGGCCGTGTTCTGCAGCCTTTGTCTCGCCGGGCTGATGTGGTTCACGGCGTTCGCAGTGCGCTGCGGACTGCTTTGATGCGTTCATGGCGGTCGACAATTCACAGCGATCGACTTGGTCCCGCGGCCACTGCACGGGCCATTGCATGCGTGGAGGCGAAAGATTGAACAAGTCAGCGCGAAGGCCACTTCGCCAGAGGGAAATCCGTGTCGGGACTGAAGCAATCGATAATCCGCGGTGGTTTGGAATCCCTGTATTTCAGCGGCACCCATTTTGTGCTCAGGCCGCTTGTTGGAGGCGTCGGCGCCATATTGGCCCTGCGCCACATTAGGCCGCCCAGGTCCGACCGGTTTCAGCCGAATCGCATGTTCGAAGTGACCCCGGACTTTTTCGCCCGCATGGTGCGGCGCCTGCGCCGCTCGCGGTTGGATTTGATAAGCCTCGACGAGATGCACCGGCGCCTGGTCGAGAGCGACTTCAAGCGCCGTTTTGTGTGTCTTACTTTCGATGACGGTTATCGCGACCTGCGCGAATGGGCATACCCGATCCTGAAGGAAGCGGGTGTGCCGTTCGCCATTTATGTCCCGACCACCTTTCCCGATCGTCTCGGGGAATTGTGGTGGCTTGCGCTTGAAGCGGTAATTGCCCGCAACAATCGCGTGGGCCTAGTCATAGGCGGACGCGATCGAACATTCGACTGCGCCACGGTCGCGGAAAAGCAGGCGCTCTACGACGAATTGTACAGGTGGCTGCGCGGCCGGGCCACGGAGAGCGAAATGCGCAGCATCATTCGTAGCCTCGCCGCCTATTATCATGTCGACATCGCCGCATTCTGCGAGGAATTGTGCATGAGCTGGCCGGAACTCGCGGAGCTTGCGTCAGATCCCCTGGTGACGATTGGGGCGCATACGGTCACTCATCCGGCTCTCTCCAGGCTTCCGCAGGACGCGGCGCGGTCGGAAATTGAATTGAGCCGCACGGTTATCGAAGACGCCCTCGCGGTGCGGCCGGCGCACTTGTCCTATCCGTATGGCGACCGCAATTCCGCGGGAAAACGCGAATTCGAAATCGCCGCCGAACTCGGCTTCAAGACTGCGGTAACGGCAAGACCGGGCGTGCTGTTCGCCGAGCACAAGCGTTCCATGATGGCGCTGCCCCGGATTTTCCTTCACGGCGACTACCAGCGAATGCGTTACGTGCGCGTGTTGTTGTCGGGCGTGGCCACGACGATGTGGAAGGGCTTTCGGCGAGGCCAGACGGCGTAGCTCCTAGCGCTTGCGTGGTGAGGCCATCCAGCTCACCAGAGGCATCGCTGGCAATACCCAGCCGAGACCGGCCATCACGTAGTATGCCACCGACAGGTACGGGTTGTCGCGGATGGCTGGAGACTGTGCCAGCGCCATCGCAACCAGCGCCCAAACGATCACCAGCGCAAACAGTGCGAAAGTGCCCATGAGTTTTCGTAGACGCGGCGTCATGGCGAGGATCGTTCCTGGTGCGACATGATGCTCTCAGACCCCGCCGAGCAGTTGCTTGGCAACGCTGCGCCCGGCAGTGACATGGTTGCGAGGGCAGGGGAGACCACTATATGGTCCGCGCGGCTACGACAAGCGGGCGATCTGACAATGACGGCCCGAGTTCAAGTATCCGATTTGCGCGGGTTCGATCATGGGCGCGCGGTCAGGTTCTGGCTTTATGCGGTTGCCGCTCTTGTGCTCGCCATGGTGCTGGTCGGCGGGGCGACGCGGCTGACCGAATCCGGCCTCTCGATCACCGAATGGCGGCCGGTTATGGGCACTCTGCCGCCGTTGAACGAGGCTCAGTGGCAGAGCGAGTTCGAAAAGTATCAAGCCATTCCGCAGTATCGCGAACTCAACAACGGCATGAGCCTCGCTGCTTTTAAGACAATCTATCGGTGGGAATGGACGCATCGGATCATCGGACGGACGATCGGATTCGTATTCCTCCTGCCGTTCCTTTGGTTCCTCTGGCATGGCTCGATACCGCCCGGACGGCGCGGACCGCTGTGGACGATTTTCGGGCTCGGCGCGCTGCAAGGCGCGGTTGGATGGTGGATGGTTGCTTCGGGCTTGGCGGATCGCGTCGAAGTCTCGCAATATCGTTTGGCCGCACATCTTTTGCTTGCTTGCTTGATTTATGTTGCCGTCGTTTGGACGGCGCGGCGGTGGGAGAGTGAGCAATCTCCGCCACGGCATCTTGCGCGCACGGCGGACATCAGCAAACGCAGCTTCGTGCGGAGTGGCGCCATAAGGCTTCTTATTCTCGTTCTGATCCAGATCTATCTTGGCGCTTTGGTTGCCGGCCTGCGCGCCGGCCATGCCTATAATACCTGGCCGCTGATCGACGGCGCGCTGGTCCCCCAATTCTCGCAGCTTTTCTTCGATGTTCCGCTCTGGCGCAACTTCTTTGAAAATCCTCTGACGGTACAATTCGATCATCGCCTGCTCGCCTACCCAATCTGGGTGCTCGCGGTCTTGCACGCATTCAATGCCGCGCGGGTAACAAATAAAGGCCCTGTACTCACCGTCGCCGTGCTCATTGTCATCGCCGTGACGCTTCAGGCGGCACTCGGCATCTGGGCGCTTCTCACTGTCGTGCCGCCGGCGCTCGCGCTGATGCATCAGGCGATGGCAATGGCGATACTGACGCTTACCGTCATTCACGTATCGGACGTGATGCCGCAAGACGCTTTGCCCATACGTCTGGTTTTGTCATCGCGTAAATGAGGAGGCGATGATGAACTCCGGCCGTCTGGCCCACTGGCAGGGTGTCTATAAGGAAAAAGGCGAGAATCAAGTCAGCTGGTTCCAGGAAACGCCGGCTATTTCACTGGAACTAATCCGCGCCGTGCATCCAAAATTCGACTCAGGCATTGTCGATATCGGCGGCGGTGCTTGCCGGCTTGTCGACACCTTGGGTGGCCAGGGCTATCGAGATCTCACTGTACTGGATGTTTCCGACAACGCGATTTCGGTAGCAAAGCTGCGTCTCGGCGAACGGGCCGCGACGGTAAAATGGATCGTCACCGACGTAACCCAATGGGAGCCCACCCGGTGCTACGACCTGTGGCACGATCGCGCCGCGTTCCATTTCCTGACAGAGGCGGCGGACCGGACCGCCTACGTCGAACGTTTGACCCGGGCGCTGCGGCGGGGAGGGCATGCCATCATCGGTACCTTCGCGATGGATGGACCTGAGCGGTGCAGCGGTTTGCCCGTGGTCCGCTATGATTCCGCGCTATTGTCCGCGACTCTTGGGGACTCTTTCGCGTTCGTCGAAACGCGCCGGCACGATCATCGGACTCCAATGGGCGGCATTCAGCGTTTTCAATTCTGCGTGTTCAAACGTCTCTAACGGGCGGCCGTACCTCACGTCAGTGCCAGCGCCTGATCGAGATCCGCAATGATGTCGTCTTTGTCTTCGATACCGATTGACAGCCTCACGACGTCGGGCCCGGCTCCAGCCTGCACTCGTTGCGCGTCACTGAGCTGCCGATGCGTGGTCGAGGCAGGATGAATGATCAGCGAGCGTGTGTCGCCGATATTCGCGAGGTGGGACAATAATTGCACGTTCGAAACAAGTTTGACGCCGGCGTCATAGGCGCCCTTCAGCCCGAACGTGAAGACGGCGCCGGCGCCATTAGGGCAATACTTTTTCGCGAGGTTGTAATAGCGGTCGCCCGGCAGCCCCGGATAGCTGACCCATGCGACTTTCGGATGCGCCGCGACCCATTCCGCGACCGCTTGTGTATTCTCGCAATGCTTTTGCATTCGCAACGGCAGTGTCTCGATTCCGGTAAGGATCAGGAAGGCGTTGAACGGCGAAAGCGCCGAGCCGATGTCCCGTAGCGCCAGCACTCGGCAGGCAATGGCAAAGGCGAAATTACCGAAAGTCTCGTGCAGGACGATGCCGTGATATTCCGGCCGCGGCTCACACAGCATGGGATAGCGCCGCTCCCGCGACCAATTAAATGTGCCGCCGTCGACGATCATTCCGCCGATCGAGTTGCCGTGTCCGCCTAAAAATTTGGTCAGCGAATGCACGACGATGTCGGCGCCGTAATCGATGGGTTTGCACAAATAGGGCGTCGCCAGCGTATTATCGACGATATACGGGACGCCGGCGCGGCGCGCGATCTGCGCCACGGCCGCCATGTCGGTGATCACGCCGCCGGGATTAGCGATCGACTCGGTGAAAATCGCCTTGGTCTTGGGACCAATTGCCTTTTCAAAGGACGAAATATCGTCCGGATCTGCCCAGACGACGTTCCAGCCGAAATTCTTGAACGCGTGATTGAACTGATTGATCGATCCGCCATAGAGCTTCTTGGATGCGACAAACTCGTCGCCCGGCTGCAGCAAACAATGGAATGTCAAGACCTGCGCCGCATGGCCTGATGCCGCGGCAAGACCGGCGGTGCCGCCTTCAAGCGCCGCAACGCGCTCCTCGAGGACGGCAGTCGTGGGATTGCCGATGCGCGTGTAGATATTGCCGAAGGTTTGCAGGCCGAACAAAGAAGCGGCGTGATCGACACTTTCGAACACGTAGGATGTCGTCTGATAGATCGGCGTCGCGCGCGCGCCTGTCGTTGGATCGGGCTGGGCGCCGGCATGAACGGCAAGCGTGGCGAAGCCCGGGATGCGTTCGGTCATGGTGTTTCCTTCGAGGGCCGATCTTTGTCGGGAAAAGTAGGCACCCGGCCGATAGGAGGCCGAGCGGCGTAGTTCTTTGCCCACTGTAATATCAATCGCTTAGCGTAAGGCAAACCCGGCTTCGACAGCGCTTACTAGCATTCTGCCAGCGAATGCCGCCCGTTCGCAAAATTCCGTGTCATCCGGCGCGGTTTGTCGCGCGTTTGGCTGCCACATTTGCTTTGATCGAGATCAATGTCCGTGCATGATCCCAGTGAAATGGTTTAGACAGCGGAGAGTTGCGTCGGGCCACTCAGTTTGCAGGAGGAATTGATGAAGTTATTACGCACCACAGCCTTAACGGCAGCGCTGATGGCTACCGCGATCCCGTCACTTACAAGCCCAGCCCACGCTTGGGGTTGGGGCTGGCGCGGGGCCGGTTGGGGATGGGGCGGAGCAGCACTTGGGTTAGCAGCCGGAGCCGTTCTTGGTACCGCGCTTGCCTCGTCATACTACGGCTACGGCTATCCGGCCTACGGCTATGGTTACGGCTATCCGGCTTACGCCGCGTACGGCTACGGCTATCCATCCTACGGCTACGGTTATGGAACCGGTTACGGCTATGTCCCGGCCTACACCTCTTATGGCTCTGGCTACGGCACCGGTTACACCTATCCGGCTTACGGGGGTTACAGATACGCATATCACCCTGTTCTCGGCCACCGTATCTACGCCACGGTTCACGGTGTCCGGCGCAATTGGCACTAAGAGAACTATTATTATGAGTTTGTCCCCAGCGCCTCCCCGGACGCGCTGGGGTAGTTGTTCTCGAGCGACAATTACGCGCCCGGTGAGGGCGGCAGCACACAATATTGATTTCGGCCTGTTCGAATAAGAGCGCACCATGCGGGCGCCGGGAAATGACTAGTGTGCCATCGAGCTTCGAACGGCCGAGAAAATGGACCCCGCATTTGCAGAGGTCCTTAACGCGTTTGCCAGCGCACTCGCGGCCATTGCCGTGTTTGGTGCGCTGTTCGCTGCTGTCGTAGACAGCAGCGATCCTCACAAAGCTGAGGTGCCGCCAGGCGTCCCGTATCTCGCCGCTCTCGGAATCATCGTCTTCTTGGCAGGGCGCGCTCTCAGATATCTCGTCGCTGGGTACTGAAACTGTTTCAAGGGTTTCTCAAATGGATTCCCGAACGGCCAAGCGGCACGCCGTTATCCACCGGCTTCCTCGCGCCGAACGCGGTCCGCGGCTTCAGTCGCGCCACCGGGCGCGCTGCGGCGGTTGAGCGACATACGCTGGATGCCGCCGATAGCCGCCTTCCTCGAGGTCAGCGTGCGCGTGTTAACGCCCATCCACGCAATTTCGGATGACAGACGGCCGTACTCGATTTTCGGGCAACGGTTCATCACGACTTTCAGTCCATTCGCTTCGGCGAGCGCTGCGGCCTCGTCGCTGCGCACGCCGAGCTGCATCCAGATCACCTTTGGCCGCGGATTCAGCAATAAAGCCTCTTGCACGATCGGCAGCGCATATTTCGAGCTGCGGAAGATGTCGACCATGTCGACCGGCTCCGGAATGTCGGCGAGTCGCGCATAGATTTTCTGTCCGAGCGGTGTTTTACCGGCATGCCCGGGATTGACGGGAATCATGTGATAGCCGCGTTCGAGCAAATATTTGAAGGCGAAATAGCTCGGGCGATTTTGCTTCTCCGAAGCGCCGACCATGGCGATCGTTTTCACGGTGTTGAGAATGCCGCGAACATAGTCGTCCGCATAAGCGTCATGGTTCCAACTGGTCAGCGATCTTGCCATTTCGCATTGCGCTTTTCGATGAAGGCGCCGATGCCTTCTTCTGCGTCGCGCGCCAGCATGTTTTCGACCATGACCGCCGAAGCATAATCGTATGCGTCGGCGAGCGACATTTCTGCTTGCCGATAGAACGCCTCCTTGCCGATTTTGACCGTAAGCGTCGATTTGCTCGCGATTTTTTGAGCAAGCTTGAGAGCTTCCGTTCGCTCGTGTCCATCCGCCACCACGTGATTGACAAGACCGATGCGGGCGGCGTCGTTGGCCGAGATCAAATCGCCGGTCAGCAGCATTTCCATGGCGTGCTTGCGCGAAACGTTGCGGGATAGAGCCACCATCGGAGTCGAGCAGAACAGCCCGATATTAACGCCCGGTGTTGCGAACTTCGCAGCTTGCGAGGCAATCGCCAGATCGCAGCTGGCGACGAGCTGACAACCCGCTGCCGTCGCCGTGGCTTGGACGGCGGCAATCACCGGCTGCGGCAAGGTGACGATCTGCTGCATGGTGCGGCTACACAATCCCATAATGTGCTTGAAATAGCCGCGGCCGCGATCGTCGTCCGAACGATGTGCGTTGAGTTCCTTCAGATCGTGCCCTGCCGAGAAAGCAGGACCGTTCGCGCCGATGACGACCACACGTACTGAGCGGTCATGCGCGATCGCCTCCAGCGCATCACTGAGCGCCTCCAGCAGCGCCTCCGACAGGCTATTACGGGCTTGCGGGCGGTTGAGTGTGAGGATGGCGACCCCGCCCTGGTCTTCCCGCTGCAAGATCAGTGACGAAGGGGCGGTTGCGGCGGCGGCTGATTGCGGGTTCATCTTGTTATCCAGAGACTTCACTTTTTTGTTGGGACCGGGCCATTGTACCGAACTATGGGGAGGCTTGCATGTGTCATGATTGACGCCAGACAATTGCGCGACGAAGGCGCGGCGTTTGAGAAAAAGACGTCCGAGAAAAACATGGCGACACCGAAATTGACGCGCAAGGAACTCGCCGAACGCTTGCGTATCGAGTTCCCGGAGGCCAGCCATACGATCGGGGATTACGAGATCGAGGCTATCTGGCATGGCGGATGCCGGCTGAGGCTGCGCTACGACAAGCGGGCTCTGCGCCCGGGCGGCACGCTTGTCGGCGCCTCCATGATGGCGCTTGGGGATTTCGCCATGTACGTCGCAGTGCTGTCAGCGATCGGGTGGGTGCCGCTCGCGGTGACCACGAACCTGAACATCAACTTTCTGAAAAAACCGGCGGCGCGCGACCTGCTGGCGCAAGCCCGTCTGATCAAGCTCGGCAAGCGGCTCGCGGTCGGCGAAATCGCTATCCATTCGGACGGCGAGGACGACCTCGTCGCGCACGTGACTTCAACTTATTCAATCCCCGCGGATGGGTAATATAATACCGTAGAGCCAAGTTATTGAACTTCGTTAAATTAGGCCCGGACGGTTGACCCCTATGCCAGTCCCTAATAAAAACGCGGGCACGGCGCCACGCCGGGACGGATGTGAACATGAAAACCTTTTCGGCAAGGCCCGCCGAGGTCGACAAGAAGTGGGTGATGATTGACGCCGACGGCCTCGTCGTCGGCAGGCTGGCATCGCTCGTGGCCTTGCGGCTGCGCGGCAAGCATAAGCCGACATTCACGCCGCATGTGGACTGCGGGGATAATGTCATCGTCATCAATGCGGCCAAGGTCGCACTGACCGGGCGCAAGGTGGAGCAGAAGATTTATCGCAAGCACACCGGTTATATCGGCGGCATTAAGGAACGAAGCGCCAAGGCAATTCTAGCCGGCCGATTTCCCGAGCGGATCGTCGAAAAAGCGGTGGAGCGCATGCTCCCGCACGGACCACTAGGCCGCCGGCAGCTCGGCAACCTACGGGTCTACCCGAATGCCGAGCACCCGCACGATGCGCAGCAGCCGGAGAAGCTCGATATCGCCGCGATGAACCGCAAGAATAAGAGGACCGCGTAATGGCCGAGACGATACAGACGCTCGAGGAGCTGTCTTCGCTCAAGCCGGCGGCGGCCCCGCAGCCGCCCAAATATATCCAGAAGCTCGACAAACAGGGCCGCGCGTATGCCACCGGCAAACGCAAGGACGCAGTCGCGCGCGTTTGGATCAAGATGGGCGCTGGCAAAATTGTCATCAATGACCGGCCGGTGGAAACATATTTTGCCCGGCCGGTTCTTCGCATGCTGATTCAACAGCCGCTCGTCGCTTCGAACCGCCAAGGCCAATATGATGTCGTCTGCACCGTCTCCGGCGGCGGTTTGTCGGGACAGGCCGGCGCCGTGCGTCACGGATTGTCCAAGGCGTTGATGCGGCACGAGCCGGATTTGCGCGGCGTGCTCAAGCGCGGCGGCTTCCTTACCCGCGATTCGCGTGTCGTCGAGCGCAAAAAGTACGGCCGGGCCAAAGCGCGCCGCAGCTTCCAGTTCTCCAAGCGTTGATCGTATAAAAAGAAGGTTCAAGGAAAATAGGCGGTCAGCGGAAACGCTGACCGACACGCATAATTTATGGACTTTCGCACCAAGGTTCTTTCTTGACAAAGCCGCAGGGCTCACAGCTAGGACCAGGTGTTTGTCCGCCCTCGCACTTGCAAGTTAGTATTTCTGTTAAGAGTTCACCTGGCGCACATTGTTCGCCATGCAATGGATGAAGATGGAAGTGCGGAGGACGAATGGATTCGCAATAGGGAATTCCATCGGTCAAGCGGCGAAGAAGACTTGTACCCGCGGGACAGCTCTCATCAGACGCCTGGGCGAACGACCGTTCTACACCAGCAGCCGATGCAAAAATGACGAGCAAGAAGATCAGGGCACGCATCGGGAAAACCCGTAATGGCGCTTCCATCTCAAAGCTTATCGCCCGCATTACGATACACAATTCTTCACGTAACTGCTGCAAATGGTTGAATTAATTCCACACAATAAAGCCACGTCGTCACGCATCTTGGATTTTGAACCGCCCTTTGTGCAAAGGGGATTAGTCAGATTCCAAGCGGTTATGTAATGCGGGCAAAGATCTAGCGCCAATTCATAGTGGCAAAGATGTAACGCCAATTCGCGAAACGAATTTGGCATCAAAAATTGATGTGAATTTGCTGGCGCAGCAGCGAATGTACGTGCCCACTTGCAAATCATTTACAACGCGGCAATGTCGTAGATTGTCCAAGCGCTAAGGCTCAGAAAAACGCCAGCGTGCGGACTTCGATGCTCTCGCGCGGCCGCGCGTGTGGCGGCGAAGTCGGATCATCGAAGGCGGTATGTGCGGTCCAGCGCGCACGGCCGTCTTTGAGAGAGTCGAAGACCTTGAATACTAGCGCCTCTTCACGGCGCATCCGCGGGAACCAGAACCATTTATGCGCCGGATCGTAGGTGATGGCGTAGGTCTGCCCGATCCGGTTCGGATAGCGCCTCTCCGATATCACGAGGTTTTTCGGCGAGAGCGTTCGTGCATCGCAGATCGCGAGCGGGAAAGTCTCGACTGGATGGCGGATCGGCCGCCACACCTGAATGATGGCGAACCGGTTTTTGAGCAGTTGGTCGGCCTCATCGGGCAGTAGGTCGCGCACGCGCTGTGGTCCCGACCATTCCGTGTAATCGTTGTGCACGCGGCTTACGACTTCGCGAATCTTTTTGGTTTCGCGCAGTTCGCTGTCGGCAGTACGTAGAGTGTGATCGAATACGACAACACGTTTGGCGCCGCTTTCCGCTTTGACTAAAGCTTCCATCTCCGGGTAGTAGACGCGCCGGATTTGCTTTTCGTCGTAAAAATCGGCGACCTTCGTGTCGTGGCGCACAAAGTGGAAACCATCGCCCTCCAAAGTGAAAGTTCCGGCGTGAGGCCGGCCGTTATGAATAATCACGCGCCTTGGATCGGGAGTGCCGCCGCTTCGCACATCTTGGCCGCCAGGTCCGGCAGTGATGGTGAAGACCTTGCTGCCGTCGTCAACAATATAGCTGAGCGTGGCCTCGATATGGTCCGGTGCAAGGCCGAATTCGGCGGTCTGTGCTGCGGTCGAAGGCATAGCAAACTCCCTGTTTCGATTTAATTTATGATCGCAGCGGAGCGAAGTGAAGCACGGCAACGAAGCCTGCGCACGATGGAAAGCTCATGCTCTTTCACGCAATCTGGGTAAAATCCCCTCCCACAAATTTATCTCACGGCGATAGGATTTACGCGCCTCTTCGCCCCGCAGATTGAAAGTGTATTTTTCGGTAGGGAGACGAAAAAAAGGGCGCCACTGGCGCCCTTTCAAGTTTGCATCGCTATTGCAATGCCGGGAGGATACCCACCACAACAACGCTTACGCAGAGTAATACATCTCAAACTCGACCGGATGCGGAGTGTGTTCGAAGCGAATAACCTCGCTCATCTTCAAGTCCATGTAAGTGTCGAGGAAGTCGTCGTCGAACACGCCGCCGGCCTTGAGGAAGTCGCGATCCTTCTCGAGGTAGCCGAGCGCCTCACGCAGGCTGCCGCACACCGTCGGGATCTTCTTCAACTCCTTCGGCGGCAGATCGTAGAGATCCTTGTCGGTCGGCTCTCCGGGATTGAGCTTGTTCTTGATGCCATCAAGGCCGGCCATCAGCATCGCGGCGAAGCCAAGATAGGGGTTGCACAGCGGGTCTGGATAGCGCACTTCGACACGCTTGCCCTTCGGGGACCCGGCGAGCGGAATGCGACAGCCGGCCGAGCGGTTGCGAACCGAATAGGCAAGCAGCACCGGTGCCTCGAAGCCGGGGACGAGTCGCTTGTAGGAATTTGTCGTCGGATTTGTGAACGCGTTGATCGTGCGGGCGTGCTTCAGGATGCCGGCGATGTATTGCAGCGCCGTTTCGGAAAGATCGGCATATTTGTTGCCGGCGAATAGGGGCTTGTCGCCCTTCCAGATCGATTGGTGGCAGTGCATGCCCGAACCGTTGTCACCGTAGATCGGCTTTGGCATG
>Ga0187781_10002518_pt1 | contig 13891 bp, 11 predicted proteins | sample 0715_SJ02_MP02_2_FD_132447 | JGI IMG/M metagenome (GOLD analysis project Ga0187781, IMG submission 132447) | Tropical peat soil microbial communities from peatlands in Department of Meta, Colombia - 0715_SJ02_MP02_20_MG | ecosystem: Environmental > Terrestrial > Soil > Wetlands > Peat | place...
CTCGGGGCTGGCGACCGTGTTTTTGCCCGCGGCCAGCGAAGCGATCATCTACGCGATGATGGGTCTGGTGCTACTTTTGCGCCCCCGCGGCTTGCTGGGTGAGGAAGGACGGCTTACGTGAAGGATCGCCGCTTGATCATCGGGGCTTTCGTATGGCTCGTGCTCCTTACGATGCCTTTCTGGATCGGCGCGGTCGGCGGCTACACGGAACTTGCCAGCCGGGTCGTCGTGATGGCGCTGGCGGCGATGGCTCTGAATTTTTTGTTGGGATTTACCGGCACGCTGTCCTTTGGGCACGCCGCCTACTTCGGTCTGGGTGCGTACGGTGTGGGCATGACCTTGAAGTACTTGGAGCCGAGCACGGGCCTGGGCATGCTTATCGGCATCGGCGCGGGCACCCTGGCCGCGGCGTTAATCGGGGCACTGATCACGCACCTGCGCGGCGTGTACTTCGCGATGGTGACCATCGCCTTCGGCCAAGTGTTCTATTTTCTAGCCTTTCGATGGAACGAGGTCACTGGGGGCGACGACGGACTAACCGGCTGGCAACGTCAGCCCCTGGACTTTGCCGGCATGCGCTTGGACATCCAGAGCCAGGACACGGCCTTTTATTACTTTGCGCTAGGCTGCTTTGCACTCGCCGTGGGTGCCATGGCGGTGTTATTGCGCTCGCCGTTTGGCCGCACGCTGGTTGCGATTCGGGAAAACGAACGCCGGGCCCGCTTTTTGGGTATCGCGATTGAGCGACATGTGTGGCTCTCATTCGTCATTTCGTGCGCACTCGTTAGCCTGGCGGGCAGCCTGTACGCGCTGTTGAACAATTTCACCGATCCGCGCGCCCTGCGATGGGACATGTCAGGGAATTTCGTAATCATGGCGGTACTTGGCGGAATGCGTTCCTTCTGGGGCCCCCTGGTCGGAGCTGCGGTTTTTGTCGTGCTGCAGGACTACATGTCCAGCCACACCCAGAATTGGATGTCGATCGTCGGCCTGATCTTCGTGCTTGTCGTGCTCTTTTTCCCCCGCGGCGTGCTCGGGGCACTGCGTAGTGGAGGCTCATCGTGAGTCTTTTGCGCGCCGAGCGCGTGTCGTGTTTTTTCGGCAATCTGCGGGCGGTGCATGAGATGTCGGTCTCGATCGCACCCGGTGAGCTTCGTGCTCTGATCGGTGCCAATGGCGCTGGCAAGACGACGTTCTTTAACCTGCTGAGCGGCTTTGTGGCGCCAACCAGCGGGCGCGTCGTATTTGATGGACTCGACATCACCTCTCACGCACCCCACGAGCGCGTAAGCATGGGGATTGCGCGCACCTTCCAAATCACGGAGATTTTTCCCGAACTCACGCTACGGGAGAACCTGCGCATCCCGGTGGAGGTGGCGGCAGGTCTGCGCTTGCGTCCTTGGCTTGCCCGCGCTGCCTCGCGCGCCATCGAATCCTCGATCGACGAACTGCTCGAATTGGGCAAACTGACGGATGAGGCCGGGCGTTTGGCCGGCGAGCTCTCCCACGGCGACCAGCGCACCACCGAAATCCTGATGGCGCTTGCGCTGCGCCCGCGCTTGCTGCTCCTAGATGAGCCCACCGCGGGCATGGGGGACCAGGAAACCTATGACATAACGGAGCTGATCCGCCGCTTGCATCGGGAGCGTTCGCTGTCCATATTGCTTGTCGAACATGACATGCGCGTGGTGTTTCGACTTGCCGATCGCATTATGGTGATGGCCGAAGGCGCGCTGCTGGCTGAAGGCACTCCGGCGCAGATCGCAGCCGACGAGCGGGTGCAAAAGGCCTATCTTGGTGACGCCCAGGCATGAACAGCCTGGAGGTGCGTGACCTCAACACGTTTTATGGCAAGAGCCACATTTTGCACGCGGTCAGCTTGCATGTGGCCGAAGGGCAGATGGTTGCCTTGCTTGGGCGCAATGGAGCCGGCAAAACGACCACCATGCGCAGCATCATGGGGCTTACGCCTGCGCGTTCCGGCATTGTGCGAATCTTTGGGCAGGAGTGCACCGATTGGACGCCGTTTCGGATTGCCTCGCTCGGCGTTGGGTTTGTACCCGAAGGACGCCGTGTGTTTGCCAACTTAAGCGTGGAGGAAAATCTGCTAGTGCCCTTGCAGCGCTCTGGTCCGTGGACCGTGCACAAGATCTTCGAGCTTTTTCCCCGCTTGGCGCAGCGACGTCAAAGCAAGGGACGCCAGCTCTCCGGGGGCGAGCAGCAAATGCTGGCGATTGCCCGCGCGCTGCTCATCAATCCAAAGCTGTTGCTGCTCGACGAGCCTTCGCAGGGGCTTGCGCCGCGCATCGTGCAGGAAGTCTTTCAGGTAATTACTCGGTTGCGCGACGAGGGCATGTCCATCTTGTTAGTGGAACAGAATGTGCGCGCCACCGTGAATATCGCCGATGTCGCATTTGTGCTCGACGATGGCCGGATTGTCTTCGAAGGTCGGGCAGCCGAACTCGCGGCCGATGAAGAGCGACTGCGCACGCTCGCCGGGGCAGCCGCGGTGGATTGGGCGCAAGCGTAGGCAGGGCATGAAGACCGCGTCCTTCCCCGTAAGCCGCTAAATCATCCTTTGCTTGAAGGCTTCGCAGGACGGTCTGGTCCTGTTGTCCCACCCCATTTCCAATCCAAAGGAAATGTAGCGACCGCAACTATCCTCGCACAGGGGACGAAATCATCTGTTACCTATGTGATCGGAACAGACCAAATGTTTGTGGCGCGCCCGGCAGGAATCGAACCTGCGACCCTTGGCTTCGGAGGCCAATACTCTATCCCCTGAGCTACGGGCGCCTGCGGGCGAAGTGTACCCGCTGAAAAACCTTCCCCCGCCGCCGCCCCGATAACGCCGAGCTTTGACACAGTGCAAGCACGCAAGCGGACAGCCGCAAATATAATCGCGCAAAACAAGGCGCCACGAGTTCCAGGAGGGACCTTCGATGAAGAACAACAGCACCCTGGCAAGCTTTTTTCCGCCTCCGTTGTTGCGCATTTTGGCCGCGGCCGTACCGATCCTGATCGTTTGCTACTTTCTTTCAGGGCTGCACAACAAGACTGCGGCCGCCGGTACCATGACGCCGGAGGCGATTGCCGAGCGATTGCGCCCGATTGCCCACTTGGCAATGGCTGAAGCGCTGCCGGCGAGCGGCGCAACAAGCTCAGTTGCGCTAAAAAACGGCCAGGCGGTCTATCAGGAAACTTGCGCTGCCTGTCACGCGGAGGGCATTGCGGGAGCACCCAAGACGGGAGACAAGAAAGCCTGGGGTCCGCGAATTGCGCAAGGCTTTGACACCTTGGTTAAGCATGCGATCGAAGGCTTTACTGGCAAGGCTGGGACGATGCCACCCAAGGGTGGCGGCAGCTTCGAGGATGTGGAAGTGGCCCGGGCCGTAGCTTTCATGGCCGACAAGGCGGGGGCCTCGTTTGGTGAGCCGAAAAGCACCGCAAAAAAGTAGTGCCTGGTGTTGGGCGGCACTCGCCTGTGGCGCCAAATCGCCTTATTGCTGCCAGCATTGATCGGAGACACTTGGAGCGGCGAGCACACCACCAATCACGGCTTGCTTCGTCCCGGTGTTATCGATCGTCAGCTGGCCGCAGGTAGGATCCTTAAAGCCGTTGTTGGCTGTCGCGGGGCATCCGGGACCGTCGCCACAAGGCGTGGCGGTAAGAAGGAAGCCGCCGCTCGCAGTATTTGCGCCCGAGACGCAATAGGTGGTCAGATTCGAATCCATGGGCGCAATTGCGACACAGTTGGCGGTGCCAAGAACCGCCGTCAATGGGAAAACGCCCGCGTTTGAGTACGATCCGTTATTTGTATAAAAGCGCTCCATTGACTGCGCCGTCTGCAATAGAACGGCTTTAGCCGCCGAACGCTGGCCGCGAATGATGTACGCCGAATAGCTCGGAACGGCGATCGCCGCCAAGATTGCAACGACGGCGACGGCGATCAGCAAATCGATCAAGGTAAATCCGCGCACGCGCATCAAAAACTCTCGCCTCACTGATTGATGATCTGCTCGTGCCACGATATGCGGCCGGAATTGTTGAGATTTCCTGCGCCATGCTGGATCGCGGTGCTGGATGCTCCGATGGCAGTGTTGATGCCCACGCCCGTATTGCCGGGCCCACCGAGGGCGCCACCAGCAGTTGTCGTGGAACCCGAGCCGCCGCTGCTGAAATTCACGCCATTGCCCGATGCGTACCACTCCAGCGTCGAACCCTTGGTAATCAAGGTCAAGCCCTTGACGCAGCCCACCAGGGTCGCGATGGCGTCGTAGCTGACATTGTTGGCCGTATCAACAAGAAAGTTCAGACCGCCGTCGCCGTTGAATTGGTTCACGGCATAGATAAATCCCCCGCAACCGCCATTACACGGTTGTAATTGCGGAATCACGGTCGAGAACATCAGCATGCCACCGACGAGTTGGGGCGTGCTCAGTGCCCGCTCCCCCGCATTGGGAAGATCGATAAACCAGCCATCGCTTACCGTCAGGTCCACTGTCGCATAGGGCGTTTTGATGTTCTCGTTGCCACTGCCGTCCGTGGCAGCAATAACGCTTTGCTGTACCAGCGTGCTGCGCAGCGTTGCTGTGATCGGGCTGCCCTGATCTTGAATGGCGTACACGCTTTGAGTCGTCGTATTGGACGGGTCCCCGGTGGCAAACAAACGTCCCGTGACGAAATAAACGAGCAAAGCGTTGCTGTTGCCCGGGCTTGGACCCAGATTGGACGCGGCGATGATGGGTTGGGGCACACCCGTTGATGTTGTCGCCGTGAAAAGCGGGGCAGGCGCCGCACCGGTCGTATAAGCGACCGCCCAGTTGGACGGGTTCGACGAGCTCAGGTCGAACTTCCACATGTGACCAAACAGGTCCCCCGCATAGACGAAATCGGTCGTACCGTTCTGGTCAACGTCAAACAACGTGGGCGATCCCAGCCCGTTGGAATTCGTGCCAGCAGCATTCACGCACTGTGAGCCGGACGAGACACCGGAAGTGTCTATCGACCGCACGAGGCCGTCGGGCAGACGCACGATGTACAGCACTGCGCAGCCGCGATAACTGAGGTAGCCGTTGCCGAAAATCACGTCCCAACTGCCATCGTTCAGGCGCGCGATGATCGGTTGCCCGATGGTATAGCCCAAATCGGCATCGTAGCCGGTGGGTGGAGTTGTCGCGCCCGCGTTTGCGTCCATATCCCAAAGGACGTCCGCCGCATCGAAGGACTGCGGACTAGTAACGTCCAGCGCGAAAATTCCCGGGCCGCCAGCGCCCGTAGTTCCAATCAGGACACTGTGCCAGCCGTTGTTAAAGTACGCGTCACCAACAAATGTTGGGCCATCGACATAGAAATGGTGCAGGTAATTGGGATCATCGAGTGCGGGCAAAATGGAAATCACGCTGTGTGGCACGTACGCGAAAACTTCGTTGCCACTTGCACTGGTATTGTTGGTTGCATTAAAGCCATGGAGCATGCCGTCATTGGCACCGGCATAGACCATGGGCGGGCGGTTGGCCTTGCTTGCCAAAAACGTCACATAGCCATTGGGTCCCTGTCCCTCGGGTAGGATTTGATAACCAAAGTTCTCCTGCCAGGAATAGACCGGGTTCGAATCGACAAAGTCGCCTAGAACCGTCACGGGCCGGTTACGGTACGTTCCGCCGTTTCGCTGTTCATTACTCGCATCGCCGAGCAAGTAATTGACAACCGGGTTCGGGTTAACGGCTGTCGATCCCCAGCCGACGCTCGATACGAGCAGGCCTGCATTGTTCAAATCCGTCGTATCGAAAGGGATCCCAGGAGAGGCGGTAATGGGCGAGCCGGAGGTGGGCAAAGCGCTGTTAGCCGTGAAGACTTGTCGATTGGCAACGGAAGGAATGCTCGATGCGCTGGTCTGCCAAACCGCGGTGGGAATCACATTGCCCAGCGCGTCAAGGCCATAGGCCGTCATGATCCCATGCCAATCCGAGCCCTCATAGCTGGCAACGTACAGATCCGTGCTCGCCGTAAGCGAAGGCGAACTTCCGGCTGCCGCCGAATTGCCGTGAATCTGGCCCTGAATGCGAGAAAAGATGGTCTGCATCGCCGTCACAAGGTCCTGCGGCGTCTCCGAACTAAACGCGTTGCCGCGACTGTTTATCGCAGCGTGCCATAAGTCATAGACGTTGCCGGCGCCATCGAGTGCGCCGGTGTAGCCGTTGCCACTGCCGTTGACGTCAATGGGCGGCCAGACACAAGTCGGCGAGGCGGGGTTCAGCGCGGAGGTACAGTTTGGCGCCGCAGTCTGCAGGTTCGTGTACGCAGCGCCGGAGTGCGCATCGCCCGACCACTGCAATCCCGGATACTGAAGAAACCCGGTCAGCCCGACACCCACCGTGAAGTTGACCAAATGTGGCCACGTGGCCGGGTCGTTAATCGGGTTCCAGTAGGGCCAGGTCGGATCGTTCGGGTTGCCGGTCGTCGGATTAACGGTGCTCGGTATCGGGTTCGTTGGCGACTGCGGCGCGTAGTACGGTGGAACATAAAATCCCGTCAGATCCGGGCGCAAGTTCGTCGACCAGTAATAAAACGCGATATCGGAGAGTCCCCCGTCGGAGATCGCGCTGTCACCGCCGCCGTTGCCGTCGCCGTAAATCGTGGTCGAGGCAGACGTCGTCGAAGGCGTATAGATCGTTCCGTCGGGAAACGTCGTCGAGGTGTTGTCGGTATTGCCGCACTGTGCCTGTGTATTGTCGATCCCACAAAAGTTCGTTTGCCCGTTCTCGTTAAAGCGGTTCCAAAGGCCATCGGTCAGCGTCACGTTAAAGTTGTACGCACACAGCAGGTCATGGCCAGTCACCGTTGCCTGCAGATTGCTCGGATCGTTCGGATCGAGGCCGTAGGGTCCATTGGAGCCCAACGTCGGATCGCTGAAATAGTTGCCGACGCGCCACCAGGCCACGCGGGTCGGAGTCGATTGGCCCGCGGGCAGCTGAAACAGCCAGTTATAAAAATCGATCTTGTGCTGTCCTGAGAATTGGCTGATCCGGTCGTCGAACTGGGTGCCTCGCCACCCTTGGCAATTGGTGTTGGTAAAACTGTCTGCGCAGGTATTTAATGCCTGCCAGGCGACGCGCGTATTGGCAAGACTCGCATTTTGCATGCCCTGTGCCGCCGCCGAGATCAACGATAAGTGGCGGATGCGGTAGAACGAAAACCAGTTCGCGAAGTTTTGTGTCTCATCCCATCCCGCCGCCACAATCTGGTTTTGTTGTCCCGCAGCCAGGGTGCTGCACAACACCGTCCCGGTAGCGGTTGCGCAAAGAGCTGGACCCGAAGTCGTACTGACAGTGACTTGCGTGTAGCAAGAGTCCGCCGGCGGCGCCTGACCCGGCGACGGAGCAACGCAATTGCCACTGGGAACAAACAGGTAGTAAAACGCCGGACTGGGATTGCCCGACGTGCCAGCGCTGGCCGGCGCCACGGTCACGGTCGGAGGGCTGCCACCGTTATAGTTCATGGTAAGTGTTACGGTGTAGTTCTGCGAAAGGTCGACCGCACCCAGGTCGGGATTAAATCCGTCGTAGTACGCGTTCTTAAACGAGGTCAGGGCGCAGCTCGCCGGATTGGGAGCGCAGTTTGTCGTGGGCACCGGGTTATTGTTCGCATCTGGCGGAATGTTGTACGTGATCGCCGGGTTGTAATAGATCGAGTTATAGGAGCTCGAGGCAAAGCCCGCGGCGCTCGGATACTGACCAACATAATCGGGCACGTACGCATACGTCATGCTGCCCGAATCATCGATGGTCAACACGATATTGGCAGGCGGAGGATTTGCAACGAGCATGGGCACCTGGGAGATCTTGTACTGCGCCCAAGCCGGCGCACCCAGGCCAACGACCAAGGTCGCGGCAACAACGATAGTAGATGCCAGCCCAAAGGTAGCACGCAACCACCGACCGCCAAGTCGGAGCAGGGCTGGATGCCTGGGCGATGCAAAGCGGGAAACGCGCCGGGCGGCTGGCCCATCTAGGAGCCGACATTTGCAAACGCGCACCGCGCGACCCATCACTGCCTCCACCTGCGCCAATCGGCCCAGCGTTGTTGTGCCATCGGAGCTCTGCTTCACCACCATGAGACGTAGGACACGAGCGTGACCACCGTGTTGGAATTAAGTCCATAGCCGCGTGCGGTGACATGCGCAATCTGCGGCGAACCGACTCCGCCCAGAGGCAGCCCCGCCGGCTTGACTCCCGGAATGGCGCCCGCGGGCAGCAGTTCGGCGATGCACTGCGGCTGGCCACCGAGCCAATCGGGATTGATCGCTTGGTAATTGGGAAGCAAGCGAGGATTCAAATTCGCCCACGATGTCTGGTCGCCGAGCCAGGTCGTCCCCGGCACGCTCGGCGCCAAATACATCCCCGGATCCGTGGTTCCCGTGCTATCGAAAGTGGCCCCGGTCTGGACGTGATACTCGCAGTCACGCAGCATCGTCTCGGCTGCAGCCATCGCGCGCGCATGGTCGCGTGCGTTGCCAGCGATGCGTTCGTCTTGCGTGGCCACGGAATACGCCGATGCCCCAAGCAGCGCCAGCAACACCAAAATGACCATACCAATGATCAGCGCAACGCCACGTTGCCGCGCGGCGCTCGCAACGAGGGTTCGTGTTTGCATAGGTTCGATCCTTCCCTTATTGCAAACGGTCGCGCAGCGCCGCAGTGGCCGTGAAAAGCTGCCAATAGCGCGTGTCGGGAGGAACAAAGCCAGGCGGCGTATTGGGCGCACCGAACGCCAATGCCGGGCGCGGCAAATCTGCCACGCCCTGATCGTCCCCGGCGGTAAGCAGCTGCACGCGCACGCTCGTGACGTTGGCCCAGTTGCCAGCGCCGCCGTTAGCGGCCTGTACCTGCGCGGCACTTTGATATTGCACGGGCCCGCCGCCTCCCGGGTCAATGCCGTAATAAACGCTCATGCTTTGAACATGATCGATGATTTCTTCGGAGGCTCGCGCCCGCAAGGAGTAGCGATACAGCGCAGGCCATTGCCGAAACTGCATTTGGCCGACGTAGTAGGTGTATTCATCAAAGCGCTGTGCACTGGCCAATGACGAATAGGCAAACGAAGGCGCTGGTCCCGAATTGCTGTTGACATTGTTTCCGTTGCTGTCGGTGGCCGCAAAATCGAGCTCGACGCCACCGGCAACCGGCGAACCCGTGCCGGTACAAGCGGCCGCAGGGGCTGGCGGCGCGTTGGACACGCGCATTAGCGTCGCCGCCGTGCAACTCGATGCCAGCACGTAATCGCCTGTTGCCACCCCCGCACAGTTGTCGGCAACAAAGATCGCCGGCTTTGCGGTATTGGAGTCGGCAACCATCATGACCGGGCTAGCGGTAGCTACCCGAAGCACAAGAACGTCACCGCCGCCAGAGAGCCAGGTAGGCGAAACGCCTGCCGGTTGCGGCCAGGGATTCGTCGACCCCGGCTGGTACCCTGAGGCCGAATAGCCGCCGATTGCCTGCGCGGCGGAACCCAGCGTCATCGGCGGAGTCGCGGTCTGGTTGATCGCCATGGGCTGATAAGTCGCCATCGACATGCGCGAGCCGCACCCGATAAAACCGACCTCGCGCACGTCGTGCATGATGGCGTCCAGACCAAAGCGCCCGGCTTCCTGGGTACGCGAGGTCGACTTGCTGATGCGATACGCGCCACGCGAGCCCATGTAGACATAAAGCACCGCGCCAACGACCAGCAGCCCAAGAGTGATGCTGACCATCGTCTCGATAAGTGTGATTCCACGCTGCGCGCCTCGCCGACTGCGCGCCGGCGAAACACTCGCCGTTGGGGGGAAAGAAAGCGCTGCAGACATGCTCAATACGACTCGGTCAGTTCGGCGACCGTCTTATACGTCCCGACCATATTCGTCGGCGTCACGCCCGCGCCGGCGATGGACACGCCGGCGGCGGAAGCAATGGTCGCTCGCGCATCGTTCCACCAAATCTGGATCTGCACAGGGTGCGGCGGATTGCCCGTCGCGGTTGCCAGCTGCTGGATCTGCACGCATGGCAGAACATTGCCGCAGGGTACGGGGTTGTTGGCGGCGGCTGTGCCCGCCGGCAAGGCCTGCAACCCGTAGAGCCAGTCGTTTAAGGAGGCGACCGGTGCAGTGCCAAGATTGCTCAGTGTGTACGTGCCGAGAAACGAGCCGGTTGCGAGCGCAGCATAGTCGCTGCGCATCCGATCGGCCAAGTCCTCCGCCATGATCGCGGCGAGCGATCGCATAGAGGAACCTTGATTAACCTGGATGCCGCGCAACTGCAAGCCAGCTAAGCCCAACAGCCCAACGGCCGTAAGCACGATCGCCACGAGAATCTCAATAAGTGTGATGCCCCGCTGACGGGCGGGTGCACGGTGCGGTAAGCCCGTGCCGCTGCCGCGCTGAAAGACCGCGGTTGTTGGGGTCATCCACGCACGCGGCCACGCGGCGTTCATTTGATCGCATCGATGCATGATGGGTTTACAAGCGATTACCGATTGATTCATTGCCGCCCACATCCTGTTCCTGTTCCAGCGCCATGCACAACATCTTCGCTAGGACGGTGCGTTGCAGGCGCTCACGGGCGCACCCGCATCGTTTAAGGGCGCCTGGCCATTTACGGGGGATACGACCCGCACCCGGCCCGAAGGTTGGATCGTGACGAGATAGCCCTTGGTTGGATCGACACCGTCGGGACAAAAGATGAAACTTTGTGCCGTACTGCCAACGGGCAGCCGTCCCAGGGCGTCGAAACTGATCGATGGCGTCGTGCCATAGTTGGTCATCAGCCCCGTCAAGGCCGCACCGCGTTGCACAGGGACAAACGTCGCGTTTGCGACCGTGCCCGGCGCGCAGCATGCATTCCACCCGCCGCTCCAATTGGTGACGACGGCGGAAATTGGCGGACAAGGCAACGCAGCGCCTGCGGCGCAGACCCACACTGTGGTGCCCTGCTTGACCGCTTCGCTGCGCGCCATCGAGAGCACGGCAGCAAACTGATTGCTGGCCGTGTCGCCGCGGTTGATCAAAATCGTACTTTGCAAAGAGGGAACCGCAATCACGGCCAGTATCGCTGCTATCAAAACTACGAGCAGCAATTCAACGAGCGTGAACCCTTTGGCGTTCTTGCGAATTTCTTGGCAATGCATGCCGCTTCCTGCAAAAAAGCCCGCGCACGTCGAGCGAACTTCGACCAACCGCCGATCGCAACGGGCAAGGCGATTATTCCAATGGCTGGCGCGCTGTGCGCTTCGCTCTGCCTCTTCGGTCGATCCGGCACGACGAACGGCCCTACGGTAGTTGCTGAGTCACTAATTCACGGCACTGCCACACGCTAGGCCAAGAAGCTTAGGGCGCGACCATTTAAATCACCTGCGGATCAACCTCCACGGACCAGCGCAACACACCGCGATGCCCGAGAGCCCGCACGCGCGGTAGCCATGCATCGAGAAACGCATGCAGGTCCGCGCGCCTCGTTGCCTCAACGAGCAGCTGACCGCGCGATTCGGACGCAAGCCGCGCCAGCGGCATCGGCACAGCGTCAAATACCGTGACTGCTCGGGCCTGCGGCAGCTCGTCCTTGCAGGCGGCGCAGCGGCGCAAGAATTCCAGCGCTTGCTCCATCGTGCGTGCGGCCGAAGTAAGCAGGGCCTGGTGTACGAAAGGAGGCATGCGCGCGCCGCGACGCTCTTCGATCTGCTCTTGGGCAAAAGCGCCAAAACTGTGCCGTGCCAGTGCTGCAAACAAGGGGTGGCGCGCAAAGCGTGTCTGTATGAGCACCCGGCTTGTTTGCCCTGCGCGCCCGGCGCGGCCGGCAACTTGCATCAGTACGGCAAACAAGCGCTCAGGCGCACGAAAGTCCGCTGCCACAAGTTGCGCGTCGGCATTAAGTACGCCAACGGTGCTTACACGCCGAAAGTCGTGTCCCTTCGTGATCATCTGCGTGCCTACAAGGATATCGATATCGCCCGCGTGAACAGCCTCAAATGCAGCTTCCGCCCGACTCGTGCCACGCACGCCTTGCGTGTTGTCGCGATCGATGCGCGCGATTCGCGCGTGCGGCCACAACTGCCGCAGCGTTTCCTCGATGCGCTGTGTTCCCTGTCCGACCGATTGCAGATCTTGGTTGCCGCAAGTTGGGCATGCCGCGGGAACGGCTCGACTCCAACCGCAATGGTGGCACCTCAGTGTGGCTCCGACTTTGTGGTATGCGGCGAAGGCATCGCAGCGCGGACACTTGGAAAGCCATTCGCAGGCGGCACAACGCAGCACCGGCGCAAAGCCGCGGCGGTTAATAAAGATGAGGGCCTGGTCACCGCGAGCAAGTGTTTCGTCCAAGGCGGTGCGCAGGGGCGCGGCCAAGCCTTGCTCGGCGGGAAACCGATGCAGGTCAATTGTCTCGATGAGTGGCTCAGCACCCGCGTTCGTCGATCGGTGCACTAACGACAGCAGCCGATAGCGGCCAATTTGGGCCTGATGCCAAGATTCCAGTGATGGCGTGGCCGAACCCAGGACCACGGGAATCGCCTCCAGCTGGGCGCGCTTTACTGCCAGATCGCGCGCCGAAAAAGGCACCCCACCGTGGGACTTGAACGAAGCGTCGTGCTCTTCGTCAACGACGATGATTCGCAATCGTAGAAGCGATGCAAACACCGCTGTTCGCGTTCCCAGGATGATTTGTGCGCGTCCCTCATGCGCATCCATCCAGGCCCGTGCTCGCTCCTGCGGCGCCAAGGCGCTGTGCAAGCTAACGACCCGATGTCGGGGAAAGCGGCCCGATAGGCGCGCCTGCAACTGCGGCGTCAGATTGATCTCCGGAACTAAAAGCAGCGCTTGTGCGCCTTCGCTTTTAGCCAATATGCGTTCGATCGCGCCAAGGTAAACGTCGGTTTTGCCGCTGCCGGTGACTCCGAAGAGCAAGAAGGGAGCAAATCCGCTTGCAGTCGCAATTGCATCGATCGCCGACCGCTGCTCCTCACGTAGCGCGTGCACGGGGCTGCGCCGCTCGATGGTTTGTACGTCCGCGGGCCCGGGTGCGGCCAAATCGTGCATCGTCCGCGAGCCCCGTTTGCGCGCGCTGGGAAGGCGGCGCAGCGCAGGGGGCAGTGCTGGCAACGCAACTTCGCCCCAAGAAAAGTGGTAGTAGTCCGATGCGAAGCGACACAACTGCAGCCAACCGCCTTGCACCGTGGGTCCAGGCAGCCGCGGCCCCAAAGTGCGCAACCGCGACGGCTCGAGGTCGCTGTGCTGCGCGAACTCAACAATGATTCCGACGTGGCGCCGCGTGCCGACCTGCACCATGCACAAGGCGCCAACTTCAACGGGCGCAGCCGCTACATTGTGTTCCGGGGTGTCGCACTGGCTCGTCGGCGAGTCCGCGACCCGGTAGTCCAGCGGTTGCGCAACGGGCAAGTCAACGATCACGCGGGCAAAATTTTTGTTCTGTGGGTCCCGATGCGATGTCACGTAAAACTCGAGAAAATCCGCCTAACCGATTAATTTTTAAGCGCTCTATCTAAAATGGATGCTACCGGTGAGCCTGGTGTGGATAACTATGTGGAGAAGTTTCTTGTGCAGCGCCTAAGTGCCCGCCCGCACGCCAATTTGACTGGGACGTTACCTGGCGAGGGTTTTATAAAAACACTTCATTTTCAAGCGCTTATACCAAGACGCGGCGCTCTGCGGCGAGCCTCTGCCCGGAAAGCCGCGTAAATACGTCATTTGCCCATTTTTGTGCATAAGTCAAGTCCTATGCCACAAGATGAGAAGCCGGCACTGGGAGGCCAAGGGCATTTGCAGGGTGGGCACGCACTGACTGAAGAGGTCGCTCAGAGCCTGAGTTTGCGGCTGTAGCTATGGACCGCATCGACCAGCGCA
>Ga0187781_10002519_pt1 | contig 13889 bp, 13 predicted proteins | sample 0715_SJ02_MP02_2_FD_132447 | JGI IMG/M metagenome (GOLD analysis project Ga0187781, IMG submission 132447) | Tropical peat soil microbial communities from peatlands in Department of Meta, Colombia - 0715_SJ02_MP02_20_MG | ecosystem: Environmental > Terrestrial > Soil > Wetlands > Peat | place...
CCTACAATGGCCCTGTCGCTGTTTTGCCGTAAGCGTCTTGCGCCCTCTCTCAACTGTGTTTGATCGACCCATGGGCCGGGAGGGCCGCCGAAGGCGGTCCACATGGACTCTTGCATGGCTCCGGAAATGCTCTTGGGGCCATTCTCATCTGCGAACGGGAAATAGGTTTGTTCAAAATAGAGCGCGCCCTCGGGCATGTGGGCAATCACCCGGCCGCTCTTGGAGCGAAGGACCGACCTCCCATCCACCTTTTCAGGCAGTGCCCATGCCGGCATCTTGCAGGGAGTGCCGTCAGGCAGGGTCCAGTCCGCCCAGGATGCTCCGTCGAGGGCGAAGCCACGCCCGAGATCCAGGACATCGACTCCGAATCTCTCGAGCACGTCGTCATCCACAATAGCCAATTGCTGAATGGGATCGTAAACACGGATGGTCTTCTTGGGAAGTCCGAGATAGCTGCGCAGTTTGGCGTAGGCGATGGCAGCGATTCCTGAGGAAGGGTGGCCGGAGAGGTCGATCGGCACACGATCAGGCTGGCGATGGTTGCACGCAGTGAGAACTCTTTCTTGTGAAGTCATGGTTTGAACTCCAAAACGCCGGGTTTCAGCGAAGGAATTTCGTGATAGCTCGTTCTCCTGGAGCGAAGGCCGAAGCAGGAAGGGGACGGGCATGACAAATTGTCCACTTCTTGGCTCGCTTCCGAACATGCCGACTCGGGCCCCAACACCCCGGAAACCTGTCGCCCGAAGGCCCCAGGCCACAGGGCGGGGACGACACGCGAACTAAGGCTCTCAAACAGACTCCAAGGGAGAGGGCGGAATCTCCGGCTTGGACACCACGTTCAACGGCAATGGCAGATTCCCTGGGCGACTTTTTCAACCGGGCCAGTCAAGAGTACTTGTCCATTTTCCGGCCAAGCCACCTGGAGGGAGCCCGCTGCGGTTTGAACTCGCACCCGGCGTTCCGTCAAGCCATTCACGATGCTCGCGACCACGGCTGCGCAGGAGCCCGTGCCGGAGGACATGGTATGCCCCACGCCGCGTTCCCAGAACCGTACGGCGATTACCTTTCTTGAGATCACTTTCACAAATTCCACGTTGGTACGGCTCGGGAAAAGAGGATTCGTCTCGATCTCTCGCCCCAGACTTTCCCAACCAAGGTCGTAGGGGCCAATGCCGCTGGCCCCGGGCCGAACGCCTTTCGTCCCTAGACCCGCTGCACGCGGGACGGCCGGATCGAAGCTCCTCACGAAGACAGTGCAGTGTGGATTGCCCATTGACGTCACCGTCACTGGCAGGACGCCATGCCGCGTGCGCAGAGGATAACCCTTGACGGGCGCCGCCAGGGCTCCCGCTTTGAAGGGAATTGCCCCAGGGTCCAGGACCGGCGCTCCCATACTCACGCGAAACACCCACTTACCCTTCTCCTCCTTTGTCTTCTCGAGAGACTTCAGACCGGCTGGCGTCTCAAGGAGAAACGTCCGTCTAGCTGGTGAAAACTCCGCCAGGAAGGCGCCGGCACAGCGTATGCCGTTGCCGGACATTTCCGCTTTGCTACCGTCCGCGTTATAGAACCTAATGCGCGCATCGTGCTCCTTATTGCGGGGCGGGAACATCACTAGAAGTCCGTCCGCTCCGATGCCCGTATGGCGATCCAAAATCGCCCGCGCGAATTTCGATAGAGAACGTGGAAGTCCTTTCCCTCCGACCACAAGCCAATCGTTTCCAAGGCCGTGAAACTTGGCGAAGGGGACATTTATGTTCAGTGTCATGGTCGCTCGGTCTTCAGGCGAAATAGTCGCTCTGGGCGAGATCATTAATTATAAATTGTAAATAGTAAATTGTATTGGTGGACGCGCATCTCTTTGGTGTGCACCGCGTGCGCCCTTGATTGAAACGGTTCTTCGGTCCATATTCCGCTGTTTATAATTTACTATTTATAATTCACTATTCACCATTCGCTATTCAGTACCGCCGTACTTGCGTTTGCGGTAAATGGCCACGCTGGCTCCATTCGGAGACGAGTTCCTTTCGACAAGCTCGAATCGCGCAAACGCCTGAGGGTAAGCTCGCATCAGCTCATCCACCGCATCACCATCACCGCGGATACTCCACTCCACCCATTTCCCGGCATCCGGCCGAAGCCGACGCCACCACTCGCGGTTCATTTCGGTGACGGTGGAGCTGTAATGGATCCCGACTCCCGGCATCACGCACGGCCACTTCCCCGCGGCCATCAGCACCCGTTGTCCATCGTAGTGCACGCGCAGGAAGCCAATAATAGCTTGCTCTCGCTGCGAACGGCAAGGTGTGTTCAGAATCCCCTCCTGGACTACCACCAGCCCCCTTGCGCCCCTGCCGAGAAGTGAGTAACTCTGCCAGGCAAGCAGCGCCACGAAGAACGCCAGCAGGCCGTAGCCCAAGCGCCGCGGCAAGACCCGAGGCAGGAGGAAGGCCGGGAAGAGCGCCAGGGCCGGGGCCATTTCCACTCCGTACCGCGAATTGTAATAAGTGAATGGGAAGAGGGTTGGCACGTAGAGCGGGAGAGCGGCATAAGCAAGGGCGTGAATATAGAATGGCAAGGGGACCAAGAAGAGAAATGCCGATGCTCCCTTGCCCCAGACTGCCCGGTTCACTATCCATGCCACCAGCCCAAGCACTGCCAACTCGAGGGGCCATACTCCGAAGACCAGTTTGAGATCCTCGACATAATAGCGCGCCGAGAGGATAAGCTTGCCGTCGGTCGGATAGGGAAACGCCGTCGTAGCAAGTTGATGAGCATAAATAGCCTGGGCCGAAAATGCCCCGTTGTAGAACTCGAAGGGGTTTGAGAATCGGTAGGCGTTGTGAAGCAACCATAGCACAGGGCCAGCCCCGGCAACGATCGAGAAAATCAAGGCGTGGCGCACGCGCAATTGCCAGTACTGACGCCGCGCCAGCAGCACAAACAAAGCCGCGAAGGGCAGGACGTACCACTCATCGTAACGGGTGAGTGTTCCAAGAAATGCCGCCCCCGCCCCACCCAACAGAGTTCGGAGCTTGCCGGTTTCTTTGTAGTGGAAGAGTTCATATACAACCAGGACGGACCAGAAGATGGCCAAGGGTTCCGTCAGTGGGGTCGTCGCGAGATAGAGAAGGTTCGGACTGAGTAGGATCCCGGCAAGCGCGAGAAGGCCTGCCGCTTGACTGCCGTTCACTCTCGTCCCGAGGCGATAGAGAAGCCACGCCGTGCCCGCGAAAGCGGCGCATGAAACAATGCTTCCAGCCAGCCCGCTTCGCCATAAGAAGTCGTTCAGCGCCAAGGGGGCGACCAAGAGGTGAAACAAGGGAAGCCAAACGGTCCCAATCTCGCTATAACCAGGGGTCAGCGAGTCGAAGATGCGCCGCGCCCCCTCCATGTGCGCGATGGCGTCGCCATAAATGCTCGTGAGCCCACGGGAATAGAAGAAATGAAGGGCTGCCAAAGTGACCCCCACGATGCAAACAGCCACCAGCCCATCAGACCTCAGAGACAACGGAGGTGCGGAGTCGGGCGCAGGCGCTGCCGCGGTCGGAAGGGCTGCCCTTTCACCTGGGGGGAGGGTGTCCCGCGATGGCGGTTTTTCCAGCCGTCGCGGGTTCGTTGCGTTAGCAAGCCGATTAGACATCAAAATGAGTCAACGCTTTGAAGGCTCTGTAGCGGGCCTCAATCTCTTTCGGGGTGAGCCGAAGTAGTCGCGCGAGACCGAACTCTTCCACAGCATAGCTGGCCATCACGGAGCCGTAGATTACCGCCCGGCGAAGGTGGGTATCCGAAAGCTCCCCTGCCTTGGCCAGATACCCCATGAAACCGCCGGCAAAACTGTCTCCAGCGCCCGTGGGATCGTGGACTTGATCGAGGGGAAAAGCGGGCGCAGAGAAGATTCCTCCTTCTGAAAAAAGCATGACGCCATGCTCGCCGCGCTTAATGACCACCGTCGGCGGCCCCATCTTCCGGATGAATTCCGTTGCTTTCTTGAGGTTGGAAATCCCTGAGAGCAATCGCGCTTCAGTCTCGTTGATCATCAGGATATCAATCTCAGCCAGAGCTTTCTTCAACTCCTCGGGTTTTCCTTTGATCCAATAATTCATGGAATCGAGGCCCGTCAGGCGAGCCCGGGGGAGTTGCCGCCGAACATGGAGTTGCAACACTGGATCGATGTTGCCAAGAAACACGAACTCGGTATCGAGGTACGAGGCAGGCAACGCCGGGGAGAATTGCTCAAACACGTTGAGTTGCGTCTCGAGCGTCCGCGCTTCGTTCATATTGCCGCTATACTCACCCGACCAACGAAACGTCTTTCCGGGCGATCTCACTAATCCCGCCGTGTCGATGCCCCGCTCCTGAAACACGCGCAGGTGCTCTTCCCCGAGGTCGTCACCGACCACCGCCACTACGCGGACAGGGGTAAACCAACTGGCTGTTACCGCGAAGTAGGTCGCCGCACCACCCAGAATGTTTTTGGCCTCCCCGTAAGGGGTTCGGACGGAATCAAAAGCCACGGCGCCTACCACCAATAAAGGGGCCGGGGCAATTTTGGATTTTGGATTTCGGATTTTGGATTCTCCAGTCTGCATTACCCTCTCCTCTGCCTATCGCGGGCTGGGGCTGGGGACCAGGCCGATTGCAGATTTCAGATTCCAGATTTCAGGCCCTGGCTTTCGGATTTTCGAATTTACATCACCCACTCCTTTGCACATGGGCAGTGGGCAGATGGGCAGGTAGGCGCATTCCATTAAGTGTCGGCAATCAAAGCCCAGGATCCGGAAGCTTGAATCAAGAGCCTGAATCCACACTCCCGAAATTGAAATTAAGCATCAAAAATGTGGGATCCAGAATCAAAATGCAGAGTGCGAAATCTGGAATCTGAAATTTGTAAATACTCCAGCCGCCCGCTTGCCACTCCCGTTGCTCGCCTGCCCATCTGCCTGCCTGCTCACCGGTCTATCTGCCTACCTGTCCTGCCGGAGGTATTTTCCGACTAGCAACGAGAGTTTTTTCCGGACCTTCAGGGAAATGCTGGCAGGGTCGGTCAAGATGGCGTGAGCGAGCGCCGAAGCGCAAGGGCAGTTTCTTTGCCGGGGCATGGCGCGAATGGCTTTCAAGAGAATTTTCTGCGAGTTCTCGACATTGCGCGTCAGGTACTCGAGCACCGCGTTCACCGTCACCGCGTCGTGCTGAGGATGCCAGCAGTCATAGTCCGTGACCATCGCGAGTGTGGCGTAACAGATCTCCGCCTCGCGAGCCAGTTTGGCTTCTGGCAGGCTGGTCATGCCGATAAGGTCCATCCCCCACGAGCGGTAGACATTTGACTCGGCTTTGGTCGAGAAGGCCGGGCCCTCCATGCACACGTAAGTGCCGCCTAAGTGACAACGAACACCCACCTCCTTACATGCGCCGGCCAGCGTCTCCACGACGGTGGCACACACGGGAGTGTCAAAACTGATGTGGGCAACCAAGCCCTCGCCAAAGAAGGTGGAAGCGCGCTGCCGTGTGCGATCGAAGAATTGTGCGGGCAAAGCCATGTCCATGGGGCGGTATTCCTCTTGGAGAGACCCCACGGCGCTGACCGAGATGATTCGCTCCACTCCCAGCTTCTTGAACCCGTAAATGTTGGCGCGAAAATTCACTTCTGACGGTAAAAAGATGTGGCCACGCCCGTGCCGCGATAGAAAAGCCACCCTGCGTCCTTCCAAATTGCCGAGCACGTAAGCGTCCGATGGTCTGCCAAAGGGCGTTGCGAGGCGAACTTCCCGCACGCGCTGGATCTCCGGCAGGTCATAAAGGCCGCTTCCTCCGATGATACCAATCTCCGCTTGTGGCAAAGGTCCTCCCTTTCCCTTTGACTTCGTGATCTCCGGCGCCTGGCTCCCACAACACGTGCCCCTACCTCACTGGCTGCGTTGCAATTTTGCCTTCGCTTTCCACCAAACGCACCCAGGGCACATTCGGGTCGTGAGGAAAAATCACGATGGCTTGCTCTTGCGCCAACTGCGGCAGGAGCCGTTTCTTGCTGGCCAAAGTCTCCATGGGATACAGGTCGAAACTCATGATCCAGGGATAAGCCAAATGCGCCAAAGTGGGAACGGTATCGGAAATGAAATATGCGCATTCGTCCCCCGATTCAATGCGCGCGCACTGCAAGCTGCGCGTGTGGCCTGGAACGACTTCGAGCCGAATACCGGGGGCTATTTCCGCGCCGCCATCGAGAAACTCAGTCTGACGCTCGGCGGGCTGGAAAAACTCCTCGAGGTAACTGGCGCGATCCCGTTCCGTGGGATTTAGCGCGCTTTGCCATTCTCCACGCTGAATGAAATATCGAGCCCGCGGAAATGTAGGGACCATTTTCCCATCCACGCGCCGGGTGTTCCAACCGCAATGGTCGAAGTGAAGGTGGGTGTTGATTACAATGTGAACATCCTCCGGCTTGAGCCCCAATTCATCCAGTCCCGCCAGCAACGTGGGCGGATGTTGGACGCCGTAGATGTCTTTGAATTTCGCATCGAACTTGTCCCCGATACCTGTTTCCACAAGAATGTTCTGCCGCCCGGTACGGATCAGAAGGCAAGTCAAGGATAAGCGAATTCGGTTGCGTTCGTCCGCGAGGGTCTTGCGTTCCCAGAGTGGCTTCGGCACGACGCCGAACATCTGTCCACCGTCGAGCGCGAAGGTTCCGTCACTGATGGCGTGCAATTTAAAATTCCCTAGCCTCATTTTTCCTCTACTAGTTCGATGAGCACGCCAGCCGCGCTAGCGGGGTGCAGAAAAGCCACTTGCTCGTTCCCAGCCCCACGACGAGGCTCCCGGTCGACCAAGCGCACTCCGGCGCTTTCCAGTTTCCGAAGCGTGCCGGCAAGGTCCTCAACCTCCAGCGCGATATGGTGCAGGCCTTGCCCACGCTTCGCGAGGGACCGTGCGACGGGCGAATCCTCGCTGGTGGCCTCGAGCAACTCCAGGCGGCTTTCCCCCACCTGAAACATCGCTACCCGTACCTTCTGCTCCTCGACCACCTCTATTGATTCCGGTGGCTTCCCCAGCAGTTTCTCGAATACAGGCCGCGCCAACGCCAGCGAGCCGACAGCAATCCCAATGTGATGGAGTTTCATAGCTAGTTGTCAGTTATCAGTCGTCAGTTGTCAGTTTCAAGCCCAAGGGGCTCGGGCAGGATATCGTGAATAGCGAATTGCAGCGTCCGACCTTGCTTTGCTGCGCCATGCAGCTCGCTGCATCTTGAGAATTTATAATTTACAATTCACTATTCCCCGCGCCCCTAGTCCCTACCGTCTGGGCGATGATTCCCTCGACCAACGAGTACGGGTCCGCGCGATGCTCGAGCAGATCGTCAACGAGCTGCTCGAGGGCGCCGTCGCGCAAACGCTCCCTGACAACTTTCTCGAAGAGATGCCGCCGCAGTAATTCGAGGAGGCGCTTGCGCCAGTAACCCCTTCGTCGCTTCTCCTTCCCGGCCCTCTCCTCTTGGAAACGCCGAAAATGCTCGAGCGCTCCCTTTACTTCGCCAATCCCTGAACCTGTGGTGGCGATCGCCTTGATGATGGGGGGCCGCCAGCCCTCCCCACGCGGAGCCATGGAAAGCATCGCTTCGACTTCCTGCTTGAGGCGGTCGGCGCCGGCGAGGTCCGCCTTGTTGAGCACGTAAAGATCGGCGATTTCCATCACCCCAGCCTTGAAGGTTTGTACGTCGTCGCCCATCCCTGGGACCAGGAGCAGGACGGTGGCGTCCGCCAGGCGCGCGACTTCGACTTCGTCTTGTCCCACGCCCACCGTCTCGACCAGCACCACGTCACAGCCTGCGGCATCAAGGATGGTCACCACGTCATGAGTGGTTGGCGCAAGGCCTCCCAGCTCTCCGCGGGTGGCCATGCTGCGGATGTAGATCTCTTTGTCGCTCGCCAGGCTCTGCATGCGGATGCGGTCGCCCAGCAAGGCGCCTCCCGAAAAGGGGCTGGTCGGGTCAACTGCGATGATTCCCACGCGCGCTCCGGAGCTTCGATACGCGCCCGCCAGCTTCTCCACCAGAGTGCTCTTCCCCGCTCCCGGAGACCCCGTAACCCCAATGACCTCCGCCTTGCCGGTAGCGACGAACAGCTCCTTCAAGAGCTGCGTGCCCCGCGCATCGCCAGTCTCCACCGCCGAGATAGCGCGAGCGATGGCCCGCCGGTCTCGTGCGAGCACTTTTGCAGCCCAAGCGTGGATTGAATCCGCCATGTAGTGGCGGGGCCCGCCTTGATTCCGGGCCGTTTTCTCCTCGGCTATTGCCATTCGCTGAAGATCACCGGTCCCCTCGTTCCGCATTATCCGCCTAGAATCAAGGCTATACTACAACCCCAGCAGCGTCAAGGAATTGGCCACGCTCCCTGGCGCCCTAGGAGCACCCCTCGTGGGTACCCTGGTATGCCCGAACTTCACTCGGCGGCCACAAGCGCCGCCCCTATATGGTCCCCAGTACCATGCTAAGATGCATTGAGGTCCGAGGCATGGCAGCAACTCAGAAGAAGATGGAGGTGGGTATCGAGAACAATGTGTAGGCCAGCGCTTACCTTCTTCCTCTTGCTGATGCCGGTGAGTCTTCACGCTCTTTTGCCGACTGAGAAGCCGCGCCAGCAGACGTCTCAGGCCATCGCGCACGTGACAGTGCGTGCGCGTGGGCCGGGCTGTTTGGCAGACCTGGACGGCGAAGGTGTGGGCAGGACGAATAACCACGGCGTGCTCGTTGTGCCAGAGGTCGAGCCCGGAGACCATTACCTCCACCTCCGCTGCCCGGGAGAAGAAGAGAAAGTGTTCTTCATTTCGCCTCTTTCCGGCGAGAATGTGGCACTCGATGAGAGCAAGACAGAAGACGCCGCCAAGCCTCAGAACGACGCGGCACCCGGCCTCGCTGATGTGACAACGCAGTTGTCCCGGCTAGTTCAGGAGGCAGTGCAACTGCGGGCGCGGGGCAAGCTGGACGAGGCCGTCGAACACCTGCGGGCGGCGGTTAAACTCGATCCCGGAAATTCCGATCTTCACCGCGAGCTGGGAATTACGTTCCTGCTGGACAAGGACTGGAGGCGGGCGCGAGTGGAGATGCTGGAATCCATCCGGCTTGACCCCACGGATGCCGACGCTCACAACGGGCTCGGCTACGCACTGGAAAAAATGGGCGAGTTGAACGAGGCGGTGAAGCAATATCGAGTTGCGACCCGGCTCGATCCCGCAGATCCCACCTATCGCACCCATTATTTCGATCTTCTCTCCAAGCTTGCGCAGGAAAAAGCCAAGAAGAAATAGGGGCTGGGGGAAACCATTAACCAGTAATCAGTAGGCAGCACCCAATCGGCAATAGGAATAGTGAATGGTGAATGGTGAATTGCAGATTCGGAGCTTGCTTTGCCACATAACTCAGCTCTCTGCCTCTTAAGAATTTACAATTCACTATTCACCATTTCTTGCCCCTGCCTCCTTGCCGGCAACTATCTCCCGTAGCGCAGCGAGCGCGCGCTCACAGCCCGCTCGGTCTACGTCAAGGTGGGTCACCATGCGGATCAGCTTCGAGTCGTATGGGTTCGCCAGGACATTCTTAGCCTTCAGCTGTTGCGACACCTGGGGCGCGGTCAGCCCCGTTCCCGAAACGTCGAAGAACAGGATATTAGTAACTACCTTCTCCGTTTCCACCGTGATGCCGGGAATCTCCTCCAGCCCTCGAGCCAGAAACTTGGCGTTCTCGTGATCGACCGCGAGGCGCTTCGGGCCTTCTTCGAGGGCAACGAGGCCCGCGGCTGCCAGAATGCCCGCTTGGCGCATTCCCCCGCCCAGCATTTTTCTGGCGATTCGCGCCTCTTCAATAAACTCCTGGCTTCCCACCAGCATGGAACCCACGGGCGCACCCAGTCCCTTCGAAAGGCAGAACATCACCGAATCGGCCTTTTTCGTTAGGTCCGTTACTGGCCGCCCCAACGCCACGCTGGCATTGAAAATGCGCGCGCCATCCAGATGCACGGGCAGACCTGCGGCGTGCGTGTGGTCGGCAATATCATTAAACACCTCGGGAGGGTAAACCGAGCCACCGGCAATGTTCGAGGTGTTTTCCAGCTCCACCAGCCCGGTTCGTGACCGATGATCGCCACGCCCACGCACCTGTGGGGCAATCATTTCCCACTTCAAGATGCCGTCCTCCGCCCACACGGTTCGAGGCACCAGGCCAGCAAAGGCCGCCACCGTTCCCATCTCGAACATGTAAATGTGCGCTCGCGCTTCGCAAATCACTTCCTGGCCGGGGCGCGTGTGGACCTTAAGGGCAATCTCATTGCCCATGGTCCCTGAGGCAACGAATAGGGCCGCCTCGCGGGCAAAGACTTCCGCCGCGCGCTCCTGGAGGCGATTCACCGTGGGATCCTCCCGGTAGACATCATCCCCAACTTCCGCCTCGTACATCGCCCGCCGCATGGCAGGCGTGGGCTTTGTAACCGTATCACTGCGTAAGTCAACAATGGCGCTCATCTGCTCTTCTCTCCATTTGGTCCCTTGTCAGTCTTCCAATGTCAGTAGCTCGTGGTCCATCCGCCAAGACCTGCTACCTTGAAAATCGTGTGATCAACCGCGCTGTGCCAGTTGGGAACAAATTGCTGATGATGGCTGCTGGCCGTGCGTAACAGATCACGGGCAACGGGCGACGGACCACTGACATCTGACGACTACATTTCCTCAAACAAATTCCCGGAACACTTCATTGGAAACCAAGTATGCCGTTTTCGCCAGCCTTAGATTATCTCCGGTCATCCTCAGAAGCCCATCTTGGGTCAGGCCTTCGACCCTTCCTTGCCAGCGGCTCAGCCAGTCCTTCCCCCATCGCGCCCGCGCCGACTCGAGGCTGACGCCTTCCACTTGCCGCAATCCGAGGAAGAAAAACTCCTCGACCTGCTCTTCCGGCGAGAGTTTATGAACGCCGACAATAGGCGAACGCATCCTTTCCAACCTTTCAATATAAAGCTTCGCGTCGGCTTCGTTGGCCCACCGGCGGGCGCCGTCAAAAGAATGCGCTCCCGCGCCGAGTCCAACATAAGGAGCGAGTTGCCAGTATTTCAAGTTGTGCCGGGACTCATATCCTGGCTGAGCAAAGTTCGATATTTCGTACTGGGTGTACCCTTCCTGTCTCAACACCTCACGCCCACTCTCGTACGCGTCGGCCATGAACTCTTCGCTGGGGACTGCGGAGGCATGATAGCGTGTTCCGCCTTGCAACACCTCCCTGCCCAAGCGGCTTATCTCGTCGATTTCAAACAAGTAAAGGGAAATGTGCTGCGGTTCGAGTCGGAGCACAGCTTCCAGGTTGCGCTGCCACGACTCGCGAGTCTGATGCGGCAATCCGGCCACCAAGTCGATGCTGATATTGGCGAACCCCAGGGCCCGCGCGCGCCGCGTCAGGTCGCGCGTGTCTGAGGCAGAATGCAGCCGCCCCACCGCGCGGAGTTCGTGATCCTCAAAGGTTTGGGCGCCAATGCTCAGGCGATTCGTCCCGAAGCGCATGGCACGGGCCAAGAAATCGGCATCGGCAGAACCCGGAGTGATTTCAATCGTGAATTCGCCGCCCGCTTGAACCCCAAAACGCGCGCGAAGGGCGCGAACTACCCTCTCCAGTCTTTCCACCCCCAGTAGCGACGGGGTTCCTCCCCCGACATAGAGTGTGTCCGCCGGAATCGTGAGGATTTCCCCACTCAGGCCACAACACTGAAAGTTCTCCGGCAGTCGCTCGATTTCTTGCCCCAGCGCGTCGCTGTACAGGTCATAGAGACTGGCAGGCTGGACCCGCGAATTGAAATTGCAGAAGCTGCACTTCGAGGCGCAAAAGGGAACTTGAACGTAGATGCCTAGAGATTGCATTCGCACTGGCAATGATAACTCAAGTTCGCCTCCCGCCCAAGCTGCTCGACGATTAGGTGGCATCCTAATTCCTATGTAGCGCCGACCCCACGAACGCGGGGTCGGCAAATGCTTGCCCCGGGTCTGCGCGACCACCGCCACGAGGCAATTAGGACCGCACCGACGATTGTTTGCTTGACAGACTTCCTTTTCTAGCTCCAGATATTCCTATGCTTAGTCCTCTCGCACGTGCCAAGCATAACGCTTCGATTAACCCACAATTCAACCCCTCGATTAATCCCAAGGTCAATGCCCGCCTAAACCCCAACTTCAACCCCTGGATTAATCCGGCACGGAACTCCCGCATAAATCCCAGTTTCAACCGATCTCTGAACCCCGTTGTAACGGCCTCCCTAAACCCTACCTGCAACAGTCTACTAGACCCAAAACGGACTCAGAAATTCTCCGGCCTTCGCCGCCTGACAACAGACGCAGAGCTGTTTGGTTACATCGTGCGGACCAGCAACAATGCCGTTCTGCTCCTGTTCGACCGAGAACTCAATTGGACGGCTTACGCTGTGGACAACAGCCTGGAGGGCTACAACATTTTCGATCTGGAAGGAAATTGGATGGGGTACACGCTCAAAAACCAAGCCGGGTGTTGGAATGAGTTCAACCTTGAAGGCGACTGGACAGGCTTCATTTCGACCTAATGTGCCTGGCTGCAAAAAGTGGCACCTTTTCCCGCGCGCAATGCATCCATAGTCAGGGAGGGACGGCCCATGCGCAAAATACTTGGACTCGCTACCATTGCTCTTTTGGCTGCGGGTCTTGGACTGGCCGGTCAGAAACAGCCGCACAACGACGTCTTCACTTCGGGACCCCCGGATGAAGCGCAATTGGCCCGAAAAGTCCGCCACGAGCTCCTGATGTTGCCGTACTACTCGATTTTCACCGACCTCGCTTTTAAGTTGGATGGCAGTGTGGTCACGTTGGAGGGTGCGTGCCCTCCTGAGCCTCCCTGGGACATTCGATCTGACGCGGAAAACGTTGTGAAGCGAATTCCGGGTGTAACGAAGGTAATCAACAATATCAAGCTTCTCCCGCTGTCGGAAATGGATTGGCAGATACGTCGAGCCGAGGCCAAAGCCATTTACGGCGATCCAGAGATCGGCACGCGCTACGGATATCAGGCCTTACCGTCGATTCACATCATCGTTGATAATGGTCAGGTGACACTGGAAGGCGTGGTCGACAATCAGTTCGACGACACGCTCATCCGCACGCGCGCCAACGCGGTGCCGAACGTCTTCTCTGTCACTGATAATCTTGTTGTCCAGAATCCGCCAAAGAAAAAGCAAGAATGAACGAGCCTGGAGGAATTCTGCCCCAGACGGCCAGTGTCCTTTCCCAGCGATTCGCGATGTAAGTCGCACCAGCCCCGATACGGGGCGGAATCCCGCGTACGCGGGACCCGGGTGAAAGCCCTGGGAAGCGTGCCATCGCACCTGTTTTATGTCGCTCCCCTCCTCCCGCGGGGGTGCGAAGTAAGTGAGCAGCCCTCGCCCTTGGGTAGAGGGCTGCCCACTCCTTTCATGCCTTCGAAGCCCTGGGAGGAATGTCCCCCTTTTTCTCCCCGCTTTCGAGAGAACGACCACCCTGGGTCCCCTGTTGTCGGTCTTGCCTTCCCGGAATATAATTCGGCTTTGCAGTTCGGCCATCGTGTTGTCCTTCCCGATGACGTATCTGATTTACAGCTTCTTGTTCACGCTGGGGGTGCTGCTGACGGCCCCTTACTACCTTTGGAAGCGGCGTGACGAACTGGCAGGAAGGCAATGGCGAGAGCGATTCGGGCAGTTGCCGGAGTCATTCCAGCAGGCGGCGCGCGGCGCCATATGGCTTCATGCCGTGTCGGTTGGCGAGACCTTGGCGGTGGCGAGCTTGGTGCGCGATCTACAGGCGCGATTTCCTGACAGGAAGATTTTCATGAGTAGTGTTACGCCCGCAGGCCGCGCGGC
>Ga0187781_10002520_pt1 | contig 13889 bp, 12 predicted proteins | sample 0715_SJ02_MP02_2_FD_132447 | JGI IMG/M metagenome (GOLD analysis project Ga0187781, IMG submission 132447) | Tropical peat soil microbial communities from peatlands in Department of Meta, Colombia - 0715_SJ02_MP02_20_MG | ecosystem: Environmental > Terrestrial > Soil > Wetlands > Peat | place...
ACAAAGCGAAACAGGGCAAGGCACAGCCGGGGTGGGCAGACAGCTTCCCCACGGGCGACGGCGCGAACAGCGGAAACGACGTCGCTTGCCGGCGCGTCACTCAGCACGTAACCCGAAACCCCAGAGCGAACGGCCGCAAGGAATTTCTCTTCGTCGTCTTGCATATCGATCAGCACGACACCCACCGTGCCAGTCCCCTGAGGTCGCTCGAGGAGATGAGGGCAAAGCAGCGACGCGGCGTGCATGTCGTCCAGGACAAGAATATCGCACTGGGAATCAAGGATCTTATCGAGCGCTTCAGTGGAGCAGCTCTGCCCAACCACACGCAAATCAGACCGCTTGCGAAACAGGCGGTCCAGTATCTCGCGAATAAGTCGGTTCTCGACTAGTAAGAACACTGGCGTCGGATCATCGGGCAGCTTTTTGGCCGGTTGAGTCATTTCGGGAGCCCCCCGAGTTCGGTCTCCGGGAAAACCCTAAGCGATCTCGTTGAAATCGTCATATTCCTAAGAAAAGGGGCTTTTGACCCTCAGTCAGTCCTAATACGCGGAGCAGTAGAGATTCAGACTCCGGCGCAATCTAAAGCCGTAAAAGGAGCCTGGCTGCGCGGGCTGTTCTCATGGATGGCCCGCGCCACCAGTTCTTTTCCCGTTCCGGTCTATCCGGGATCAAAACGCTGAAGTTTGTTTTCGCTACTCGGCTCACATCAGCGATCAATCGCCTCGCCACATTGCTGGCTCCCATGGACTCCCGCAGCGAAGACTCAACCCGTATCTGGCACGAGGGACGCCGCGGCTTGGGCTCGAGAGCGCGCTCGTTCAACGCGCGAAAGATGACGCGCAGCACCTCGTGGTGTTTCAGGGGTTTTGCCAGGCAATCGTGAGCGCCTGCACGCATCGCTGCCACCGCATACCGGATTTCCGGATAGCTTGTGATCAGAATGACAGGGAGGTCCTCGTCCATGGCCTTGGCCTCTTTCATGATCTCTATGCCGTCCACATCAGGCAGCTTCATGTCCGCCACCAAAGCATCGGGATGTTCGGTGCGGATCTTCTCCAGGGCCGCTCGCCCGCTGTGGGCCACCAGTGGAGTTATTACCTCTTCTTTGAGGAACGTGGAGAGCATGGCGATTTGCTCGTTCCCGTGCACAATAAGAACTTTGCTGTCAACCCCTGTCATTACTCTTTCCCTCCACGGCCTGAGGGTTGGTGAATCAAATTGGTGACCCAGATGTCTTTGTTAAGCCCGCCACCCAGGGAGTGAAGCATCCCCAGGAAGATCTGGCCTGTTTCACCTCTGCCCGAAGGGTCTCGTCGATCCGACCGGTGATGTATTCATCACGCATTTTGACCAAGGAATCTTTCAAGGCTTTCCGGCGCGGTTCCCTTCCCCCGGCGGACTCCGGCTTCCCGCAAGCGAAATCCTCCTTTACGAGCTCATATTCCTCGACCAGGAACTCGGAAGATCCCGTGCCCATAACCGTGGCACCCTTCTCCAGCAATCGATGCAGCAACCTGTGGTTGCAGCTGCCGGCCTTTGCCAGCTCCGCGACAATTTCCGCCTCCCGGCCATAACCGGCAATCCATCCTGGTTGAGGCGAAGTCGGTCATAGGGAAGCGCCAGCCTCCAGGCCCAAGCTTCTTGACTCTCAGGCGCTGGATAGCGTCGCCTAGCGCTCCTATGTCGGCTTGGGTACGGATGATGGGAATGTAAATCAGAGTCCTCTGGTCAACCTCAGGTTGATGAGTTCCTGCAGCGCTATTGCTATTTCGTCCGTTCATGACAGTCGTGGCACCAACCCTGGGGATTTGGATCCTAATCAGAAATCAGAATTCAGATCCTGCGCGGGCGAGTCTCTCCAGGAATTGAGAGCGGGTAACCGATAACCAGCTCGCCGCCAAGCGCATTTTGCAGCTTTGCCACATAAAGTGTCCGTCCCTCGCCCTTGGCAGGGTACCGCCAGATGATGCGGGCAGGAATATCGCGTCGTTCTTCGGTGGCACCCGAGCCCACGGTCAGATACAACCTGTCTCCGATCTGCATGTCGAAGTTGCAAGCAAAGCAGAGACTTGATTCGGAAAGATTCTCCGTTTTACTGGTCTCCTCGCACCCGTCAGGACGCTTGACTTGGAGCGGGAGTTTTGCAACGAACCACTTCTCTTCCCGTTTCTCGATTTCGCCCCCCGCCCTCAACTCGGAAGATAAGGAGTCCGCAAGGACTGGTGAGACTCCTCCTACTTCGACTCTAATCTCCGCGCATTTCCAATCCCTGGTGACGCCGCATTTTGGACAGGGGCGCGACAGGCGCGATTCCACTGCCAGCGTTCGATACTGTTCCATGGTGAGCACGGCCATTTCACGGCCAGCGCATTCATCGCACTCCAGCAGGACGTGAGTGAGACCTGGCTGCGAAGTTTCCTCCGTCTGGGGCGGAAAGTGAACACCCCACATACCAACCTCCGGCTCCAAACACTTGACTCCCCACTCAGGTTGGCCGCTCAATGAAACGGCGGTCCGCATGACGACTTCAAAAGAACCAGATGTGTGGCTCTTTAGGTTTGTAATTCTGATGACATCGCCCTGCCGTAGCGGGTGCGAGAGAGCGATCAAGCCTCCAGACCGATTCACTACCAAGGTATAGGTAGTCTCGACAAATGCATTCCCGAGGGTGTCCTTACCCTCGACCCGGATGGGAATCTTCAGCAACACTCGTTCGCTTTTTCGGGGTACTGTGCATGAACTCGGATTCGGCATCCTGTCTCCTTCCTGGCGCGACCTTGCCACTTGCTGCAGTGACCCAGACCAATTCACCGGGAGCGACACGATCCCGCCTCTCAGTGTGCCTCGCGGGGATCACCGTAGGTATCGAGCCACTCGAGGAAGGCCATTACAATCGCAGGGTCGCATTGCGTACCAGAGCACTTGGATGTTCTCGCCCTCTCAGGCTGGCCCCTCCTCCTCACTTCTCCGACCTCGCACCCGCCGCAGCTCATCACTCCTAACACAAGAAACTTACACTCCGAAGATTGGAATGGAAGTCAGGTGGCGGCTGCATTGTTGGGCGGAGGTTTCCCTGTAGACACAAGGTCTCCTTTGCTAGGGCTCAATTATCCTGTTTCGGATTGCGTAGTGCACTAACCCGACGACGGAGTGCAAATTGAGTTTCTCCATAATATGCGCCCGGTGGGTTTCTACGGTTTTTGCGCTGAGATACAGGATCTCCGCAACCTCGTTATTGCTCTTGCCTTCTGCCAGCAATTGAATAACCTCGCGCTCCCGGGCTGAGAGCAGCCAAGGTGACTTCCCTGACGATTCCTCCTGCGAGCCCCTCTTACGGTAGCTATCGACTAATATTTTCTCCACACGATTCGTGAAAAACGTCTCGTGCTTGCTCAAAGCTTCAATGGCATTCATCAGATCGCGACCTGCCGCGGATTTCAGGACGTAGCCGTGCGCGCCTGCTTCCAGAACTTCGCGGACCAACTGCTCGGACTCGTGCGCAGTGAGAATCAACACTTCGGTTCGCGGGGCTGTTTTCAGGATTTGGCGGGTGGCGTCCAAGCCATTCAACTCTGGCATAGCAATGTCCATGACGACCATATCCGGAACTAGCTTTCGAGCCTTCTCCACCGCTGCGCGTCCGGTGATTGCCTCCCCGCACACTTCCCATCCCGGGTGAAGTTCAATCAAGGCCCGCACGCCGCGGCGAACCACTTCATGATCGTCGGCGATTAAGATATGAAACCCGCTCATGCCAAGTCCTTCGCAAGTGATACAACCACCTTCAACCTCGTCCCTTTGCTCCCGCTGTCAATCTCTAACTGCCCCCCCAGTTGCCTGATCCGTTCCCGCATTCCTGAGATACCGACTCCAACCTTGGCGCCCCGCTGTCCCCCTCTTTGCAGCAGATTGGGAGGCAGTCCACGCCCTTGATCCGCCACGGTGAGCACGACCTGATCCGGGAGGCACTTGAGGCAGATCTGAGCTTCCTTGCTCCCCGAGTGGAGGTGAATGTTCGTCAATCCTTCCTGGACCACCCGATAAAGCGCCAGCTCGATATCACCGGGTAGGCGGACGACCTCAGGAGGCAATTCCAGATCCACATCTATTCCGGTCCTCTGTGTATACCCATCTATAAACCATTGCAAGGCTGAGGCTAATCCAAGCTCGTCGAGCAGGGGCGGGTGCAGCAGGTAGGACAGGGTGCGAATCTCGCGGGAGGATTTCTCGGCCAACTCGAGGCTCTCAGAAAGGTGGGCGCGACCGCGGGCATTCAGGTCTGAGGCCAGGTCTCTCACCTTACTCAGGCTCATCGATAGGGCTGAAAGGCTTTGGGCCGTACTATCGTGAAGTTCGCGGGCAATCCGTCGCCGCTCTTCGTCCTGCAGGCGGAGGAGGCGGCCAGACAACTGGCGCAGGGCTTCCGTCGCTCGCTTCCGTGTCGTTATGTCCTCTACCATGGCGACAACATATTGGGGCTCGCCATTTTGGTTGCGGACTAGAGACGCGGTTAGCAGCCCCCATACTACCTCGCCGCCCTTCCGGCAGAACCGCTTATCAAGTTGGCATTGGTCCCGTTTACCTTCGACCAGCTCCGTAAATAGGCACGAGTCCGCCTGGGCGTCGTCGGGGTGGGTGTATTGGGTGAAGGCCATTCGTGCTAGTTCAGTTTGATTGTAGCCCAGCATCTTCTGAAGGGCAGGGTTACTCTCTACCGGATGACCGTGCATGTCCACCAGAGCGATACCGATGGCGGCTTTCTCGAAGACCGCGCGAAAGCGCCCCTCGCTTTGGCGCAACGCTTCCTCTGCCAGCTCGCGCTGAGTGATATCACGCGCGATGCCTCGTATCTCAGCGGCCTGCCCGTTGCGTCGCACCAGCCGCAGGTTTACCTCCAACCGAACCCGGCGCCCATCTTTCGCGACTAGCTCCCACTTAGCACTTGCTTGTTCCTGGCCCGCCATCAAACTTTCGAGAACACGTCGTGCCTCATCCACGTATTGCGGCGCCAGGAGGCGGGAGAGGTTTGTGCGGATAAGTTTCGCGCGGGTATATCCGTTGCTCTGCTCGCCAGCCCTGTTGACCGAGATGATATCACCCTGCGAGTCGCAGACAAACACAATATCAGTGGCATTTTCGAAAAGGTCCAAGTATCGTTGTTCGCTGTCCGCCAGCGTCTTCTCCGCCCTCTTCAGTTCAGTGATATCGGAAACAGCGTGAGCGCAGACAGGATTGCTGTCCTTCATGGGAGGACCTGCCTCTGAGGTTCTTCAGGAGACATTACCGTCGGTATTTCGGAAACTTCGATGTCGAGCGCTTGGATTGTCTCCAGTAGCTCCTGGCGCCGGACGGGCTTGGACACACACGCGTCCATCCCTGCCGCCAAGCAACGTTCACGATCACCTGTCACCCCGACAATCGGGATATGTGTGCCGCTGGTTTTCTCCTTCTCACGAATGATTGCCGTCGCTTGGAGGCCATCCACCTCCAGCATCTGCACGTCCATGAAGATCAGATCAAAGCCGTCCGCGTCTTTCTCCCACATATCGAGAGCTTCTGCGCCGGTCGTAGCCGCCAAAACAGTATGGCCTTGTTCCCGGAGCACGCGCATCAGCGGTTCATGGCTGATCGCGCTGTCTTCGGCTACAAGGATCCGGAGCTTCCGGCGCGTTTCTCGAATCGCGTGACGGGTGACAAGGTCGCGGTGAGCCTTTTCCTTTGGCGGTTGAGCAAGCACTAGCAGAATTGCCTCTAGGAGCTCGGACCGCCGAATCGGTTTTGCAAGATACGCTGCGATCCCAAGCTCACGGCACCGGGCGGCGTCACCGCGCTGTCCAGCGGAAGTCAACATCATGATTACACTTCCATTGAGGGTTGAATCTTGCTTGATGCTTTCGACGACCGAAAAGCCGTCCATTCCCGGCATGTGGGCATCCAGCAGAATAAGGCGAAACGGGCAGCCCACATCCCTTGCGCGCCGCATCGCGGCCAGACCGTCTTTCCCGCTGCCTGCCAAGGCAGGCAGCATTGACCAGCTCCTGAGCATGTTCTCCAGGATTTGCCGGTCCGTACCCTTGGCGTCAATGACTAGCACCGGCATACCCCGCAGGCGGGCCTTTTGCAGGGAAGCGGTTTGCTGCGGCTTGGTTGCGAGGCCAAACTTCACCGTGAAATGGAAGCTGCTTCCTTTGTTCGGCTCGCTGTCCAGCCAAATTCGGCCGCCCATCAGCTCCAGCAGCCGTCTGGAAATAGCCAAGCCCAGACCGGCGCCGCCATACTTACGTGTGGTTGAGCTGTCAACCTGTACGAAGGCTTCGAAAATCTGCTTGTGCTTTTCGCGAGGGATGCCGATGCCCGTATCGGTGACGCAGAAATGCAGGATGGTCCAATCTTCCCCCTGCGACTCGGTCTCGACTCGCAAGCTCACCTCCCCGCGTTGGGTGAACTTGATGGCATTCCCAACCAGGCTCACGAGGATTTGTCGCAGCCGCCCGGGATCGCCCAGCAAGCGGACTGTCAGGTGAGGCGGGGTCTCCAAGGTCAACTCGAGTCCCTTTTTATCAGCGCTGGGGGCAAGCATGCGCAGGGTATCGCTGAGCATGTCTTGCAGGTCGAATTCGCTACGATCGAGCGAAAGCCGACCCGCCTCAATCTTGGAGAAGTCCAGCAGGTCGTTGATCAAGGTCAGGAGTGTGTCCGCGCACTCTTTCACCGAGCTCAAGTACTCCCGCTGCTCGGTCGACAGTGGCGTATCGAGGGCCAACCCGGTCATGCCCACGATCCCATTCATGGGTGTCCGGATCTCATGGCTCATCATCGCCAGGAACTCGCTTTTGGCTCGGCTGGCTGCTTCCGCAGCTTCTTTGGCAGCGCGCAGCTCCTGCTCTGCCTCCTTCCGCTTTGTGATATCACGGGAGACGCCGAAGGTCCCGACGATTTCTCCGTTGCTGTCACGCAAGGGCATCTTCGTCGTTGAGGCCCACGTCACATGCCCGTCCGGCCAAGTTTCCTTCTCCTCTTTGGTCAGTATAGGTTGGCCAGTTCTGATGATCTCATTCTCGTCCGCAAAGGCCTGTCGGGCATGTTCCCCAGTAAAAAAGTTGAAATCGGTCTTGCCGACCGCTTGGGCCGTATCGCTCAGACCAAACCGCTTGGCGTGCGCCCTGTTGATGTGCGTAAACCGACTCGCAAGATCCTTGAAATAAATGTCATCGGGGAGATTGTCCATCAGGGTGCGGAACAAAGTTTTCTCCCCCTGGAGCGCTACCTCCGCTCGTTTCCGCTCGGTGATGTCGCGGTCAATCGTCGCGGCGCCTACCAGATCTCCCGAGGCATTCCGGATCGGAGAAACTGTTAGGGAAACATCAACCTGTCGGCCATCCTTTCGCACTCGTACGGTCTCAAAGTGACTGACTCTCTTCCCGTGCTTGAGCGCGTCAAAAATCGCCGGCAATTCGTCAATATGGTCGGAGGGCACAAGCATGGATATGGGCCTTCCCATAACTTCGTCAGCCCGATAGCCGAAGATCACTTCCGCACCGCGGTTCCAACTAGTAATCGTTCCATCCAATGTCTTGCCAATGATCGCGTCGTCGGAAGATTCAACGATGGCAGCTAGCTTCGACTGCATTTCCTCGGCCCGAGCCTGCTCGGTAATGTCTCGAAATTTCCAGACCCTCCCAACGTTTCTTCCCCGCACTCGCTGAGGATGGGAGCGCGCCTCCAGGAGCCTTCCATCCTCCCGCTCCATCACGTCCTCGCTGTGCTCATCCCGGTGAGCGTGAAGCTGCGCCACGCGCTGTTGAAACTTCTCTCGGGCCTTCAATTGTGACGAGATGTAAGACACCGCTTCGCTCTCGTTTATTGGCGCCGGGGCCGAATTCGGAATTCGCCAAAGTTCTGCGAATTTCTCATTGGAAAGCGTGATTTTTCCCCGTTTGTCAACGGCCAGAACGCCGTAAGTGGTGGCTTCTAGAATCGCCTGAATCATCTCCGTTTGGCGAGCCACGAACCGTCTGAGCGAAACAACCCAGGCCAGCACCGCCAGAGCTACCCATCCCGCGCAAACGAGCGGCGAGAAAGCATATCGGAGGGACCACCCGGGAGGTGATTGAGTGACCATGCCATCTGTAGGTAGCCTAGGGAGCACTCCGAAGCCTGCGGGAACCGAGTCCGGGGGGACGCGAGAGATCTGCTGATGGGTTTGCGCGAGTGGGGGCGCGCTTTTTGAGGTGGCTCGCCCTCTCTGCTGGCCGGTTCCAAACACAGAAAGTGTCAAGCAAGCCAGAATGAGCAGGACTCGAGGTGCGAGGGAGTTTGGCTGCCGGGTCCGAGGGCCGCCACTCACTCCGTCCTCCACTGTCCAACGTGGGTATGATCGTTGGTGCCTTCACACCGGACGGTTTTCAAGACTTCCTCCCTGCGCACTTGCCTTTGTCTGCGATGCATCCACAAAGTTGTACGGCAGCTAGGGACCCTTAAAATGCACCTCGAAGGATCTGTCGGCAAGAAAGTGTCGTGGGTCCCATCGCCTCCTGGCCGCCCTCTGAAGGCCGTGCTTACTCATCGTGGTTCTCCCCCACTTCCTTGCCCAATGGCTAGGCCAACCAGTTGGCCTCGCGCTCGTGCCCACCACTTTCACATACAGTTAGTACCACTCTGGGCAGCCTAACGCGATACTCACAGTTATGATTATTGTGTAGACGGGATTATGTCCTAGGCATCGTAGTTTAGACGATTCTATGGCTAGGGTCCAGAAGCCGCCCGGACATTCGGTAGTGAGGAGATCTCGACTCCCATGGGTTGTGGTGCCGCCTCGGGGGAAGTCGATCGTCTTACGTACTTAGTCAATGAGATGATGTTCTATCGCGTAGCGGACCAACTCCGCGTTGGTCGTCATCGAGGTCTTTTCCAGAATGTGAGCGCGGTGGGTGCTGACCGTGTGTACACTTAAATGAAGTTCCTCCGCGATCTGGGAAACTGTCTTTCCCGAGGCAATCATGCGGAGCACCTCGAATTCGCGGTCAGAGAGTCTCTCATGGAGAGGTTGCTTCGTGTGCTTACCAAGGTCTATCGCCAGCTTTTCCGCCAGGGTGGGGCTCACATACGTCCCGCCCACCAACGCTTTACGGATCGCCTTAATCAGTTCTTCTAGCGGGCTCTCCTTACTTACGTACCCGGACGCCTTAGCTCGCAGTACTCGCTCGCCGAACTCGCCCTCCGAGTGCACGCTCAAAACCAATATTGGAAGACCGGGGCACTCCAGCTTGATGTCCTTTAGGATGTCCAAGCCGCTGCGTCCTGGCATCGTAATGTCCAGGATAAGCAGATCCCAATGCTCCCGCCGGATCTGCAGCAAGATTTGCTGGGAGTCTCCCGCTTCGCCACATTCTGTTGACGGGAGTTCGCTCTCCAGAAACGCCCTCAGTCCCCGGCGCACGATCGCATGGTCATCAGCAATAAGGATCCTGGTCACTGCTCATTCTCCAACTGCTGGAACGGGGTCGGGTATGGATACAGATACGTTCGTACCCCCGCCCGGGAGCCCCGTGACTTCGACTCGACCGCCGAAAGCCAGGGCTCTCTCGTGCATGCCCAAGATGCCCAAGGAAGTGCTGCCCGTCAACTGGTGCGGTTGGATTCCCACCCCATTGTCTCGGACCTCCAACGTGGTAGCGGCAGTTTGCCTGTGGAGCCGGACCCAGAGTTCAGTGGCACGAGAATGGAGCGCCACGTTGGTCAGCGCTTCCTGAAAGATGCGGAAAAGCGCCGTGCTGCGCTCCCGATCGAGCACGATCCCCTCTTCCGACATTGCCAGATCGCACTTAATTCCCGTTCGAGCGTGAAATTCCTCTGTGGCCCACTCGATGGCGGCAGGCAGGCCAAGAGCATCGAGGATTACCGGCCTGAGCTGACCGGTGATTCGGCGCACGGTCCCAATTGCCTGGTCGATCTGCCGCAGCACCGCTTCAGTGGCGCCCACCAGTGGTTCTGCTTTGTCGCGAAGTTTCCGGAGGATCAAGGCGAGGTCCATCTTGATGGCTGTCAAAGCCTGTCCGAGCTCGTCGTGAAGCTCTTGTGCTAGCCTCCCCCTCTCTCCCTCGCGAACAATTTGTAGCCGCTTTGCTAGAGCTTGCAACTGATTGACCAGGTCACGTAATCTTGCCTCCTCCCGTTTGCGGTCTGTAATGTCAAAGGCAATCCCCGCAACTGCCAGCTTGCCGCCAAGGACGAACTCTCCATCCGTGAAGTTCAGCCAGCGTTCTTCCCCAGCTTTGGTAAGAATCATGACCTCATAGTGTGGCGGAACATCTTTGCCCCGCTGGTGCGCCAGCCCGCGCTCTCTGACTAATTCACGAGAATCCGGATGCGCGACGTCCCAGAAGTTCATTTTCAAAAGTTCGTCTCGGCTGTAGCCCGTAATTACTTCGAACGCTGGATTGACATAGAGATACCGATTTTCATGGTAGATGAAGATCGCTGCTGGGGCGTGGTCCGATAAAGCCCGAAACTTCGCCTCACTGACATCCAGGGCTTCCTCCGCCTGTTTACGCTCGGTTATGTCCTCCACCATTCCCACGGCATACAGTGGTAGGCCGTGTTGGTTCCGGACCAGAGAAACACTTAAGTGCCCCCATATCACCGTGCCGTCCTTGCGGCAAAACCGTTTATCGAGTTGGTACTGGTGACGTTTCCCTTCCACCAACTCCTCAAAGATGTCCCAATTCGCTTGTACGTCGGCGGGGTAAGTATACTCGGTGAAACGCATCCCAGCTAGCTCGGCGGCACTGTAGCCCAACATTTTCTGGAGCGCGGGGTTGCTCTCCACAGGATGGCCTTGCATGTCGACCAGAGCGATACCGACGGCCGCATCCTGGAAAACCGCCCGGAAACGGGTCTCGCTTTCCCTTAATGCTTCTTCCGCTCGCTTCAGCTCGGTAACGTCGTTGAGTGCACCAATCATTCGCGCTGGTTGACCCTTAGGGTCGCGAACGACGAGCCTACGTTCTAAGACGTCCGCATACGACCCATCGGGACGGCGCAGCCGGTAACGTGCTAGAGAGGGTTCGCCCTCCCCACGCAACGCGGCATTCTGAAGGGCTACCACACGCTCCAAGTCTTCTGGGTGAACCCGGTCAAGCCACCAGTTGTCGCTCTCTGGGCTAGTTTCCGGTGCCCCGAACAGCCGTTGGTAGTTCTCGTTCCTCCAAATCTCATGGGCAACGAGATCCCAATCGAAGATGGCATCCTGCGTCGCCCAGTTCACCAACTCGAAACGATTTTCGCGCTGTCCAGCCGTCCCTTGGTTACGCTCCCGCATGTCCTCCGAGCCCGTCATGAGGTGGGATCTCCTTCCTCCAGGCTATCAGGGACACTGTCTGACCGTCGCCAACCCGCGGACCGCCTCCGGGTCGAAAGCGCCTTCCGGTCTGGAACTCGTTTAACGCGGCAGCCGGAATGGGTCATGAGGGCGGAACGGATGCGAAATGGCCAGCCCAACTGTAAGGTGTCGGAAGTGCCAGTCGTGCGGGCGGCTGAGCACCTGCCGCTCCTCACCTTCTGCCATGCTCCTGGCCCGCTAACACGCGCTTGCCTCGCCGTTTCGGAGCACGAAGCGCCGTCCAGCTTTGCATGCAACATCCCCTCAGAATATAGTATGCACGCTACGCAATAATTTTCAAGTCTATAGGGTGCGGTACATCCGATAGAGACCTGATGCTGTTACAACCTCGGCCGTTTTTTTTAGACTGGGTGCGGAATGTGATCAGAAAACTTCGTCATCTTCACCTCCACACCGATTAAAGCCTGCTCGATGGCGCTTGTGAAATCGATCGCCTGATGGATCGTGCGGTCGAGTTCAACATGCGTGCCGTGATCATCACGGACCACGGAAACCTTTTTGGGGCGGTAAAGTGTACGTGCGTGTTCTCGATGATTCCACAAGCAAAAGGGGAACTCCCGCTGGCGCACCATGCCCGCCTCCCGCCGGTTGTCCCAGCGGGTTTATACCTCGCATGATCGGGCAACGAGGGAACCCAGATGAGCAGACCCACATTGCGTTCTGTTTGGTACTGCGCCTGCGCGCCTGACATTTTGACTACCGGAAACCTCCCCTCCAAAATACAGCTAATACCTGATTTCCGATTAAATCCTCCTAATGTAGATTTGTAACGCATGGCGGAGGTGGCATACCGAAGGAATGACCGGTGCGTCGCGCTGTATGCGCACCTGATTCGGTGGACGCAGCAGGCTAGCGTTCATACGTGCCACAGCAGCGGAATTACTGGACAGAATGGGACTCATGAGGACCGGGAGATAAGGGATCTTAAAAGGGGTGGAAAAGCGGTCAGCTGTGAGTTGGGGGACCAATGCGCATTCTTGTAGTCGAGGATGACAAGCCGGTCGCCAGACTTGTAAAGCAAGGTCTGGAATCGCACCAGTATAGGGTTGATGTGGTGTGCGATGAGAGGCAGGTCGAGTCGCTATTCGATCACGCCGATTTTGACTTGGTAATCCTGGATCTAGTGCTTCCCAAGCTTGCCGGGTACGAAGTCCTGAATCACATGCGCACCCAAAGGCCGTACGTTCCCGTCCTTGCCCTGTCCAGTGGGGCAGGTGTGGAGGACCGTGTAAAGGGGCTGGACATGGGGGCGGACGACTACCTGGCAAAGCCGTTCGCGCTTAAGGAGCTGGCCGCGCGAGTGCGAGCGTTGTTGAGGCGATCTCCTGTATCGCTTGGTTTCACCCGGCGAGTGGAGGACTTAGAACTGGACCGGGTAGGGAGGACGGTCCGGCGGGCGGGCCGCCGCATCGACTTGACCCCTCGCGAATTCGCGTTGCTCGACTACCTCATGCTCAATGCGGGACAGTGTGTAACACGGGCGATGATCACCAAGTATGCCTGGGATTCTCCCTTCGACACGGGGACGAATATCGTGGACGTTTACATCATGTATTTGCGCAATAAGGTCGATCAGGGTTTTGAGAAGAAACTCATCCGCACGGTTCGGGGCGCTGGTTATAAGTTGGGGGGAGTGCAAAAAGCATATGGGATGGCCGGAGCTGGCGCGGGTTGTGAGTATTGATACACCGTCCACTTCAGCAATTTGGTACAGATGCCTAAAGGGAGCGGAATCGAAACCGCGAGGAGCATCCTGAGAAGAGTCACACAAATCTGTATCCTGGTCTAGGAGTCGGAGTTCTCCCGGTGGATGTGGTTAGATGCAGCGCTTCGGCCAAAAGAAAGTGACGAGCTCAAGCTGCAGCCAAAGGTGCACGATGAATAAATCCGCGCGTCTTACGGCTGACAGTACAGGGAAAGGGCCATGATAACCTTCAAGCCGTTGACCCTCGCGATCTTTCTTGTGGGCAGCCTCACGCAGCTTGAGGCGCAGACCCAGAAACACCCATCACGCTGCCAAGCGGAATTCCTGGGAATAAGCTGGCGGAGGTACAAGGCACGCTTGCCTCGGCAGACCACGGGCTGTTTCGAGAGGCCAGGGGTGCGATGGACCCCCGCAGTGCTTTCAGGAGTCTCCAGGTGACTGCGGTCGTTCAGTCCTCTATCCGGCTCAGGGCCGAGGTTGCGCCTGGAGGCAGCCGCGTCGCGAGCGGCAACCAGGAAGCCAGCGTGGCAATACCCGTTGTTTCGAGAAACGCAGCTCCAGATTCAGGCGAGATTGAGGAGCTGTTTCGTCTCGTCACTCTCCGAAGCCTCGCCAACTTGCCGGGTCCGCATGGGTACCGGTTAGTAGCGACTTGGCGCGATGGCGGCACTTGCACCCAGGGCACTTGCACCCTGAGAATTGACGGGTTAGTTCTTCCGGCTAATTCACCATCGATTATCAGCGTTGGATTGGGCGAAACCTACGATAGCAAAACGGAGCACA
>Ga0187781_10002524_pt1 | contig 13883 bp, 11 predicted proteins | sample 0715_SJ02_MP02_2_FD_132447 | JGI IMG/M metagenome (GOLD analysis project Ga0187781, IMG submission 132447) | Tropical peat soil microbial communities from peatlands in Department of Meta, Colombia - 0715_SJ02_MP02_20_MG | ecosystem: Environmental > Terrestrial > Soil > Wetlands > Peat | place...
CTGCTGGCCGCGGCCCTTTCGCTAGGCCTGGCGCCGACGGCAACAGGCCAGGATGCCTCCGCCCCAGCACAAGGCACCGCAACTGCGCCGGTGCGATCGCCCGATACTCCCCAGCCGGTTGCCCCGCGAGCAAACGACGCGTCGTCCTCCTCCGCCACGCCAGTTCCTGAGGCCCCTGCTGTCAGCCAGCCGGTGCCTGCTTTGCCACCAACGCCGTCAAGCGACGCAACCGGCGCCCCCGCACCAGTCGTCGCGCCGGCGACTGTGGCCCCAACAGCGAGCCCGCCGGCGCCTACGTCGCCGCTGGCGCCGGCTGGTGATGCAAGCGCCTCTTCCGCACCACCTGTCGCGCCCGCGGCTGCGGCCCCAACTGTAAATCAGCCAGCACCTGCTTCGCCGGCAACGGGCGCACCCGCGGCGGCACTTGCGCCTTCCCCAACAGCGTCGGCGGGCTCCGCAACTCCGCCGTCCCGGCTGCTTGATCGCATCGTCGCCGTCGTCAACGATGAAGTGATCACCAATGGGGAACTCGAGTACCGCATCCATCTTGCCGAAACGCAATTAGCCCGCCAGCGCATTGCCATGCCGCCAGCCGATGTGTTACGCAAGCAAATTCTTGAGCGGCTGATTCTCGATCGGGCGCAGCTGCAGCTGGCCAAGGAGACCGGTGTGCGCGTTGACGACGGCACGGTGAATGCCGCCGTGGGGCGAATGGCCGAGCAAAACGGCATGAACATCCAGGCCATGCGCGCCAAGGTGGAGTCCGACGGCGTTCCCTTTAGTCAATTTCGCGAAGACATGCGCGATGAGATCACCATGATGCGGGTGCGCGACCGCGAGGTCGACGCGAAAATCCAAATTTCCGAAGGCGAGATCGACAACTTTCTTCAGGAACAAAGCTCGATTGCCGCGACCACCGTCGAGTATGACGTGGCACAAATCCTTATTGGGGTGCCCGAAATCGCCAGTCCGGAATTCGTTGAGCGCGCTCGCCGCCGGACCGAGGATTTGTATGGGCAGCTACGCGCAGGGGCCGACTTCGCGCGGCTGGCTGCCGGCTATTCGGCAGCACCCGAGGCGCTGCAAGGCGGGGACCTGGGCTGGCGTAGCATCGATCGCTTGCCAACCTTGTTCGCCGATGCAATCCGCAATATCAAACCGGGCGAGATGGCGGTGGTACGCAGTCCGGTCGGTTTTCACATTCTGAAGCTTGTTGGACGGCGCGACGCGACTAATGCACGCATCTCCAACCAGCCGGTGGCGCAAACCCACGCGCGCCACATTTTGCTGCGCGTGACGGACGCATTGCCCGAGGCCGAAGTCCGGCATCGGCTACAAGATTTGCGTGAGCGCATCGTCAAGGGCGGACAGGATTTTGGTCAGCTCGCTCGCCTGTACTCCGTTGATCCAAGTAGTACGCGCGGCGGCGATTTGGGATGGCTTTATCCCAACGATACGGTGCCGGCATTTGAGGCCGCAATGAACGCGCTGAAGGTCAACGAGGTCAGCGAACCCGTGCAGTCCCCATTTGGCTGGCACCTGATCCAGGTACTGGAGCGGCGCACCGAAGAATCATCAATCGAGCGCAAACGCTTGGAGGCACGCCAGGCGCTAAAGGAGCGCAAGTCGGAGGAGGCGCTGCAAGAATGGCTGCGTCAACTGCGTGATCGCACTTATGTCGAATATCGTCTCGATGACAACCGGTAGCGGCGACCGAACCGCGGCTGCCCAATCTTCGTGAGCGCTTTGCCGATTGCTATCACGACGGGCGAGCCGGCGGGAATCGGGCCGGAGGTCGCGCTGCGTGCCGCGGCCGAGGTGAGTCTGCCGTGCGAGTTGCTGGGGGATGCGCAACTCCTGCAGGCCACCGCTCGCAGCCTGGGATTGGCTTGGCCACTTTCGACGCATGTGCGCGTTGTCCACGAGCCATTGCTGGTGCCGGTGCGAGCCGGAGAACTCGACGTACGCAATGCGCGCTACGTGTTGCGCCTGCTCGATCGTGCTTTGGAGGGCTGGCGCGCTGGCCAGTATGCGGCACTGTGCACAGCGCCAGTCCACAAGGCCGTCATCAACGATGCCGGCATCAACTTTCGCGGCCACACCGAATATCTGGCGGCCGCGACCGGCACCAAGGAGGTGGTGATGCTCCTTGTCGGCGGGGGACTGCGAGTCGCGCTGGCAACGACGCACCTGCCATTGGCCGCGGTGCCGCGCGCGATTACGCGCGAGCGGCTCGATGCTTGCCTGGACATTTTGCAGCACGACCTCGCGCGACGCTTTGCAATCCCGGCACCGCGCATAGCCGTCGTAGGTCTGAATCCCCACGCTGGCGAAGGTGGCCACCTGGGCCGCGAAGAAATCGAGGTCATTGCACCGGCGATCATTGCGGCACGTCAGCGTGGTATCGAAGCATCGGGTCCGTGGCCGGCCGATACGATCTTCGTGGCGCGTAATGCCATGCGTGCTGACGCGATCTTGGTGATGTATCACGACCAGGGACTGGCAACGCTCAAATACGCCAGCTTCGGCAAGGGTGTGAATGTAACTTTAGGGTTGCCGCTGGTACGTACGTCCGCCGATCACGGTACCGCGCTTGACATCGCTGGCAAGGCGAAGGCGGACGCTGGCAGCATGAAAGAAGCGCTTTTACTGGCCGCCGAATTGGCGCAGCGCTCCGCGGCGGCCGGGAAGCCGTGAGGAAAAATCCATGGAGGGCCATAGGGCGCGCAAGCGCTTTAGCCAAAATTTTCTTCACGACTTGGGCGTTATTGAACGCATCGTTGCCGCAATCGACCCGCGTTTCGGGCAGCACGTTGTCGAAATCGGGCCCGGCACGGGCGCCCTGACCGCGCAGCTCATCGCGCGGGTTGGCCATCTCAGTGCGATCGAAATCGATCGTGACCTTGCGGCGCACCTGCGCGAACGCTTTGGGCCGGAGGCGCTCGAGCTGATCAATGCCGACGCGCTGCAGCTCGACTGGTCGCAACTCGCACGCCGGTTGGGTGGCGCGCTGCGCATCGTGGGAAATCTGCCCTATCACGTTTCGACACCACTGCTGTTTTGTCTGCTCCCGATCGCCGACCAAGTGAAGGATCAGCACTTCATGCTGCAGCGGGAGGTCGTCGATCGCATGGCGGCCGCGCCTGGCGGAAAGGACTATGGCCGGCTGTCTGTGATGCTGCAGTTTCGCTATCGCATCGAGCGTCTTTTTAGTGTGGCTTCCGGCTCGTTTCGGCCTGCGCCGAAAGTGCAGTCCAGCGTCGTTCGTATGACACCGATTGCCAAGCAAGAGCTCGCCTCGGTCGCCATGCCTGTGTTTGCGGCGGTCGTGACCGCCGCGTTTTCCCAGCGTCGGAAGACTTTGCGAAATTCGCTCGCCCGGCTGCTTAGTGACGCGCAAATCGAGCATGCGCAGGTGGACCCCGGCGCCCGTGCAGAGACACTCGATGTTGCAGCATTTGTGCGACTCGCAAACTGCGTAGACAGACCGCCCATGGTACCGGCCGATTCAACAGGCTTTGGCACCGGTCGATAACGGGCACGAATCGGGCCGGAGCCCTCAGCGGTGACGCATGCGAGCGCGCAGCAGGCCAATGCGGCCGGCAGGCGCACTGTTCTTTCTTAGCGGCCGAGCGCGTATGCGAAGCGTTGGCTAGCGTGCAACAGCAGCTTTTGGCTTCCTAAAGTGGCAGCGTTGACAGATCTTCGTTGCGGATATGGTCGCGGGCTGTTTCGAAACCCGGCAGCAGGCGTCCGACCTGCAGCCAGAATTCGGGCCCGTGATTGAGTTCCTTTAGGTGCGCCAATTCATGGGCGACGACGTAGTCGATGACCGGCAGCGCAAAGTGCACGAGGCGCCAGTTCAACCGGATGCGGCCATCGGCGCAACACGATCCCCACTGAGAGCGCGCAGAAGAGAGTGCCCAGGATGAATAACGAACGCCATTGCGTGCGCTCAGTTCGCGTAATCGCTCTTCGAGCACTTGCTGCGCCTGCTCTTTGAGCCAGGTCTGGACCGCATCGCGCACTTGAGCCTCTGCCGCCTGCGGCGGCAAGGCAAGACACAGCTCGTCACCTTGCGGGCCCTTGGTTAGCACCGAAGAGCGCAAGTCGGCGCGAAGACGCAATGTGATCTCGCTGCCAAGAAACGGCAACTTGCCGCCGTCTGCAAAGTGCACTTGCGCCAAGCGGCGCTTGGCGCGCCACTGGCGCCACTGCTCCAGCCGCGAGCGTATCCAACGCTCTTTTTCGAGGATGGCCGCCTCGATGTCGCGCAAAGAGACCCAGCGCGGGGCACTCACCGTCAATCCTCGGTCGTCGATCTGAAAGCCGATCGTGCGTCGGCGCGCACGTCGCAGCCGATACTCGCAAGAATCGCCCGAGAGAAGGATGCGCCGATCCGGCCCGCCGCGTGTCCGCGGTGAGGACGTCACGATCGCCGTCGGTGCGTCAAATGCAAAACTCAACTGCGTACTGTGCAAGGCTTGCGGGGCTGCGGAACGGCCGGTCGAGTGACCGGCGCCACGGCGCGCTGCGTTTGACTTAGCCATGTGAGGCAGCGCGGCGCGCGACGCTCGCGGGCTCTTGATCAGCTGCGTCGGAATAGCGATGCGGAGCGAGTCGATGCATTTCGGTCTCAATCCAACTTTCCACTAGCCGCGCCACCTCCTCAGCGGTGCGTCCTGTCGGATCAATGGCTGGGCCAATCGAAACGGTAATCGTACCCGGAGTCTTGAGAAATGCACGTCGCGGCCACAGTTCGCCCGAATTGAGCGCGATGGGGATTACTTTGGCTCCCGTGCGCACCGCCAACCGTGCTCCGCCGGACTTGTAGCGCGGCGGGGCGCCAGGGGCGGTGCGCGTGCCCTCCGGAAAGATCACGATCCACCAGCCGCGCGCAAGATGCTGCGTGCCACTCCGAACAACGTGCTCGAAAGCGTCGCTGCCGTGAGAGCGGTCGATGTTGATCATCCCAAGCGTTGCCATGCCCCAACCGAGGAACGGTACGTAATTGAGCTCGCGTTTGTATACAAAAGTCAGCGGGCGCGGCATTGCAGTTGTTAGCCACAAAGTCTCCCACGCTGACTGGTGTTTGGGCTGAACGATTGCCGGGGCATGGGGTAAATTCTCCCGGCCCAGGACCTCGTAGCGGATCCCACAAATCGCCTTGGCGCAAAAGATAGCAAAGCGCGTCCACCCGGTCGCCATCCAGTAGCGGCGCTCCGCGGGCAACCAGGCCCACAGCAACGTGCCGATCGAGTAAGGCGCTACCGTAATGAGGAGCACGGTGAAGTACAGCGCCGACCGCAGGGCTATGCCTAGCGTCTCGACAGAACGTCTCATCCTGCGGCCAACAGCGAGATGTCGGCGATGCGATTCATCAGCGCGTGCAGTTGCCCGAGCAGCGCAAGCCGGTTGTCGCGCAGTTGCGGCTCATCGACCATAACCATTACCTCGTCAAAAAAACGGTCAACGGGCGGTTTAAGGGGAACGAGCGATCGCAGCACACTCGTATCGTCGCCGGCAGCAAGCGCCGCGTCAACCTGAGGTCTGACGGCTTCGTAGGCCGCGACCAGTTCTCGCTCCGCCGGTTCGATCAGCAGTTTTTCGTCGAGCGTTGCTGCACCACTCATCAACTGGGCCTTCTTTAATATGTTGCCGATGCGCTTGTTGGCCGCGGCGAGGTTCTCGGCCTGCGGCAATTGCATAAAGGCGCGCACGGCGGCCATGCGCGCACGAATGCGATCGAGCCTCCCCGGCCGCAGCGATAACACCGCGTCGGCTTCGCGCACGCTGTAACCCTGCTCCAACAGCATGCCGCGCAGGCGCTCATACAGGAATTGTTCGATTTGCTCGGGGCTTGGTTGAAAGCCTTTGGGGAAATCCTTCGGAGCAAAGGCATCGAGCGCGAGCGCGATCAGCCGCTGCAGCGTCAAGGGCAGGGCCTTTTCCTCCAAAATTCGCAACGCGCCAAGCGCATTGCGCCGCAGTGCATAGGGATCGCGATCTCCGCTGGGACGCTCGCCAACCCCGAACAGACCCGCAAGCGTCTCCATCTTATCGGCCAGCGCCACGCAGGAACCGACGATTGTCGACGGTATTGCATCGCCCGAAAAGCGCGGCCGGTAGTGCTCCTCGATCGCCGTAGCTACGGCGTCATCCTCGCCTTCGGCACGTGCGTAGATCCCTCCCATCTCTCCTTGCAGTTCGGGAAACTCTCCCACCATGGAAGTCCCCAGATCGGCCTTGGCGAGCAACGCGGCGCGCGCGACGACGTTTTGGTCGACGTGGTGCGAGGCGGGCAACTCGGCAGCAATGCTTCTGGCGATCGCAACCAGGCGTTCGATGCGCTGCAGCTGCGAGCCCAGGGCGTGGTGGTAAACGACATTGGCGGCGCTACCCAGGCGTGTTTCAAGACGGTGCTGTCGGTCCTGTTCGAAAAAAAAGCGGGCATCGGCTAAACGCGCACGCAGCACACGTGCGTTGCCGGCGATAATCGCAGACGGATCCGTGGCTTCGATGTTGCTCACCAGCAAAAAGCGACTGCGCAGCATGCCGCGCTCGTCTTGCAGCGCGAAGTATTTCTGATTGCGTTGCATAGTCAAGATCAAGCAGCTTTGCGGCACTTGCAAAAATGCAGGATCAAATTGCGACTCGTACACCACGGGCCACTCGACTAGCGCCGTGACCTCTTCAACGAGTGCATCAGGCATTACGACACGCGCTCCCAGTTGGTTGGCCGCCGCCTGCAACTGTTCGACAATGCGGGTGCGGCGCGCCTCAAAGGAAGCTATCACCTTGCCCTGCTGGCACAACTGGTCCTCGTAGCTGAGGGCATGGTCGATTTGTAAAAGGTCGGGCGCAAGAAAGCGGTGCCCAGCGGTCTGGCGCCTCGCCTGCAGTCCCAGCGCATGCACCGCGACAATATGCTTGCCGTGCAGCGCCAAAAGTCCGTGCGCCGGACGCGCAAATTCAACCGTCGTGAGACCGTCGGCGAGTTGATAGCTCATCACCTTTGGAATCGGTAATCGCTCGATCGCCTCCTGCAATGCAGCTTGCAGTGCCTCGGCCAGTGGCACGCCCGGGCGCACTCCGCGATACACGAGGTTGTGCTGGCGGCCGTCGGATTCGCGGAATATGCGCTGGGGATCGTGCACCAATCCCAGCGCTTCGAGTTTTTTGCGCAGCGCGGCGGTCGGCTCTCCGCGTGCGTCCAGACCGATGTTTGCCGGAACTAGCCGTTGTTCAAAGCCGCGTTCGGGTCCAACTGGGCGCACATCGGCCAGGAGCACGCCTAGGCGTCGAGGCGTGGCAAAGATACGTAGCGGCGATCCGTCTGGTGGCGTGAGTTCACGGGCCACAAGTGCCTGACAAATCGTATCGGCAAAGGCCCGACCAAGCGCGGACAGTGCTTTAGGGGGAAGCTCCTCGGTTAGCAGCTCGACGAGCAGCGCCTCATTGGCCACAGCCATACCACTCACCGCGCAGCTCCAACGGTCGAGGCCATCGGAAAACCCAGTCGCTCGCGTGATTCGAGATAGCTCTGCGCTACCGCGCGGGCAAGCTTGCGAATGCGCGCAATATAGGCTGCGCGTTCGGTCACGCTGATGGCCCCGCGTGCGTCCAGCAGGTTAAACGTGTGTGCCGCCTTAAGCAGCGACTCGTAGGCTGGGATCGCCAGGTCCGCGGCCATCAGGCGGGCCGACTCGGCCTCGAAGAGTACAAATTGCTCGAGCAAGATCTTCGGATCAGAGTACTCGAAGTTGTACTTGGATTGCTCCACCTCGTTTTGGTGAAACACATCACCATAATGCAGGACGCGCTCTTGCCCCTTATCGCGCCAGCGCGTGTAAGCAAGATCGAAGACGTTGTCAACGTCTTGCAAGTACATTGTCAGGCGCTCGAGCCCGTACGTGATCTCACCAGTGATGGGTTTGCACTCGAGTCCTCCGACTTGCTGGAAGTACGTGAACTGGGTGATCTCCATTCCGTTCATCCACACTTCCCAGCCCAGACCCCAGGCGCCGAGCGTTGGATTCTCCCAGTTATCTTCGACAAAGCGGATATCGTTGCGCAAGGTGTCGATACCTAGGGCCGCAAGCGATCCCAGGTAGCGCTCCAGGATGTCGGTTGGAGATGGTTTGAGCACAACCTGGAACTGGTGATGCTGATGCAGGCGGTTGGGATTTTCCCCGTAGCGCGCGTCTTTTGGACGACGCGAAGGCTGCACGTAGGCCGCCCGCCAGGGTTCCGGTCCTACGGCGCGCAAAAACGTGGCTGTGTGCGACGTGCCGGCACCGACTTCGATGTCGATTGGCTGCAACAGCGCACACCCTTGTTCGTTCCAGTACGCCTGGAGTCGCAAAATGACTTCTTGGAAGGTGATCATCGCTCGATGCCGCCGAGTAGGGGTAGCGGCCAAGCGCGAATTCTACTTGCGCGAGCCAAGAGCTTCGCGCAAGCCCTTGCTAGGCATTGCCAAGGGTTGGGTCAGAAAGACACCGATTCAGCCGAGCAAGTCATCGATCGGCGCGGTCAGCTCCTCGAAGGCCGGCGCCTTGGCTTGCAGCCAGGGCACGTCCATCCGCAGATGATCGAGCAATGGGCGGTTGGCTTGTTCGAGCGCTACGCCCGCTGCAATCGCCATCGCGCCGGCATCGGCCATTACCGATGCCATATTCAAAACCGCCGCTAAGAGCGAAAAAGGGTGAGCGTCAAGCGGTTCCGGGGTGCGGGCAAAACCATCAACAAGGCGCTGAGGCAACTGCCAACGTCGCGCAAGCTCGGCAGTAACTTGGGCGTGGGTGCAACCGATGAGGCGCTTTTCTAAAGCAAGGCGCAGCCCCGGCGCGGTGCAACCGGCCTCGACTGCAGCTACGACATCGGGAAGAACTCGTGCCATGAGCAGCTGACCGCTGCGCAGCATGAACCCGGCCAGATAGCCACTGTCGGCATCAACGCCCAAGATGACGCCCAACCAACGCGCATAGCCACCCGTGGCGATTGCATGCTTCCAGAAACGGACGCGATCGAAGCCGGCAACGCGCGGAAAAGCCTCCGCAATGGATGCGGCCAGCACGAGGTTGCGCAAGCGCTCCATCCCCAACAGGGCGGCCGCGTCACCGAGGCTGCTGACGCCTTGTGGGCGCGCGTAGCGGGCCGAGTTGGCCAAGCGCAACACCTTGAGCGAAAGAGACTGATCGTTCTCGGTCAGGTCGATGATCGCCCGTAGATCGACGTTTTCGTCGTCGAAACTAGCGATGAGCTGACGGGCCACCTCGGGCATCGCGGGCAGGGCGTGGCCCCCGAGGAAAAACCGTTCGATGCCACCCATTTTGCCCATGTCTCCGCTTCGCTTGGCCAAAATCGATTGGCCATCGGTAACTCCGGGCAAGCGTAGCGACTGCAAAAGGCCGTTATGCGGCGATTTGCGGGCGCAAAGCCGGTGCTTCTTTCGCTCAAGTTTGAATGCTCGATATCGGATGCAGCCGCGCACTGCGCAGGCGCAGAACAAGGGCAACAAGCAAGACAAGCATCGATGCGACCACAATTGGCCGATTTCCGAATCGAATAAAGGGGGTTGTTCCCTGTGTCGCTTGAACGGTGCCCTCCAATTTGCCTTGCGTTTGAACCGCAAGCTGCGCCGCGACCCGGCCACGCGCGTCAATGATCGCCGTGATGCCTGTATTGGTTGCTCCCAGCAACGGTCGGGCGGTCTCCAATGCTCGCATGCGCGAGATCTGCAGATGCTGGGACAGCGCCATGGAATCGTCAAACCACGCAAGGTTGGACAGATTCAAAAGCACGGTTGGCTCGCGTCGCGAGTCGTGCCAAGCGTCCAGCATTTCACCTCCAAAGAGGTCCTCAAAGCAAATCGTTACCGCGATTTGTTGGCCCGCCAGTGCCAAGGGCGGCTGGAACCGCTCGCCTTTTTGCTGATCGCCGATTGGGATGCGCATCAGGTCGACGAACCAACGAAAACCAAACGGGATGAACTCGCCAAACGGAACCAAGTGCCGCTTGCTGTAACGCTGGGGTTTAACGGTATCGCCGTCTAGTCCGATGGCACTGTTGAAGTACCGCTCCTCGGGTTCCACGATGAAGGCACCGAAAACCAGGGCCGCACCTTTGCGCAGGCGCGCATCGGTAAGTGTGTCAAGCACCTCTTCGGGTAAATAGTTTGCGGGTACGGGAAAGGCCGACTCGGGAAACACGATGAGGTCCGCGTGCGCCGCAATCTCACCGGAGACGCCTTTGGGGTCGTCCTGCAAGGCCGGCAGGTAACGGGCAAGCGCCTCGTCCAAACCACTTTCCGCAAACTTGACGTCCTGAGCGATGTCGCCCTGGACGAGTCGAACACGGATCGGAGGACCGTGCGCCTGCGTCCAGGGTTGCTCACGCAGTTGGGCCCCCGCGGCAAGCAGTGCCAAGGATAAGAGTGCGCTGCAAAGCAGGATCCATGGCCGCCGAGGAAGGCGCACGCATGCCCATGTTGGCATTGCCACCACGAGTGCTGCAGCGGCCCCCACACCATAGACGCCGATAACGGGGGCGAAGCCCGCAAGCGCCCCGTCCGTGTGCGCGTAACCCGTCGATAGCCAGGGCAGCCCGCCTAGGATGACGCCTCGCAGCCATTCGGACAAGGTCCAAGCCGCAACGATGGCGAGCATCCGGCACGCACTTGCGCGTGCACCAATTGCCGCAGCCGCCAGCAACGCCATAGCGGGGTACAGCGCCAGAAACGCAACCAGGGCGCAGGTAGCCGCCGCAGCAAGCGGTGCCCACAGTTCGCCGTAATGGTGCAGGCTGATGTAGACCCAAGAAACACCTACGCCAAACCAGCCTAAGCCAAAGGCAAAGCCGATCCCGAAAGCGGCACGCGGGCCCTGGGCGCGAAGTGCAAGTCCGAAGCAAACTCCCAGCGCCGCAAGTTCCAGATATGGCAGATTCGCGGGCGCAAATGACAGCGCATCCACCGCGCCGGCGGCTGCGGCGGCCGCAGCGAGCGCGAGGTGTCGCCAGCGGCTCTGCAGTTGCGCGGCCGTGGCCGCGAGTGGCGCTGCGGGCGCTTCAGGGTTCAGCAGGGAAGAGGGGCGGGCGTCGTTTGGGTCAGAAGCGCCAGTTCGGCCGGTGGCCTCAGGCATGCTGGCCGGCTTCCCGATCAGCAAATTCGCGCGCCAAGGTCCTCGGAACGCGTGCGACATGGAAGAGCTGCGCTTGGCGCGCATCGGCGCGCAGTACCTCAAAGCGCAACCCATCGATCTCGATGGCATCGGCCCGACGTGGCACCCGGCCGAAGGCATCGGTGACCAGGCCGCCGATTGTATTGAATTCCGACTCGGGATAGCTCGTGCCAAAGCTCGCGTTGAACTGATCGATCTCAGTCAGCGCCTTCACACGGAAACTGCCGTCGGCTTCAGCGATGATGTTTTCGTCTTGCTCATCAAAATCGTATTCGTCCTCGATATCGCCGACGATCTGCTCAAGGACGTCTTCGATCGTAATCATTCCCGCGACGCCGCCGTACTCGTCGACCACGATTGCGATGTGATTGCGCTTGGAGCGGAAGTCTCGCAGCAGGACGTTCAGCGGCTTGGATTCGGGGATAAACACCGCGGGGCGCAGCATCGCACGCACGTCGAGTTCGTGTTCGGTGTAGTACCGCAGCAAGTCCTTTGCCAGCAATATTCCGATCACGTGGTCCCGACTGCCTTCGATCACGGGAAAGCGCGAATGCCCCGTTTCAATGACTTTCGGCATCCAGGATTCGACGGGTTCGTCGATGTCGATCGCGTCCATTTGCGCCCGTGGGATCATCAGGTCGCGCGCCCGAAGCTCTGAGACTTGCAGTACGCCCTCGATCATCGAAAGGGCATCGGCGTCCAAAAGGGCTCGGGCGTGTGCGTCGGAGAGCAGTTCGAGCAGTTGTTCGCGGTTTTCCGGTTCGCGGAAAATAAACGCCGTCAGGCGCTCGAGCAAGCTGCGGTGGCGATGGGCATGAGCGGCGCGCCCGGCATTGGAGTCGGACATCTTGGTCGGACGCGCGGCGACGTCCGGCAGTGGAGAAGTCCTCAGAATACCGGAGCGCCAAGGGCCCGTCACCGAGCAAGCGCCCGATGGTCGCGGCCAAAATTCGCCATATTACGTCAGCGAGTGCACACTTATCTTGCCGTTACCGCGAACCAACGGTCAAGCGTAGGGGTCGGGAACCCGCAGCCGGGCCAACAAGCGGCGTTCAACTAGGCGCATCCTTCGGTCCTCCCGCTCATGCGCGTGGTCGTAGCCTTGGGCGTGGAGCGCACCGTGCACGACCATGTGGGCTAGATGCTGGCGCAAGGTCTTGCCTTGCTCGCGCGCCTCGCGCCTTAGCACCGGCATGCACAGCACGATTTCGGCAACGATGCTCGGCCGGGTCTGATAGCCGAAGGTGAGCACGTTCGTCGGATAGTCGCGCGCGCGAAATTGGCGGTTCAGGCGACGGCCAACGCGCCCGTCAACAAAAACCAGTGAAATTTGAGCGTCGCGGCGAAGCGTCATTGCTAACCAGCGCCGCAGGGTCGAGCGAGCCGGCAGGTCAGGATGACGGCCCGAGCTAAGCACCGACAAACGAAGCCGCAATCGTTGCGGGTGCGACCCAAGGCCGCGCCCGCGACTCTTACTCGCCACGTGCGGCGCGCGTGGAGTGGCCCGCGGCGGCTCCCGCTGCCGCAGCCCGCTCATAGGCCTCGACAATGCGCGCCACCAGGGGGTGGCGCACGACGTCGGCTGCTGTGAAGTATGTCAAGCCAATCCCGCGCACGCCCTGCAGCACGTGCTGGGCCTCGATCAGTCCGCTGGCGCTTCCACGCGGTAGGTCGATCTGCGTGACATCACCCGTGATCACCGCCTTGGACCCAAATCCGATTCGCGTGAGAAACATCTTCATTTGCTCGGGCGTGGTGTTTTGAGCCTCGTCGAGAATGACGAAGGAGTGGTTCAGTGTGCGCCCGCGCATGTAGGCTAAGGGTGCGATTTCGATCGTTTGGCGCTCGAGAAGCTTTTGGGTCTTGTCAAAACCCAGAAGATCAAACAATGCGTCGTACAAAGGTCGCAGATAGGGATCGACCTTTTGCGCCAAATCCCCAGGTAAGAATCCCAAGCGTTCACCCGCCTCAACAGCCGGGCGCGTCAGGACGATGCGCTCCACCGTGTCGCGTTCGAGCGCGTCGACCGCGCAGGCAACCGCGAGATAGGTTTTTCCGGTGCCGGCAGGGCCGATACCGATGCTGATGTCGTGCGCTAGTATCGATTGCAGGTAGTCGCCTTGCACCGGGGTGCGCGCATGCAACTCGGGGCGGCGGGTAAGTAACACGACGGAGCGGCCTGCGTCGGGCGATGTGCCGTGGCGATCTGCCGGGGCACGCTCGGTCAAGTCAGAGGCTTCACCCAAAACCGGTTTGCGGCCGCTGGTGGCAAAGCGCTTTTGTTCGAATACCTGCAACTGCACGTCCTCGAGCGATATTGGATGTTGTGCTTGCGCCTGTAGACCTTCGAGCAAGGACTGTGCGCTGCGCGCCGCTTCAGGCGAGCCCTCGATGCGAAAGATGTTGCCGCGACGGCGAATTCTCACCGAAAATTCATTTTCAATCTGCCGCAAATTGACATCTAGTGCACCGGTTAAATGGGCCAGACGCTGGTTGTCGGAGTCTGCGCAAAATTGCAGCACCGTGGCCGCGGCGGAAGGCGCGCCGCGTTCGCGTCGACCTCGGCTGCTCCGCACTGCCTGCGTCACGCTGCCAGGCGCCCCACGTCGCCAACCACGAGTTCGCCGCGCAAGGTGTGCTTCAGTGCCTGCGTGATGCGCACTTCAACCATCCTGCCGAGCAGTTCTGACCCACCGCGAA
>Ga0187781_10002525_pt1 | contig 13882 bp, 13 predicted proteins | sample 0715_SJ02_MP02_2_FD_132447 | JGI IMG/M metagenome (GOLD analysis project Ga0187781, IMG submission 132447) | Tropical peat soil microbial communities from peatlands in Department of Meta, Colombia - 0715_SJ02_MP02_20_MG | ecosystem: Environmental > Terrestrial > Soil > Wetlands > Peat | place...
CACAGGTCCGTGGCGGGCGATCGGCGAGGAGCACCGGCACCGCGCCGCCCTCCACCCGCGCAACAGGGTCCGGTATCCCGGCAGGGCCCGGCGGTCGAGCCACGTCCGGCCCGGCCGGGACCCGCAACAACGCCAAGGCCGGCAAGTCGATCCGCGGCACAGGTGGCACAGCTGCCTCCGAGAACGACACCGACACCAAGGAGCCCTGATGGAAATCGTCAACCCGCAGATCGAGGCGTACGCCACGGCGCATTCCTCGCCTCCGACCGCCAACCTCGAGGAGGTGGCTTCGCGAACGAGCGCAGAGCACGAGGACGCCCAGATGATGGTCGGGAGGTTGGAGGGGGCGTTTCTCGAGATGCTCGTCCATGCTGTAGGCGCCCGGCTCGTGCTCGAGGTGGGGACGTTCACGGGCTATTCGGCGATCTCGATGGCGGCGGCCCTGCCCGCAGGCGGGCGGATCGTCACCTGTGAGGTCGACCCCGAGCATGCGGCCCACGCCCGCGAGAACATCGAGGCGAGCGGGTTCGCCGGGCGAATCGAGCTGCGGGAGGGACCTGCCCTCGACACCATCGCCGGCCTGGAGGGACCTTTCGACCTCGTGTTCATCGACGCCGACAAGACCGGGTACGGCGACTACTACGAGGCGGTGCTCCCGAAGCTGGCCGCTCACGGCCTCATTGCCGCCGACAACACTCTTCGCGGCGGAGCCGTCCTCGAGCCGAACCCCGAAACGGATGCCACGAGAGCCATCCAGCAGTTCAACGACGCCGTCGTCTCCGACCCACGCGTCCGCTGCGCCCAGTTGCCCGTGCGCGACGGCGTGACGCTCATCCGCCGCCTACCGTCTTCCTGAGCCTACGCCGACGAGCGCCGGAACGAGCCGAAACCCCCATGATCGACTACCACATCCACCTCTGGCCTCACCCGCAACTGGCAGACGAGACGGATCTCGCCGTTGAGCGCCTCGCCGAGTACTGCGAGCTGGCGGCCGCCGTCGGCGTGACCGAAATCGCCCTCACAGAGCACTTCCACCGCTTCAAGAAAGGCAGGGAGATCGTCGAGGGGTGGTGGGCGAACGAGCCGAACGACGAGCTCCGCTCCTACATGGCGCACTACTTCGACCACCACGCCACCGTCGATCTCGACCGATACGTGGAGACGGTCGTCGCCGCCAAGAAGGCGGGCCTGCCCGTTGTCGCCGGCCTCGAGGTCGACTACTACCCGGGCCTCATGGACAGAGTCGGCACGCTCCTCGACGGCTACCCCTTCGACGTGCTCCTCGGCTCCATCCACTGGCTCGGCACCTGGATGTTCGACCTCGTCGGCTCGCCGGCGCAGATGGCCGAATGGGACGTGCGCGGCACGAATGCCACCTGGCGCGCCTATGGCGAAGCCATCGAGGAGCTCGCGGGGACCGCCACCTGTGACGTGCTCGCCCACCCGGATCTCGTCAAGGTCACCGGCAGGATTGCCGATGCCGGGATCGTCGAGGAGATCGAGGAGCGAATCTGCGAGGCGGCGGCGTCGAATGGCATGGCTGCGGAGCTCTCGTCGGCAGGGTTCCGCAAGCCGGTCGGCACGGCGTACCCCTCGCCGAGCCTGCTGGATCGCTTCTTCCGGCGCGGCGTCCCCATCACGACGGCGTCCGACACCCACGGCTTGACGCACGTCGCCGACCGCTCGGCGGAGCTGCACGATCTCGCCGCCCGGGCGGGCTACTCGAGCCTGCGAGCGTTTCGGAACCGGGAGGGCCACGACGTGCCGCTCGGCGCAGCCCGCCCCAGCCCTCATCGGCCGGAAGGTGCCGGGAAAGACTTCACCGACTCGAAATACGTCCCGTGACCTCGCCGCTCGATCTCGCTTACCGCAACGCCGGTCTCGAGCCGACGGCCCGTCACCACCTCGAGCGCCTCATGGCCTCCTGGAGCCTGCTGGCGGATCTTTGCTTCTCCGACCTGCTTCTCTACGTCCCTGCCGACCGCCTCGCCGGGGGAGAGGCTGGCCAGGGGAACACGCACTTCGTCGCCATCGGTCAGGTGCGGCCGACGACGAACCCGACGCTGTTCGAGATCGACCTCGTGGGCCAGGTCGTCACGGCCCGTCAGCTCCCCCTCGTGCTCGAGGCGCTGCGGACCGGTGCCACGGCCATCGGTGAGCAGCGGAGCGATGTCGGTGACGGCCACCAGCGGCTCGAGTGCATTCCCGTGCGGTACTCGGGCCAGGTGATCGCGGTGATCTGCCGCGTCTGGTCACCGCAGGTGGCCCGCCGTCGGGGTGCCCTCGAACGCGTCTATCTCGAACTCTTCGAACGGCTGTCGCTCATGGTGGCCGAGGGCATCTTTCCCTTCGCCGACGACGATCTCCCGGTCGAGACCGCTCCGCGCGTGGGTGACGGCGTCATCGTGGTCGATGACCGGGCGAGGGTCAGTTTCGCCTCACCCAATGCCGTGAGCGCCCTTCACCGGATCGGGATCGTGAGCGCCATCCACGGGACGACGCTCACGGCTCTCGGGCTCGAGACCTCCGTCGTGCACGACTCGTTCGCCACGAGACTGCCAGTCGTCGAAGAGATCGAACGCCGCTCGGACACGATCCTGCTCCTGCGGAGCATCCCGCTGCTCGCCCGCGGCGAGCTGACGGGCGCCCTCGTCCTCGTCCGGGACGTCACCGACCTCCGCCGCCGTGACCGGTTGCTGCTCACGAAAGACGCCACCATCCGCGAGGTCCATCACCGGGTGAAGAACAACCTGCAGACCATCTCCTCGCTGCTGCGGTTGCAGGCACGCCGCATCGACGAGCCGGAGGGCCGCACAGCCCTCGCCGAAGCCGAACGTCGCATCCGGGCGATTGCCGTCGTGCACGAGATCCTCTCGCGCGACGCCAGCGACCAGGTGCCCTTTGACGAGATCATCCACGCGCTCGTGCGCATGGCGCAGGAGTCGAGCGAAGGGCCGCACTCGGTGGCGGTGCGTGTGGACGGCCACCTCGGGGACATCCCGGCGGACATGGCCACACCGCTGGCCGTCGTGCTGACCGAGCTGATCCAGAACGCCATCGAGCACGGTTTCGTGGCCGAGGGCGGAGCGGAGGGGGCGGACGCAAGGGCACCCCGCATCGATCTCGTCTTCGAGCATGCAGGCGATCGGTTCGGAGTGGCCGTACATGACAACGGTGTGGGGCTGCCGGAGGGTTTCGACATCGACAAGAGCCGGAGCCTCGGCCTGGCCATCGTCCGGGATCTCGTTCGGACCCAGCTCGGAGGCACGATCACGATGACGAGCGACCATGGCACGATCGCCCGTGTGGAGCTGCCGGTCCGTCACCATCAAGCCCGCGGGCCAGGGGCGCCGCACACGCCGGACTGATCCGCGGCAAAATCAGCAGCAAGGTATCGAACGCGCCGGGCGTCTCGTGCAGTGATGGAGGCAGCAGAGGCGGTACCGGCGGGGGACGTGGTTCCGACGACGGGCGAGAGCCGGCCCGTGTTCTCGCCGTCGGTGCCTCATCCCCCATGGCGCGGCTCGGGAGGGACGAAGGAGGAGGCCACGGCGAACCCGGAGCTCGACGGCGCACCGCCCCCGGCCTCGTTCGAGGCGTTCTATATCGCGTCCTATGACAGCCTCGTCCGCCTCGCCTATATTCTCACGAGCTCTCGTGAGCTGGCGGAGGACCTCGTGCAGGACTCATTCGTCCGCCTCCACGGCCATTACGACGGCGTGGAGGCGCCGGACCGCTACATCCGCCGGATCGTCGTGAACGCCTCCCGTTCGCACTTTCGCAGCACAGGGCGGGAACGGGACAAGCGACCACTGCTCTACGTGGTCCCCGACGGAGGCGAGTCGGCAGGAGCGACCGCCGAGTTGAACGACGTACTCCTCAGCCTTCCCTACCGCCAGCGAGCAGCTGTCGTGCTGCGGTTCTACTCCGACCTTTCGGAGAGCGAGATCGGCGAGGTTCTCGGCTGCCGTCCCGGGACGGTCGGTTCGCTCATCCACCGGGCACTCAGGCGGATGCGAAAGGCGCTTGAGTCATGAGCCTCGAGAACGAGCTTCGGCGGCAGCTGCACGCCAAGGCAGCGGCGCTCAGAACTGCTCCCGACTTCCCCGACCTCGCGGGACGCATCGCGGCCCGCGACGGCAGGGTGAGGCGGCATGAGCGCATGGCTCTCGGCGCGGCCGTGATCGTGCTCGCCGCCTCCCTCGGCGGGCTCGCCGGGGCGCTCGTCGGCTCGCCGCGGGCGAAGCAGAGCAATGGGCAGTACACCCGCAGCTTTCCAGAGCAGGTAAGGCCAGGCCCTCGTCAGGGCGCGACATCGCAACCGGCCACCGGCAACCTGGCACCAGAAGGCCCCCGGACGATCATCAGCCGCCAGGCGCCCGGCGGCGTCAGCGTCGTGGCGACGGTCCAGCCCTTCTCGAGCCCGGTGGCGATCTCGAGCGAATGGAGCCCGGGGTCCCTCTGTGTCACCGGAGAGATCGTCTCCACCACCGTCGGCGAGACCGGTTCGTTCGGCGGAGGCACTTCGGTGGCGCAGTTGCCCATGCTCACCTCCAGCGGGCTCGAGGTCCTGTCGTCCGGAGTCCTCCCGGTCGCCGGCGGTGGGCAGGAGTGGTGGGTGACGGCCGCAGTCGGCCGAGGCGTGGCGCGCGTCGCCGCCGAGAACGTCGGCGGCACTCCCGTGACGGTGACGCCGTCGTCGGCCGGCATCGCCGTCGTCACCGGGTCGATGTCAGGTCCTGACACCAACAGCGGGGAGATGAGCGCGGTGGCGGAGGGCGCAGGCGGCGATGCGTCGTTGGGTTTCCTCTTGGGCTCAGGCCCGCGGGCGGTGGGGGAGTCGCCAGCAGGCTCCGATGCGTCCGGGTGCTCGTCGCTCGTACCCCAAGCCGGGCCCTCCTCCGCCTCCTCCAGCCAGCCCGCCGAGCCGGAGCTCGCCGCCGGTTCCATCATCGCCGCGTTCGATCAGGCCTTCTCTGCCAACCCCCTCCTCGGGTTTGCGGCCAACCTGGCGGCGGTGGAGGACGGGGACCGACTCGGCGCCGCACCCGCATCGAAGGACGCCGCCAGGCAGGAGGTGACAGGGTCGGCGGCCGTCAGCGGGGAGGCGGCCACGGCCGGGGGCACGGTGGAGGTGCGCCAGGTGACGTTCCTCTCCGCCTCGGATGCCGAGGTCGTCTACCGGTTGAACGACGGCGTCCTGCTCACCGGCTTGGCGGAGCTCGGATCAGGAATCTGGCGCGTCAGCCTGGGGACGTTCTGCGACAGCCTTTCCTCGCGCCTGATCGAAGGGGACGTGCCCCTCTCGGTCGTGAGCGCCTGCGAGCCGCGTTGAGGGCATAGCTCGGCGCCGGTGCTCTCAGGCGCTGCGCCTCCGGCGGGCAGCCAGCCAAGCCTTGCGAAGCTTGCGCCGCTCCTCTTCGGAGGTCCCGCCCCACACCCCCGACTCCTGGTTCGTCGCCAGGGCGAACTCCAGGCAGGCGTCTCTTACTTCGCAGCAGACGCAGACCGCCCTTGCCGCCTCGATCTGGTCGATCGCCTGGCCCGTGGTCCCGATGGGAAAGAACAGATCGGGATCGGTGTCCCGGCATGCTGCGCTCTTTCGCCAGTCGTCGGTATCCCACTCGATTGAGCGGGTCCAGGTGAGAGCCAAGGTCGCCTCCTCTGTTCCAAGCCCGGTGTCCACTCGCCGGCTACTCGTGAAAACAGTCACAAACCCAGCTGCCGACCGCCGGCTACGAAATCGAGCGAGAGGAAAGGCTGCGGGGCGAGTGGAACTGCGCAGCAAAGAATAGGCCGGATTGCTTCGGTCTGCAAGCATGTGTTCACGAGCACACGGAAAATCTCCTGCTCCCGGAGGTCGAGACGAAGTGACATCCGTCTATGCCCATCGCGGTTCAGCCAGCCCGGACGTACGTGAGAACACCCTCGAGGCTTTCAGGGCTGCGGCCCGGCTGGGCGCGGACGGCGTCGAGCTGGACGTCCGCAGGACGGCCGACGGAGCCCTCGTGATCCATCACGATATCGAGGTCAAGGGCCTCGGTGCCGTCTCGGGATGCCTCCGCCGTGACCTGCCGGCGTGGATGCCCTCGCTCGAGGAGGCGCTCGCGGCCTGTTCAGAGCTCGGCCTGGCCGTCAACGTCGAGGTGAAGAGCGAATTGGCCGGCCCCTCGCACGACCCGATGGAACGTTGCGCAAGGGAGTCGGCCGGGCTGTGCGAGGCGGCAGCAGGCCGTGTCGACATCGTCGTCTCCTCCTTCTCGCCGGCGGCGCTCGCCGCCGCACGGGAAGTCTCTGCCGAGCTGGCCCTCGCCTGGCTCGCCGGACTCGGTTCGGCCGGGGCGCCGGCGCCCTGGCGGACGGGCCGCCTCGCCGCCCTTCGGCTCGAGGGAGTGCATCCGGCCGACCCTCTCGTCGACACCGGCTACGTGGCCCTCGCGCACGCCGACGGGCTCGCCGTGCGGGTGTGGACGGTGGACGATCCCGCCCGCATCGCCGTCCTCGCTGGCCTCGGCGTCGCCGCTTTGATCACCAACGATGTGGCGGCGGCGCGGCGCGCCCTCGGGAACCTCTGAGGGGCCATCGGGGTCTGAGCTGCGGTTTCGTCGGCCGGGAGCTCCCCAGTTGGTCAGCGAGGGCGTTGTTCGGGAACAATCGGGGCATGAATGTCGCCGTCTGTGTGAAACAGATCCCCGACCCGGTCGAGCCGTACACCCTCGATGCGAGCACGAACACGCTTGTGCGTGACGGCAAGCTCGTTCTCGACGACTCCGACTCTTACGGGGTCGAGATGGCCCTCCAGCTGGTGGAAGCCAGCGGTGGTGGCGACGTCATCCTTATCTCCATGGCACCCAACAACGAGACGAGCGGCCTTCGGACCGCGCTCGCCATGGGCGCCGCCAGCGCCGTGTTGGTGAGCGACCCCGTGCTGAAGGGCAGCGATGCCCTCGGCACCGCCAAGGTGCTGGCAGCGGCCGTCCGCACCCTCGACCCGGCGCCGGAGCTCGTGCTCACCGCCACCGAGTCGACCGACGGGTACACGGGAACGACGCCGGTGCAGCTCGCCGAGCTGCTCGGCTGGCCTTCGGTCACCTTCGCCAAGCACGTAGAGGTCGCAGGCGGCATCGTGAAGGTGCAGCGACAGACGGAGGCCGGATACGACGAGGTCACCTCGCCGCTGCCCGCCGTCGTCTCTGTGACCGCAGGAGTCGTGGAGCCCCGCTACCCGTCGTTCAAGGGAATCATGGCGGCTCGCTCCAAGCCGGTCTCCGAGCACACGGTGGCAAGCCTCGGCCTGAACCCGGGCGAGGTCGGCTTCGGTGGGGCGCGCCAGGAGGTCGTCTCCGTGCAGGCGGCTGAGGCCCGCAGCTCCGGCGAGATCGTCGTCGACGAAGGGGACGCCCACGAACGGGTGGCGGCCTTCCTCGATCAGCTCAAGGTTCTCTAGGAGGGGATCGTGGACAGCATCTGGGTGCTTGCCGAACAGAGCGACGGGAGCCCGCTTGGCATCGTTCTCGAGCTCCTCACCGCCGCCCGTTCCCTCGCCGGGGGCGGAGCCGTGGAAGCCTTCACGTGGGGTGCGGGCGCCGCCGGCACCGCCCGTGTGCTCGGCGAGTACGGGGCGACGAAGGTCTACGATGCCGGCGACATCGGCGACTCGTTGCCGGGTCCCCGTGTCGCCGCCGCCATTGCCCAGCGCATGGCCGTCGGCGGCGCGCCGGCCGCCATTCTCGTGCCCACCACCTACGACGGTCGCGACATCGCCGGCCGCCTGTCGGCGCGCCTCGATCGGCCCGTATTGACCAACGTCGTGGGCCTGGCGGCCGAGGGGGCGGCTCTCGTCACCGAGCACGCCATCTTCGGTGGGAGCCAGGTCCTCAGGGCGCGCTTCACGAGCGACGGGCCTGGCATCTACGTCGTCCGGACGAAGTCGTTCGCCGCCGAGCCGGCCGAGACCGCTGCCACGCCTGAGGTCGTGGCTGTCGAGCTGCCAGAGACCGGGGCGACGGACGCAGCCAAGGTCGGCGCTCGCCACGTCGAGGCGCAGAGCGGTCCGAAGCTCGACGACGCGCCCGTCGTCGTGTCGGGCGGCCGTGGCCTCGGATCCGCCGAGAACTACGCCTGGATCGTGGAGCTGGCCGACCTTCTCCACGGTGCCGCCGGGGCATCGCGGGCGATCGTGGACGCCGGCTGGGTGCCGTACTCGCATCAGGTGGGCCAGACGGGCAAAACGGTCAAGCCAACCGTCTACATCGCCGCGGGCATCTCAGGGGCGACTCAGCACATGGTCGGCATGAAGGGGGCGAAGAACATCATCGCCATCAACAAGGATCCCGACGCCCCCATCTTCTCGATCGCCGACCTCGGTGTCGTCGGCGACGTCTCCAAGGTGCTGCCGAAGCTGATCGAGACGATCAAGAGCCGTCAGTCCTAGGCCACGCCACCGCGGCGGCCGGCGAGATCGGACGCAAGAGGGGCGGTGGCTCGTTCGTCGGTAGAACCGTGATGACCGCCCCCCCGCCCGCCGTCACCCGGCGCCCCATCTCGGTGGCTAGGGTGCGACGGTCGCCGCGCGCCGGGCGCGGCGCGTAAGGGTCAAAACATTGCTGTTTCCGACCATCGACTTCGCGATCTTCTTCGGGATCGTCTTCGTCCTCAACTGGTTGCTGGCGCCGTTCCCACGGCGCTGGAAGGCCTTCATCATCGTCGCCAGCTACGTCTTTTACGCCTGGTGGGACTGGCGTTTCATCTTCCTCCTGGCCTTCTCGACGGTCGCGACCACCGCCGGCGGGCGGCTCGTTCACCGGGCGGCGTCGGACCGGGCGCGCAAGTTCTGGCTCATCGCCACGCTCGTGGTCGAGCTCGGCCTGCTCGGATGGTTCAAGTACTACGGGTTCCTCTACAACAGCATCGACAACGCCCTCGCCCACCTCGGGCTCGTCTCGCTCTCGGCGCCGATGGAAGTCATGCTGCCCGTCGGCATCTCGTTCTTCACTTTCATGGGCTTGTCGTACGTCATCGACATCTACCGGCGAGAGCTGCAGCCGTCTCCGTGGCTCGACGTGGCCACGTTCGTGTGCTTCTTCCCTCACCTTGTCGCTGGCCCGATCGTCCGGGGATCCGACCTGCTCCCCCAGATCGCACGCTCCGACAGGCGGGACCCCCGACACATCGACCTTCCCCGGGCCGCCTACCTGATCTTCGGCGGGCTCTTCAAGAAAGTCGTGCTCTCGAGCTACATCTCCACGGCGATCGTCGACCCCGTGTTCGCCAACCCCGGGCTCCATTCGGCCCCGGAGGTGCTGTTCGCCGTCTGGGGGTACGCCGTCCAGATCTACTGCGACTTCAGTGGGTACACCGACATCGCCATCGGCTGCGCCCTGTTGCTCGGCTTCCGGTTCCCGGAGAACTTCAACTCTCCCTACATGGCCCGATCGCTGCAGGATTTCTGGCGGAGATGGCACATGACCCTGTCGTTCTGGCTGCGCGACTACCTCTACATCCCCCTCGGAGGCAACAAGGGCCCCCGCTGGAAGATGTACCGCAACATCATGATCACCATGCTGCTGGGCGGGCTGTGGCACGGTGCTGCCTGGACCTTCGTCGCCTGGGGCGGCTTGCACGGCATCGGGCAGTGCACCGGCCACTGGCGGCGTCAGCGGCGCGTGGAGCGCGGCCTGCCTGCCCAGAGCAACGCGCCCCTCGCTGTGGCGTGGCAGCGGTTCGCGACGTTCCAGTACGTCTGCCTCGGTTGGGTGTTCTTCCGGGCGACCTCGTTCAGCAACGCCTTTGCCATGTTGGGCCGCCTCGCGTCGGGATGGACGCTTCCCTCCCCCCTCGTGACGTTCCCGGTGCTCCTGACCGTGGCAGTCGGGATCGGGACCCAGTACGTGCCGGCGGGCGTCTCGGCCCGGATCCAGGACATCTTCGGTCGGCTGCGGCCAGCTTTTCAGGGCGTGACGTTGGCCGTCATCCTCCTCGTCATCACTACGATGGGGCCACCGGGGGTCGCGCCCTTCATCTACTTCAAGTTCTGATGTGATGGTGTTCGAAGGTTTGACGATATGACCCCAGCCTCGCCGCCACCTCCGCCGCCGGTTGACCCGCCCGAAGGGGCGCCTGCGATCCCGCCTTCGCGGGCTGACGGGCGGCCGCGGGACACCACGGGGGAGATCCCCGGCGCCGGGGCCGTCACTCGCACGACGGCCGCGAGGGCGACAAAGGCGGGCGTGAACAGGGCTGGCGCCACCAAGCCGGGCAGTACGAGGGCCAGGGCCACCAGCGGGGGGGTCACCAACGGCGGGGCCACCAACGGCGGGGCCACCGACTCCCGCGCACCGCAAGCCGTCAGGACCAGGGCCGCCTCCTCCACCCCGGCCGCCTCCACCAGGGCATCCTTTCCCGCCAAGGCCGACCCCGCCAAGGCCGACCCCGCCAAGGCCGGCCCCGCCAAGGCCGGCCCCGCCAGGGCCGGCGGTGCGACGAGGTCGGGCGGCGGCTCTACGAGGGTGCCCGGTTCCACGAAGGGGCCAGGTGCCACGAGGGTGCCTCGCCCACCCACGGTGCCTAGCTCCACCAGGGTCATCCCCAAGAAGGCGTCCACGGCCGCCAAGGTCGGTGCTGGAGTCGGAGCTCGCCGGGAAGCCGTCGCAGGCGCGGGCCTGGCGACGGGCCGCACCGAGGCGGTGTCTACACCCAAGACCACGGGGCCCGCCCGCAGACTCATCAGCTCGAGCGGCCGCTCGGCCTCGGCGGGGCGGATCATCGGCGTCGGCGTCATCTGCTTCGGGCTCTGGCTATTGCTGGACGCCAACCAGCTCTACCGCGCAGAGGTGAACGGCGGCGCCGACGGCACTCGGCGAAACGTCGCTCTCGCCTTGCTGAAGCCGATCGCCGCAGTCTCGAACGCCCTCCATCTGTCCGGACTCGTCAACTGGGGCGACACGGCTCTCAATCGCAATGGCGGGCCAGGCAGCAATGCGGGCTTGCCGCCGCCGGTCATCACGACGGCACCGCCGTGTCCGGGCTTCCAACTCCCCAACGGGTCCTGCGTGCTCCCGCACCGCAGCGGGCACGGCCTCGTCCTCCCGCCGCCTCGTCCTCCCGCCTACGTGCTGCCACCGCTACCCCAGCCGAGCGCTGCCAACCCGCTGACGATCGTGGACATCGGGGACTCGATCGGCGAGGACCTGGGTTTCGGGCTGGGCGATCTGTTCAGCGGGGATAACTCCGTGCACCTGTTCCAGGAAGCCATCGAGGACACCGGGCTCGTGCAGCAGGACTACTACAACTGGCCCGGCCATCTCCAGCTCTATCTCGACAAGTACCACCCAGGTGCCGTCGTCGTGATGCTGGGGGCGAACGACGACCAGAGCATGAACGTGAACGGTCAGGTCTATACGCCGCTCTCTGGCGGCTGGGTGAAGGCCTACACGGCCAGGGTCGACATCATCATGGAGGAGTCCATCTCCGCCGGCGCTCACGTCCTCTGGGTTGGCCTGCCGCCCATGGGCGGGGGCAACATCACGAACGCCTTCGTCAAGCAGGTGAACCTGATCTACTCAGCGCAGGCGAAGCTGCACCCTGGCGTGACCTACGTGCCGTCCTGGAACGTCCTCGCCGGTCCTAAGGGCCAGTTCGTGATCTATCTCAAGATCAACGGATCCGAGGTGCCGGTTCGATCGACCGACGGCGTCCACCTCGACCCTGCCGGCTGGGACCTGCTCGCCAACGCCCTCCTCAAGCCGATGGAGGACGCCTGGGGCATCAACCTTCACGTGGTGACTTAGCGCGTTCCCTGGCGGTGGCAATCTCACGCTCGGCCTCCTCACGGCCGACCCAGGTGGCACCTTCGACCGACTTGCCCGGCTCGAGGTCCTTGTAGACCTCGAAGAAGTGCTGGATCTCGAGCCGGTCGAACTCCGGGAGGTGACGCAAATCCTGCAGATGCTCCTGCCGCGGGTCGCCGGCGGGCACGGCGATGATCTTGTCGTCCGGTCCTTTCTCGTCGGTCATACGGAACATCCCGATGGTGCGCGAGCGGATGACGCAGCCCGGGAACGTCGGCTCCTCCACGAGGACGAGGGCGTCGAGTGGATCGCCGTCGAGCCCGAGCGTGCCGTCCACAAAGCCGTAGTCAGCCGGGTACCGCGTTGACGTGAAGAGCATGCGGTCGAGGTAGATCCGCCCTGAAGTGTGATCCATCTCGTACTTGTTCCGCTGGCCTTTCGGGATTTCGACGACCACCTCGAATTCCATGTGGACGACGCTAGTGGGTCGCTCGCCTCCGCATCCCTGGCGAGCCGGCGCGGGCGGCCCCCCCGACGGCGGCGTCGCCCTGGGCGCGGCTCACGGCGACGTGCACGAGGTGAAGGGTCTGCACAGGCGGGCGGATCCGGGCGGATCCGTTTCGGCCCGCTCGCGGATCATCGGGCGGAAATGAGCAGATCCCGCAGCGGCGGGCCGAGGCCGGGTGCCGCCGCCACCAGTGTCGGCACTGCCTCATGACCCGCCAGCAAGCCGAGGATCTCCTCGACAGTCCCGCCAGCCTCCGTCACGAGCAGCGATCCGGCAGCGTGGTCCCAGGGCGCCAGCCAGGCCTCGTAGTGGCCGTCGAGGCGCCCGCAGGCCACCCAGCTCAGGTCGATGGCGGCCGCCCCGGCGCGCCGCAGGTCACGGACCTCGGGAAGGACGTGGGCGAGGAGGCGCCCCTGAGCACGGCGGCGGTCGCTCTCGTAGGAGAAACCCGTTCCTACCAACGCCTCGCCCAGCGGCGGGCCCGGGTCGAGCCGGAGCCGGACCCCGTCGCGATAGGCGCCTCCACCCGCGAGGGCGGTGAAGGTCTCCTGGCGGATGGGGTCGTGGACCACGCCGACCTGCGTCGTCGAATTCGACCGGCAGGCGATGGAGACGCCGAACACAGGCAGCCCGTAGACGAAATTGATGGTCCCGTCGAGCGGGTCGACGACCCAGGTGAGCCCGCTCGTGCCCTCGGTCGACCCGCTCTCCTCGGCGAGAACCGCGTCGCCTGGCCGAGCGGCCGCCAGCCGCGAGACGATGAGGTGCTCGCTCGCCTGGTCTGCTTCGGTGACGAGATCCGTGCGGCTGGACTTCGAACGTACGCTGTCGGTGACGACCTGCGTCGGTCCGGCGGCCGAGAAACGGTCCGAGAGCGCCCGGCCGGCCTCGAGGGCGATGGAGACGGCGAGCTCGAGGAGCTCCTCCAGCTTCGGCTCTCCCGTCGTCATCGTGAGCGTGCCGGAGGCGCCGCCTGTGACCGGGCCAGCTGGGCGAGGCGGGCGACGAGGATCTCCATCACGAGCGTGTCCGGCCAGCCGAGCCGTCCGCGCAGGTCGGCGTCGGCCTGGGCGATGACCTCGATGGCGCGGGCGACGCGATCGTGACCGAGCCGCCGGCCCTGCTCGAGCACCTTTCTCGCCGGGTAAGGCGACATCTTGAGGATGCTGGCGGCCTCATCGGCCGTCCGCACCTCGGCGCCATCGAGGCGGAGCATCCCACCGTAGTGCCGCTGCAGGGAGGCCATCACCTGGAGGGGGTGACGCCCCCCGGCGTCCATCATCCGGTGGAGCGCCTTGACGGCATCGGCCGTGTTGCCACGATCGAGTGTGTCGGTCAGATCCCAGGGAGGCACGCTCCCGCTATCGCCGAGAAAGGGGGACAACTCGGCCGTGGTGACCCGGCCGCCTTCGCCGTAGGCGGCTTCCAGCATCTCGAGGATCGAGTGAAGGCGGGCGACGTCCTCTCCGAGGTGCTCGCTCAAGAGCCTTGCTGCCTCCGAGTCGAGGCGCACGCCCGCATGCCGGATGCGTTGCCCGACCCAGTCGGAGCGTTGCCGACCCTGGCCGGCGGAGCTGTCGATGAC
>Ga0187781_10002526_pt1 | contig 13879 bp, 12 predicted proteins | sample 0715_SJ02_MP02_2_FD_132447 | JGI IMG/M metagenome (GOLD analysis project Ga0187781, IMG submission 132447) | Tropical peat soil microbial communities from peatlands in Department of Meta, Colombia - 0715_SJ02_MP02_20_MG | ecosystem: Environmental > Terrestrial > Soil > Wetlands > Peat | place...
GACAAAGGCTGTCGTGATTCATCAGGTGTCAACTAGTGTGATACCCGGGATCACTATTCTTGAGCAGTAGGCGAAGGGATTCGCGGGGCATTGCAAGAAAAGCCCAGCCCTGCTAACGTGCTCGGGACTTAAACCCCAAAACGTGCCATGGCGAAGAGGTGATATATTGGCACGCGACGGCGATGAGAGCTTCTGATGAGGTCCTAGCGTTGACTTCCGCCTCAGTTTCCTTTTTACTGCTTTTGCTAAAAGTGGCGGAACACGGCTTGCCAAGCGCTAAAAGGAGTTATCAACGATTGTGTTGATCTGACATTTGTTCCCAGCCTGAGAAACTTTGTTTGCTTTTCCACACGTTTCCGCAAGGGCTGTTGCCTATCCGCCCCGCTCCCCTCACAATGAAAGTTCAGTCCCCTCCGCCCACGAGGGTTTATGCTCTTTCGCACGATCGATCAGGTTCGCCGCTTCTTTAAGATCCTAGGCGGGTTCACGCTTTTGTTGGTGGGAGCCGTGATGCTTTTCACCCCGGGTCCGGGATGGCTCGTGATCTTTCTTGGTTTGACGCTGTTGGCCGCCGAATTTGTCTGGGCGCAAAAACTGATGAACCGTATGCGACACGAGGGTAACCGCCTGAAAGACACGGTCCTGAAGTTTGGCAAAACCGACTCAGCCTGAGAAGATCTTCCCATGCAAACGGAATGGAAGGGCAAGTGGGCTCTGATCACAGGAGCCAGCGCGGGTATTGGAGTCGAGTTCGCTACACAACTGGCTGCGGGAGGCACTCACCTCGTTCTTACGGCTCGGCGTCGTGACCGCCTGGAAGCGCTTTCAGAGAAACTCAAAGGGGCGCACAAAATCCAGACGGAAATCATCGTGGCCGACTTGGCCCAGCCCGATGCTCCCGAAAAAATCTACGGCCTCACGAAGCAACAGGGAATGGTCATCGAGCTGTTAATCAATAACGCAGGTTTCGGCCAATACGGCGAGCTTACTCAGGTGGAAACGCAACGCCTCCTGAACATGGTCCAGGTCAATTGCACCGCGGTGGTTCATCTTACCCGTCTCTTTCTTCCCGACATGATTGCGCGCAAGAGCGGCTATGTCCTCATCGTTGCCTCCACCGCGTCCTTCCAGGCTGTTCCTTACATCAGTACCTATGCGGCGACGAAAGCTTTCGATTTGCTCTTTGCGGAGGGCCTGGCCGAGGAGATGAAACCGCATGGCGTCCGCGTGTGCGCTCTGTGTCCGGGATCCACGGAATCCGAGTTTCACGCAATCGCCGGCCAGGAGCAGTTCACGAGCAAGAATCAGGAAACAGCCGAAAAGGTGGCCCGAACCGGCCTTCAGGCGCTGGCTGCCGGCAAAAGCTACGCCATCTCTGGACTGGGGAACTATCTGGGCGCGCACTCGCAACGCATGGTTCCCCGCCGTATGGTGACCCGGATAGCGGCGAACATGTTCCGGCCGGATAAAAAGGCCTGAATTCCCACTTTGACAGTAAAATCATTGAAACCCAGGTGGCCTCTTTTGTGTTCTATCTATAGGGCCTAGCCGCCTCCAGTTCTCGGGGGCTGCCGGGAACTTTTTCCCGTGCCCAGGGGAAAGACTAAGGAAAGCAGGCGTCACACCAGGAGAGATGCAGATCCAGGCACATGAGACTGATGACGCGCTGCTCAAGCGCGCGGCCAAAGGTGATGAACGCGCTTTCACGGAGCTTTACCGCCGTCACCAGGCGCCTCTCTACCGATTCGCTGTGCGAATGACAGGCAGTTCCTGGGCAGCAGAAGAAATCGTGCAGGATGTTTTCATGATGCTGGTTCGCGAGCCGAAAAAGTACGATCCCGATCGCGGAACTTTGGGCGCTTTTCTCTATGGAGTGACGCGCAACCGGATCATGAAGCATCTGGAGCGCACACCCAGGGACTTTTCTCTAGATGATGCGGGTGACGCCTGCCGTGAGAGCCATCCCCAGCTTCATGAGCAGATGACGCCGGCTCGCTGGGCGGAACTCCGCGAGCGCCGCGAACAGGTTCGCGCGGCAGTTATGGATCTGCCGTCTGAATTTCGGGAAGCCATTGTCCTTTGCGAGCTCGAGGAGATGAGCTACGACGAAGCGGCGCGGGCTCTCGATTGCCCGGTAGGAACGATCCGTTCCCGTCTGCATCGAGGGCGTGCATTATTGCTCGCGAAGCTCGAGATGCTTCGCGACACGCCAAAGCGCGCTAATGTGGGCCGTCGATGAATTGTGGAGATATGGGAATGACTTGCGAAGAATTTGCCATCGCGGGGCTGGACCTGGGCTCACCTGAGCAGGATGGCCCTCTGCAGCGAGCCGCTCGCGAACATCTGCGTGAGTGTCCGCATTGTGCCGCGCTTCACGAGAACTGGCTGACCTTGCGGCAGGATTTGCGCGGGCTGGGCGCGGAAACAGCGGAGGCGGAGACTCCTTCCCGCGTGGAAATGCGGCTGCGCCAGGAATTTCGCAGGCACAAAACCGTCAAGACGCAGCGAGCCGCATTTGTTCTCGGATGGGGCCTCGCGGCCGCTGCGGTACTCACCTTTGCTTTCACCTGGATGAACTGGCGCATGCATCGAAGCGCGAACGTCGCGGACACCCAACCGAATGTGGTACATGCCCCCGCGAGCAATACAAGTACCGCGCCCAGGCCATCCACAGATTCTGACTCTGGTGAAGTGCTCCTTGCTTCGAATAATGTCGGCGACTTTACGCTTTTGCCGGACAGCATGCCTCCGGCTCCGGAGGACGCCACGATTGTGCGAGTGCAGATGCAGCGCGCTGCCCTCGCGGCTCTCGGCTTGACTGTAAACGAGGAGCACGCCGGGGATTGGATTCAGGTGGATCTGCTGGTCGGCGACGATGGGCTGCCGCAAGCCGTGCGGTTACCCCAGACGGTTCAGCAATCCACGAATTAGTTTTCTGCGGTGCGACTGCTGCGGAGGGGAGAACAGGAGAATTGGCCATGAGGTATAGAAGGAATTTGTTGTTGGCGAGTGGGGCACTCTTGCTGGGCGCGCTCTCGCAACATGCTCAGGAACCGGCGCCGCCTCCGCCACCAGATGCCATGATGCCGGGTCCCGTCGGGCCGCGCATGGAAATCCTGGGCTTCGGCGAAATGCATCCGGGGAAAGTGGTGACCGGTGCTCCGTATAGCGCGGTCGCTGTAAGTGAGACCAAGCAGACACTTGCGGATGGCAACGTGATTGACCGCAAAGTTCAATCCAACGTGTATCGCGATGGCCAGGGACGCACTCGGCGTGAGACTACGTTTACGGGCATCGGTCCTTTACCGGCTTCCGGCCAGCCCCGTTCGATGGTCACCATTCACGACCCGGTAGCCGGCACTGCCTATGTGCTCCACGCGGATACCAAAACTGCTGAGCAGCTTCCGATCCCCTCGAAGCACCCCAAGAATGCAGAAAATCTTCAAAACAAGTTCGAAACTCACTTCCAGCAGGAGATTGCCAACGGCACGCTGAAGAAAGAGGACCTCGGCACGCAGACGATCAATGGCGTCAGCGCCCAAGGCACCCGTTACACGCGCATTATTCCTGCGGGGCAAATTGGCAATGCGAATCCAATCACCGTCGTGAACGAGCAGTGGTATTCGCCGGACCTGCAGGTCGTCGTCAAGATCGTTCGAAACGATCCACGCCTAGGTGAAACCACTTATACCTTGACCAATATTCAACGCACAGAGCCTACTGCTTCGTTGTTCGCCGTCCCATCAGATTACACGGTGAAACAGGCGAACTTGCGCGGCCTCGCTCGGCGCGGCATGGGAGGGGCACCGCCTCCTCCGGAAGGAGCAACTCCGCCCCCGAACGACTAGCTCTTGCCGTAAACGATCTTCTCTCCTGAAGACGGCATGCCCTTTCTGCAGCAACCCCCATTTCTGCAGGGAGGGCGTCGCCGTCTCTGGAGGTGTTTCGCAGCGTGCCGCCCCGCGCTAGAATTCCTGCCATGAACGAAAACGAACTCGCCGCCCAGCTCCGCCGCGAAGGCTTTTCTCACACCTATGTTTGGGAAGATGGACCCCATACAAGATATGGAGATCACACGCATTCTGTGGAAACGGCGCATATCGTTCTGCGCGGAGAGATCACTCTGACGATAGGTGGTAAAGCGAACAGATACGGAGAAGGTGAGCGCTGCGACGTTCCCGCAAACGCCGTTCATTCCGCCGTCATGGGTCCGAAAGGCTGCCGCTACTTGATTGGCGAGCGGTAGACTCGATTCTCCACGGGTGTGTTTCGGCCGCCGTCTGTTTACCCTGAGCCCCGAAGGGCGGCGGGCATCTCATGTACAGGGTGCCGCGCGTTGGTGAGACAACGAACAGCCTACGATTCAATCGCTCGGTCGAGCAGTTCCACCACGTGCAGCACTTCCTGACCCGTCCCGTGCAGCTCAACGCCGGCCCGCATCTGCAGCAAACAGCCCGGATTTGCGGTGGCGATCAACTTTGCGCCTGTGGCTTTCGCGAACGCCATCTTTTCTGCCAGCAATTGCAACGAAGCTTCCGTCTGTGTCACGTTGTAGACTCCGGCGGAGCCGCAGCAGATGTCAGAATAAGGCAACTCCACAAATTCAACGCCCGGAATTGCTCGGAGTAAATGACGGGGCGCCTCCCTCACCTTCTGGCCATGCAGCAAGTGGCACGAATCCTGATAGGTCACGCACTCTACAATGGGTTTGAGGGGCGCCGACAGGCCCAATGCGGCCAGAAACTCGGTTACATCCTTCACCTTGTTTCGAAAGGCCACGGCCGCAGCGTGTTCCGGCTCGTTTGGAGTAAAGAGATGGTCGTACTCCTTCAGCGTGGAACCACAACCCGCCGCGTTGGTCAGAATCGCGTCAAACTCTAGTCCACCAAAAGCTTTTATATTTTTCCGCGCCAGGTGTCTAGCCGCTTCGCGCACTCCGGCGTGAGCGGCAAGTGCCCCGCAGCACGACTGCCCATTGGGCACAATGACCTCGCAGCCATTTGCGGTGAGCACTCGAATCGTCGCTTCATTCAGTTTGGTGAACGTCACGTTCGCGATGCAGCCGGCAAAGAACGCCACCCGCGCGCGCAGCTGGCCCTTGGAAGAAAACGCTTTTCCCAATTTGTCGAAGAAAAAGGGATTGTCAATGGGCGGCAGCAGGCGTTCCCGTTCCTCCAGCCCCAAAAGTTTCAACACGCCCGTCGTGCGCGCCACCGATTGCAAGCCGGAACGCTGATAGAAGCGCAGCAGTTTGGCTGCTGAAGCAATACGCCCAGGATTCGGCAGCAGCTTCTCGAAAACAAACTGCCTCACAGTGCGAGTAAACCAGGGACGTCGATACCTGCTTTCTATGAGTGCCCGCGCGTGCTCCACCAGCTTTCCATATTCCACACCGGAGGGACACGCCGACTCGCACGACCGGCAGTCCAGGCATTTGTCAATGTGATCGACAAACCCGCTGGACAGCGGCACCTGCCCTTCCTTCACCAGGATCATCTGCCGGATTCTCCCTCGTGGCGAATCGGCTTCCAATTGCCACAGGCGGTAAGTCGGGCAATGGTTCAGGCATAACCCGCAGTGCACGCACCGCGTGTAATCCTCATAGGCGGGAATTGTCCCCGGGATGGTTTGCGCGGTGGCCAACCCTAGATTCCTCCCACTACGCGGCCAGGCGCAAAGACGTTGGAGGGGTCGAAGGCCTGCTTCACACGTTGCTGCAGCGCGGCTTCCATCGCCGTCGTTTTGATCTGTGCAGTGCTTTGTTTCACTCCCAGCGGAGCATGTAGTAGTGTGGCAATGCCGTTCGCCGCTTCAGCCAATGCCCTGGCGCCGCCGGCGACCTTCCCCAGCGACTCCATCGCCGATTCGTCCGCGGCTTCTGCAAGCACGGCGAAGTAGACGACTCCCGCGGCGCGCACCAGCAGCGCGGCACGCAGGGCCGCCGATTCGGCCAAACGCAATAGTCCGGCGAGTATCTCTGCCTTCACATCAGGCAAAACGACCCGGCAAATCATGTTAGCCGGAGACGCCCACCGCAGCCATTCAAAACACTCACGCAACATGCCCCCGAGCGATTCATCCTCAGCCGTCCCCAAAATTCTGTGGAACACCGCGCCCGTATCGCGCCCTATTTTCTCCAGTTCGGCTCCGATTCGCCGCACTACTTCTTCATCCCCTTCGAAGGAGCTATAAACGCACCAGTCCGTGTATTGCAATTCTGTTGGAACGTTGTCGCCCGACCTTCGCAAAATGGCGCGAATCATTTCCACCACGCCGGAACTGAGCGCCTCCAGATTGGATAAAGGTAACCCGCTCTCCTCCACGGCTCTTCTGTAAGCCAGCGCTGTCTCGCTTCTGGCAAATCCGGCAACATGTCCGCCAAAGGCTGCCGGCAAAGGGAAAGTCCGAAAATTCAGCCGAGTGATGGCGCCCAGAGTTCCCAGGGAGCCAATCAACAATTTGTGCAGGTCATATCCTGTGACGTTTTTCACCACGCGCCCGCCGCTCTTGCAGATCTGCCCCGTGCCATCGATGAATTCCGCTCCAATCAGAAAATCGCGGGCCGAACCATATTGCAGCCGCAATGCAGAATCGATCCCCGAGGCGACAGCTCCACCTACCGTTGTGCTTTCGAAACAGGGAACGGCCAATGGCAAAAACTGGCCCTTCTGCTTCAAATAAACTTCAAGCTCTCTTAACGGCATTCCCGCATCCACGCTCAGCGTCAAATCGCCGGCATCGAAGTGCGCAATGCTCCGCAGGCCCGTCATGTCCAACGCAATGTCGTACTGCGTGGGAGGCATCCCCAAATCGCATTTGCTGCGAGACCCGAGCGGCAGCACCGCCAGTTTTTCCGTCACGGCGAGCCGTATTGCCTCCGCGGCTTCTTCCGCTGAACACGGCCGCACGATGGTGCTCGGCACCATCCCATCGATCTCGTAAGTGGCCAACTCTTCCGCGGCGGAAACGACCCGCTTCGCGCCGATCGCGTCCGCCAAACGGCCGGCCACGTTCGCCGCCACAGTCATACCTGCGCACCCACCACTTCTTTGCTTTTGATTCGAATCTCTCCGCATCCCTTGTTTACAGGGAAGATTTTTCCTGGATTCAACGAGCAATCCGGATTAAACGCATCATGTACCCGGCGCATCAGCGCGAAATCCGCATCGCTGAAGAGCCACTCCATCATTTCGCTTTTCTCCATTCCGACGCCGTGCTCTCCCGTCAGCGCTCCGCCCATTTCCACGCATGCACGAATGATCTCCCTTGCGGCGGCGATGGCCTTTTCAAATTGTGCCGTGTCTCGGGGATCGTACAGAACAATCGGATGCAGGTTCCCATCGCCGGCATGAAAAATATTCCCGATGTTGAATCCGTGCTTCTCGCCGATGGCCTTGATTCGCTCCAACGCCTGCGGCAGTTTAGAGCGCGGAATCACACCGTCCAGCACATAATTGCTCGGTGCTACGCGCCCCAGCGCTCCAAACGCGTTCTTCCGGCCCTTCCACAGCAGATCCCTCTCTCTGTCGTCTTTCGCCACGCGGACCTCCCGCGCGCGGCACTTCGCGCAGACATTCTTGATCGCCCTCGCTTGCCCCTCCACTGCTTCTTTCAGTCCCTCCACTTCCAGAAGGAGCACTGCTCCACTGTCGCGTGGATATCCGGCGTGAACGTAGTCTTCCACCACTCGCAGCGTCCACCCGTCCAACATCTCGCAAGCTGCCGGCGTGATTCCGCTCGCCGTAATTTGCACGACCGCTTCCGATGCGTCCTCGATCGTTTCGAAAATCGCCAACAGCGTCTTCACCGCTTCCGCGCGGCGCGCCAGCTTCACTGTAATTTCCGTCACCAGCGCCAGCGTCCCTTCGCTTCCCACAAACAACCCGCATAGGTCGTAACCGCTGACATCGCCATGTTTACTTCCCACGCGCGCGATCTCACCGTTCGGCAGAACCAGTTCGAGAGCCGCGATGTGATTCGTTGTGACTCCATACGCCAGCGTGTGCGGTCCGCCTGCGTTTTCCGCCACGTTGCCGCCAATCGTGCAGGACTTGGCGCTCGAAGGATCGGGGGCGAAATGCAGTCCCGCGTGCTCGACAGCCCGCGTGATATCCAGGTTTACCACTCCCGGCTGAACCACCGCCCGACGGGTCTCAATGTCAATCTCCAGAATCTTGTTCATGCGGGCGAACACAATCATCACGCCGCCACTGCGTGCCAGCGCGCCGCCGGAAAGTCCTGTGCCGGCGCCGCGGCCCACCACCGGAACCTCGTAACGCGCCGCCAGTTTCACTAGCTGAGACACTTCCGCCGTCGTATGCGGAAACACCACCAGGTCCGGCCTGCCCTTTTCCACGGACCCGTCAAACTCATACAGCAGCAGGTCTTCTTGTTTGTCCAAAACGTTCGCCGGGCCTAGCAGGTACTTTATTTCACGAACCAGGGAGGAGGGAAGCGATGCGCGCGGTGGGTTCACGACTTCACTATAGTAACGCACACTGCATAGTGGCAAGGCCCATGCTCGTCGCTTCCTTTAGCTGTGTTAGTGTAGATGGCCAGTAAATTTTGAGGCCCGCGAATGCCGAAACCGAAAGTCTATTCGACCCATCCTTTATTTGAAGATGCAAGAAAAATCCTAGATGCCAATTGCGACGTGCAGTATTGGTCTGAATCCGAACGGCCTTCGCGCGACGAGGTTCTTCGGCGAGTCAAGGACAGAGAGGGCCTCATCTGTCTTCTCACGGAAAAAATCAACGACGAACTCCTGCGCGCCGCTCCCAAGCTCCGCATCGTTGCAAACGTGGCCGTCGGCTTCGACAACATCGATGTGGACGCCTGCACCAAGCGAGGGGTTGTCGCCACCAATACTCCGGGCGTTCTCGATGAAACCACCGCCGATTTTGCCTGGACGCTGCTCCTGGCCGTCGCCCGCCGCCTCGGCGAAGGCGAAGCTCTTGCTCGTTCCGGCAGCTGGAAGGGCTGGAATCTCGATCAGCTTTGCGGTGCGGACGTCTGGGGTAAGACGCTGGGTGTCGTCGGCTTTGGCCGCATCGGACGCGCTGTGGCCCGACGCGCCTCGGGTTTCCAGATGAAGGTGATCTACACGGACGCGGTTCGCGCGCCCGGGGACGTCGAAAACTCGGTGAATGCCGAATATCGCGATTTGAACTCTCTTCTTGCGGATTCCGATTTCATCAGCCTTCACGTGCCCCTTCTTCCAGAAACGCGCGCCCTCTTCGACGCTCCCAAGTTCTTTCGCATGAAGCCCACCGCATTTCTCATCAACACTTCCCGCGGCCCGGTGGTAGATGAGGCCGCTCTCGTCGCCGCTCTCGAAAACAAGAAAATCGCGGGCGCAGCCCTCGACGTCTACGAGAATGAGCCCTTCATCCACCCGGGTCTGAAGCGCCCCAACGTTGTTCTCGCCCCGCATCTGGCCTCCGCCTCATTGGGAACTCGCACCAAGATGGCAGTCATGGCAGCCAATAACGTGGTGGCTCTCTTCCAGGGCCAGCGACCGCCCAACATGCTCAATCCGGACCTTCTCAAGAAGCAGTGACGAACCTATGCTGTTAGCTCTTGGAACTTGCTTTCTGCCCCGGACTGAAACCTAATACTTACGACTTCCCCCATGCTGTCCCCCAAACAAATCGCCCGCGGCATTTTCCGCCACACTCTCTCCTCTATAGATATCCCTTCCGTGATGGAGCGCAAACTGGCGGTCGAACACTCTCGTCTCATTCTCCCTTCGGCCTCTTTGGACCTGACTAGTGTCTCTCGCGTCGTCGTTATTGCTATCGGCAAAGCCGCTCATGCCATGGTTCAAGGCTTCCTGACTGTTCTGCCCACGGGTATGGCTGTAGAAGGTGTCGTCTCTGCGCCCATGAAACCCACGACGCTTGTTCCACAACTCACCTGCTTCGTCGGCGGCCACCCGATTCCCAACAACGACAGTATCCTGGCAGCGACAGAGATACTTCGCCTTCTCCAAACCTGCGACTCGAATACCGCGGCTGTTTTTCTGCTTTCCGGCGGCGGATCGGCTCTCGTTGAACTCCCCCTCGATCCTTCCTTGGGCCTGGACGACGTCCAAGCGGTTCACCGCGCCCTGGTCACCTGCGGCGCCCCCATCGAGGCCATGAACACGGTGCGTCGTCACTTTTCTGCTGTGAAAGGAGGCCGCCTTGCTCTCGCGGCGGGTACCGCGCAGAAAATCACTCTCGCTGTGACCGACGTCCCCGCCGGCAAAGAAGCTGCTCTCGCCTCCGGCCCGTCTCTTCCGGATCCGTCTACAATCGCCGATGTACAGTGCATTTTTGCGGATTACCACCTACCGCAGCGTTTCCCGAAAGCTCTGCAACGCTGGCTGGAGGCCGGCCTCATGCCCGAAACGCCCAAACCGGGCCATCCGGCCTTTGCCAATGCTCACTTCGAATTGCTGCTAGGGATGGACGATCTCTTCCACGCCGCGCACCACGCTGTCGAAGCGCACGGCTACCTGGCATTTTGCGACAATTCCACTGACGACTGGCCTGTGGAGAAGGCCGCTGGCAACCTGCTCTCGCAATTGGACGCCTGGCAGCTCGAAAATCCCGGCCAGCGCGTCGCCGTCATTGCAGATGGAGAAGTGAGCTCGCCCGTGACCGGCAATGGCACGGGCGGCAGAAATTCTGCTTTCGTCCTCGCCTGTGTGGAAAGAATCGCCGGCCGCAAAATCACCGTGCTTAGCGCCGGCACCGACGGCATAGATGGCAACAGCCCGGCCGCAGGAGCCTTCGCCGACGGAAACACCCTCGCACGCGCAAAGTCGCTTGGCCTCGACCCTCGGCACGCCTTCCGCGAGAGTGATGCCTACACTTTCTTCTCTCGTCTGGACGACGCCATCGTCACGGGCCCGACCGGCAACAATCTGCGCGACCTGCGGGTTCTCCTTTCGGAGCCGTAATCCCTACGATTTCGGCCCAGGCGGCAGGCGCGATTCGATCGTCTTCAGCCGCTGGTTCATCTCTTCCACCAACTGTTCCAAGTGGCTGAGCCGTTGGTCTTCTCCGCCCTTCGCAGCCGCCGCTTCCGTGGGCTCCTCGCCCATCATTCCGCCGGGTCCGCCTTTCCCCGGATTCTTCAGCCGCTCGATCTGCGACTTGATCATGGGAGTCATTTCGATGCTTAGATCATTGCTCTTCAGCAGCGCCTCCAGCGCAGGAATTGCGGAAGCGTCGCCGCGTGAACCAAGCGCAAAGACGGACGACATCCGCACCGGGAAATGAGGCTCGCTCAGATAGCCTGCAATCTGGTTGGTGATCTCTTTATTGTTCTTGTCCAGCCGCGCCAGGCTGCTGATGGCCGCTTGTCGCGAGTTGATATCTTTCCCCGGCGACGCCCATTCCCTCAGAAGTGGCACCGCCTTATCGTCTCCCAGCGGTCCGAACCCGCGCAGCGCTGCATTGCGCAAGATGCCATCAGGCGAATCGCCGTTCACCGCCGCGGTCAGAATTTCGTACGCCTTCGGCGACTTCATCCGCCCAATGGCGGCCAGTGCTGCCCCCTGCGCACGAAACGAGGGATCACTCTTCGCGATCGACTCGAGCTTCCCCGTAATGTCCCCATTTTCTTTGAACGATCCGAGAGCCTGCACAATGGCCGAGCGCAGCTCTGGCTCCTTGATTTCATCCAGCGCGCTCATTAGCTGTTTCGCGGCAGCCGGTGTGCCCAATTCTCCCAGGGATTGCGCAGCCGCTTCCCGCACGCCTCGTGTCTTGTCATTCCGCAGCGCTTCCCCCAGCGCGGCCGCTGCTTCGTCATCGCCTTTCAGTTTGCCCAACGCCACGGCGGCATCCGCTCGGTCCGCCAGTTCGCCCCCATTCTTGAGTTGATACACCCATTCCTTCTTGTCCTTCTTGAACTCCATGGACTTCAGCACTTGCGTGCCTTTATCGAAAAGCACCATCTGAGGCGCCGTTTCCGAGGGGAACGTAAACACTTCCTCCGCCTTGGACACCTCGATCGGATACAGCTTGGGTCCGGTCGTATTCGTAATCTCGAGGTCCACCGGCACGCGGAATAAGCCCACCGCTCCTTCCACCTTCTGCGTCTGCTTCACCGTCATCGACACCTGCTTCTTTTCTGTGTCGTAGGTGTAGCTGACCTCAAACTTCGGCGCGCCCGCCCCATAGACCCACTGATCGAAGAACTGATCCACGTCCGTGTGCGTGGCCTCTTCGATTGCCTTGATCAAATCCGCCGTCACCACGTTCTTCCCCCGATTCACTTCCAGGTAGTGTTTCAACGCGGCGTAGAAGGCGTCTTCGCCAAGCTGGTGCCGCAGCATGTACAGCACCCAGCCCCCCTTTGTGTACGCGTTTTGATCGAACTCGCTGGTATCGTCAAAGTCATGCCGTACAATCGGCCTGGAATAGAGATTCCTCATCTGGAACCACTGCCGCGCCGCGCTCCAGCGATCCGAATCCGCCTCGTCTTTGCCGTACTGCGCCTCGGTCCAGATGGTTTCCATGAACGTGGCAAATCCCTCGTTCAGCCAGATGTCTTTCCAGTCTTTGGTCGTGACCAGATCGCCAAACCACTGATGCCCCAATTCGTGGGAAATTAATCCATCCTCATCCGTCGGATACTCTGGCAGGAGTTTCGGGTGCCGCAGCGAGCTTGACGTGTTTGTGGTGGCGCTGGAGTTCTCCATGCCTCCCGCCACGAAGTCATCGACCATGCTCTGCGCGTATTTTTCCCATGGATAATCCACGCCTAGCTTCCGACTGAACAGGTCGATCATCGCCGGTGTGCGGCTATAATTCGGAGTCAACCGGTCGCCGCGGTCCTTCGGCGCGTAATACGTCACTGGCATATTCCGCCAGCTGTCCTTCACCTCGACAAATTCGCCGGCCACCACGGTGAAAAGATACGTCGAACTTGGCAGTGACTCGCGCCACGTCCAGGTCTTCATTCCGTTGCCTGCATCGGTCGTACTGATGAGCTTCCCATTCGAAACTGTCAGCCAGTCCCCCGGCACGGTCAGGATGGTCTCCGTCGTCAGTCGGTCATTCGGGTAGTCGTACGTCGGAAGGTAATACCGCGTGTCCTCGGATTCTCCTTGCGTCCACACCTGCTTGGGCCGGTTGGGATAGTCCTTGTCCGGCAGGATGAAGTACAAACCCTTCATCGGTTTGCCCTCATACTTGATCTCAATCTCATACTTCTCGCCGATCTTGCCGGACTTCGGCAGATCCACGGTCAGTTTGTCCGCGGTTGTCGAGAATTTCGCCTCGGCCTTGTTGACCTTCACGCTCTGGATCTGCAGTCCAACGGAATCGAAAACAATCTTGTCCACGCCCTCGCGCACCGGCGACACCGTGTGCGTCACGTCTCCTATGACCTTCTTCTGGTCCAGATCAAACCGCAGCACTACTTTCGAATGCTGCAAATCGTAGTCCTTGTTCCGCGCATACGGCTCATCAGCGCGCAGAATCAGCGCGCTGCCCAGCAACATGGCACACACGAGCATCGCTCTCAGCGACCACAGGCCCCGACGCCCCTGATTGACTTCTCTCATTCGTTGTTCTCCCTTTCTCCACAACAGTAGAGTCTCGAGACTTGCTAAACCCGTGGGCCCGGTCCACCCTGCGCGCAACACCAGATCATCCTGGACGCTCTGCCCCAAAACTACGATGTTCTCGCGCTCTCCCTTATCCGGTCAAATCGTCTGGGCAGCCCTGGCAGCCGGCCTGTCTGGCATGCGAACCGGTTGCGCCCCGCCTCGCCGCGCACTAATATTTGACGTACGAGTTCCTCGCTCCGCTGCTTCCACTCCATGGGAGGTAAGTATGTCGTCCACTCGAATTCTTACTGCCCTGTTGTTGCTCTCCGCATC
>Ga0187781_10002527_pt1 | contig 13877 bp, 10 predicted proteins | sample 0715_SJ02_MP02_2_FD_132447 | JGI IMG/M metagenome (GOLD analysis project Ga0187781, IMG submission 132447) | Tropical peat soil microbial communities from peatlands in Department of Meta, Colombia - 0715_SJ02_MP02_20_MG | ecosystem: Environmental > Terrestrial > Soil > Wetlands > Peat | place...
CCAGCCCATAACGGGCGCTCGGTCATCGGGAGAATCACGTGCCGCGCAAGCCTGCCCAAAAATCCGCCGCCAAAAAATCCGCCGCCAAAAAATCCGCCGCCAAGACCCGCGCCAAAGCCGCCGCGCGTCCACCCGTGCGAAAGGCCGCGCCGGCGCGGCCGAACGTGCCGACCGCGCACGATCGCTTCGATTATTCGCCGATCATCGACCGGCCGCGCCTGTCCTGGCCGAACGGCGCCCGCGTCGCGGTCTGGGTGATCCCCAATATCGAGCACTTTCTGTTCGACCGGCCCTCGACCCGGTTGAACAATCTGCCGGTCAATCCCGACGTGCTCAACTATTCCTGGCGCGACTATGGCGTGCGCGTCGGCATCTGGCGGATGATGGAGGTGATGGAGCGCTACGGCGTCAAGGGCACCGTCGCGCTGAACTCTGACGTTTGCGCACGCTATCCGCGCATCATCGAAGAAGGCAACAAGCTCGGCTGGGAATGGATGGGCCACGGCACCAACAACTCGACCCTGTTTGCCGGCCAGTCCGAAGCGGAAGAGCGCGCGCTGATCAAGGAAGTCGTCACCACCATCGCCAGGAGCGTCGGCAAGGCGCCGCGCGGCTGGCTCAGCCCGGCGCTCAGCGAAACCATGCGCACGCTCGACATTCTCGCCGAAAACGGCATCGATTATGTCGGCAACTGGGTCAACGACGACCAGCCCTATCCGATGCGGGTGAAGAAGGGCTCGATGATCGCCATCCCCTATTCGGTCGAGATCAACGACATTCCGGCGTTGCTCGATCTGCATCAGAGTCCGGAAGTGTTCGGCCAGATGATCTGCGATCAGTTCGATGTGCTCTACGAGGACGGCGCCAAGACCGGCCGCGTCATGGCGATCTGCCTGCATCCGTTTCTGGTCGGTTATCCGCACCGGAGCAAATATTTCGCCAAGGCGCTGCATCACATCACCTCGCGCCAGGACGTATGGCTCACGACCGGCAGCGCGATTGTCGACTGGTACCAGGAGAATTATCTCAAAAGCTGACCGCAAGAGAGGAGGGCGGCGTGAACGGCGCCCATGAGCTCGGCTGGCGGCACACCGTTTTGGGAACGCGCGCATCCGGCTGGTCGATCCTCGTCCGGCTGCTCGTCGGGCTCGTGGTGTTCTTCCCGGAGGGGATTCAGAAACTCGTATTTCCGGATATTCTCGGGGCCGGGCGCTTCCTGCGTATCGGCATCCCATATCCGGACATCATGGGGCCGTTCGTCGGCGTCGTCGAAACAGTCTGCGGCGCGCTGATCATTCTCGGCCTGTTCACGCGGCTCGCGGCGATCCCGCTGATCGTGATCATGATCGTCGCCATCGTCTCGACCAAGATCCCGATCCTGCTCGGCCGCGATTTCTGGATTTTTCATCTGCCTAAGCTGCCGCGCTACGGCTTCTGGAGCATGACGCACGAAGCGCGCGCCGATTTCTGCATGCTGCTCGGCGCGCTCTATCTCTTGATCGAGGGCGGGGGAAAGTGGTCGTTGGATGCGTGGCTCTCCGGCAAAAACCAGGGCGCGCGCTCATGAATTGAGGTCAGCGAGCGATCGAGACCTGCTCTATTCGGACACAAAGCCTCAGACTGGGATGGGCCTCGAAGGTCTCAAAGTACCTCTCCGCTCTTCAGCGCCTGCGCTTTTCGGCGCGCCTGAGCAGGCGGTCACTCTACTTGCCTTGAGACTTCGTGCCGGCCTCGACCATCGGTAACCCCGGCCGCCGATTTCGCTGCCAGCTTGTGATGCAACCTGTAGCTGATTATCATGGTGCGTTCGCTTGACTCCGAACTGTCGTGGACGGAGACGACGATGGGCGAAGTGCTGTCAGTCGAGGAAGTGCTGGCTGCCGAAGCGGATGCGACCCACGGAAAGGATTGGCGGGCGCAGGTCACACTTCAGGACCAGAGCGCGCTGCAAGAACGAGCTTGGCTGAATGCGGATGACCGAGACAGCCAGGAGCTTCCTCCTGGCGAAGCCGAGCGCCGCGCAAAGCTCTATCGTGCGCTCAACAAATTGAACCGCGCCGCACTCTGCTGTTCGGGCGGGGGCATTCGCAGCTCAACTTTCTGTCTGGGCGTGATTCAGGCGCTGGCCGGCTGCGATACGAGCAAGACCGGATCACCGGCAGTTGCCGAGAAATCCGAGGCAAAGCCGGAGGATTCGTTGCTCGGTTGCATCGACTACCTCTCGACAGTCTCCGGCGGCGGCTATGTCGGATCCTGGCTGTCGTCGTGGCGGTATCGCGAAGATTTTGATTCCGTCATCAGCAACCTGATCGGCCGGCCCGATGGCGCGGATGTCGAATCGCCGCATGTCTCCTGGCTGCGCAGTTATAGCAACTACCTGACGCCGCGCCTTGGCATCGCGTCAGCCGACTCCTGGGCGGCGGTGGCGATCACCGTACGCAATCTCGTTCTCAATTGGCTCGTCATTATTCCCGTCGTCTGCCTCGTACTGCTTGCTCTCAAAATCATTGCTGCTCTCGGCGTGTGGACCGCACGCGAAGTCGTTAGTAACAATGTCATTTATCTTCTTCTAGCTGGATGTCTTTGTCTCATCGTCGCGCAATCGTTCACGAGTAGCCACCGTCCGTCGCGGCGAGGAGATAAGGGCAACGTCAACGAATTCTCTTTCCTGTTACGTAATTTTGCTTGGGCATTCGCCTCTGCCATTCTGCTCACCATATTTTTCACGTCGTATTATTCCTCGTTGCACGTCTTCGGTGTTAACGCTACGCCGGACTTGGCCTTTCTTGCTTTCCAGTGGACTGGTCTTTCCATTGTGAAACAGTTTGGCTTCAGGACCGAGTTTCTGCTTCTGACGGCTATCGCGGGCTTCTTTGTTTACCTGGCCGGGTGGATTTTGGGGCTTCGCCTGCGCCGGGCGTGGCCGGACCTGCTCTACTGGGCGGTCTCCGGCCTCGTTTACGGTGCGCTCGTGGGCGTCGGCGCTTATCTTTTCCACTCGTTCGAGCCCTACAAAGATTGGCCAAACCCTGCCCCGAACCAATGGTATGTGCTGCTGCCGATCATCTTCGGCGTGCCGTGGATGTTGCTGTCACAGCTTACCGCCGACAATATTTTCATTGGCCTCGCAAGCTACGAAGTCGACGGCGATTCCGACCGCGAATGGCTGGGCCGCGCCGCTGGCTGGCTGGCGGCGGGGGCCATCGCCTGGGCGCTGGTGGCGTTTCTTGCGTTTACCGGTGACTATCTTGTGCAGGCTGCGGAACATTGGACCGACAAAGTCGTCGCCGAAGTCGTTGCCGCAGGCGGCATTACCGGCATTCTCTCCGGCATCATCACTGCCGTCCTTGGCGGCAGCGCCAAGACGCCGGCAAAAGAAAGCGATCAGCAGAAAAGTAGAATGGCCTTAATATACAATGCCGTCTTGGCGGTGACCGGTCCGCTCTTTGCGGCCATACTCATCATTGCGTTGTCGGTCGGCTTGGACAAGCTGCTGCTCGGACCTTCGCTCGTCGCTCAAATGCAGGTAAACACGGCTACGCCATGGCCGTTGCTGAAGCCGCTGTCGATTGGCTTTGGTATTGCGCTGGCGGTCGCCTTGCTTGCATCGTACTTCGTCAATATCAACCGGTTCTCACTGCACGCGCTTTATCGCAATCGTCTGATCCGGGCCTATTTGGGCGCTTCGCGCCATGATCGCCATCCGGACCTCTTTACCGGCTTCTACGGCAAGGACAATGTCCGCATGCACGAATTATGGCCGCCAAAGCCGGATACGAAAGGCGCAAACTCGCATAGTCTGTTTCATGTCATCAACATCGCGCTCAATGTCGTGGCGACGAAGCGCAAGGCCTGGCAACAGCGCAAGGCGGAGCCGTTCACGGTCAGCCCTTTGCATTCCGGCAGTTGGTACCTTGGATACCGAAGCAGCGAGACCTATGGCGATGGCGTGCACGCGGACGAATACACCAAAGCGAAAGCCGACGAGGGGCGCAAGGGCATTTCCCTTGGCACCGCGATGGCCATCTCGGGTGCTGCGGTCAGCCCGAACATGGGCTACCACTCCTCGCCGTCGATCACATTATTGCTGACGCTGTTCAACGTGCGGCTCGGCTGGTGGCTCGGCAGTCCCGGCGAGCGAGGTGGTAAGACCTACAAGAAGGAGGGCCCCGAATTTGCGGTCTGGCCGCTGCTGCAGGAAGCCTTCGGCCAGACCACGGATCGGCGCAGCTACGTGTACTTGTCTGATGGCGGTCACTTTGAAAATTTAGGGCTTTACGAGATGGTGCGGCGGCGCTGTCGACTCATTATCGTCATCGACGCCGGCTGCGACCCGCATTTTGCGTTTGAGGACCTCGGCAATGCCGTTCGAAAAATCTACATTGATCTCGGCATCCGCATTGAGTTCGATAGACTTGAAGACTTGCAGAATCATCCGTCGCGCAAGTCGGTCCGGCGTATCGCCGATGGCGGCGCGGTCATTCCATACTGCGCGATCGGCACCATATTTTACAAATGTGCCGATGGGGAGGCGCTTGGCTGCGCGGATGGCCGTATTCTCTACATCAAGCCGGCCTATCACGGCACCGAAAGCGCCGGAATCAGGAGCTATGCCACGGCGAACCCGGCATTTCCGCATGAGTCGACGAGCGATCAGTGGTTCACGGAATCGCAATTCGAGAGTTACCGCGCTCTTGGATTCGAAATCGCCAATCACATGTTCGATGAGCAAGAGGTGCAGGCGATCCTGAACGCATTTCTCGGCAACCGGACGCCTGCCCGGCAATTAGAGCATGATCCGGAAAAGTGGTCACCGGTTTTCCGAAAAGATCACGCTCAAACAAAAAGCGAGAGCGGTATGCCGATCCAACCATAACTCATCCCGCTCTAGTCTAACGAGTAAGCTCGCTTGGGACTCGACCGTGCCGCTTCCGCGAGCCATGTCTTGCAGTTGCGCTCGATGGCAATCCGGTGCCGACGAGAAACAAATCGGCGCCATCGACCGTTCCAACCGCCGGACGCTCAACGGGGAAGCGTTCTCGATGCAGACCATGGAGCTGCACGTGGACTTCGGATTCATGGCGCTGTTTAACTATGCCTGATGAAGAAAGCCGCCGATCGGGTGACAAGCCACGGGAGCGATGTGAATTTGCAGGAATCGTGGGCGGGCGAGGGCCGGCACGCGGGCTCGCCGCTCGAAGTCTTCCGTGCCTTCCTCAAGCTCGGCGTCAGCTCGTTTGGCGGGCCGATCGCGCATATCGGTTATTTCCGCGAGGAATTCGTCGGCCGCCGGCGCTGGCTGAGCGAACAGACGTTCGTCGATCTCGTGGCGCTCTGCCAGTTCCTGCCGGGGCCGGCATCGAGCCAAACCGGCTTCTCGATCGGACTTATTCGCGCGGGCTTCGGCGGCGCGCTCGCCGCCTGGGCAGGCTTCACGCTGCCGTCGGCCATTCTGATGGTGCTCTTTGCCTATGGCGCCGGAGCATTGTCCGGCACCGTTGGCACAGGCCTGCTGCATGGTCTTAAGCTCGTCGCCGTCGCCATCGTCGCGCAAGCGGTGTGGGGCATGGCGCGCAGCCTGTGCCCCGACCGCGAGCGCGCCGCGATTGCGACCTTGAGCGCGCTGATCATCTTGTTCGACACCTCGTCGGTGGCACAGATCGGCGCGATCGTGCTCGGCGGGCTGCTCGGCCTGTGGCTTTGCCGCGATGCGCCGCCGATGAGCGACGGCCATATCGCCATCCCGGTGTCGCGGCGCACGGGCTTTGCGGCACTGGCCGCGTTTTTCATTTTGCTCATCGGCTTGCCGATCGCGCAGAAGCTTTCCGCGTCCTCGGGCGTTGCGCTCTTTGACGCCTTCTATCGCTCGGGTGCGCTGGTTTTCGGCGGCGGCCATGTCGTGCTGCCGTTGCTGCGCGAAGCGTTCGTCGCGCCCGGCTGGGTGAGCGATGATGCGTTTCTTGCCGGTTATGGCGCCGCGCAGGCGGTGCCCGGGCCGCTCTTCACCTTCGCCGCTTATCTCGGCGCCGTCGTTCATCCGACACCGCATGGCGTCGCCGGCGCGGTTTTGGGCCTGTTCGGCATTTTTCTTCCGGGCGTGCTGATCCTTCTCGGCGCCTTGCCTTTCTGGGACAGTTTCCGCAAGCACGTCGTCGCCCAAGCGGCCATGCGCGGCGTCAATGCGTCGGTGGTCGGCCTCCTGGGCGCGGCGCTTTACAATCCGCTATGGACGAGTTCCGTCAAAACGCCGGGAGATTTCGGGCTGGCCTTGGTCGGCTTCGTTCTGCTCACGGTCTGGCGCCTGCCGCCGCTCGCTGTCGTGATTGTGAGCGCGCTCGGCGGCGTGGCGCTCGCGCTCGGGACGTGATGAACATGAGCGGCGGAATCCTTTAAATAGCCGTGTGATCGGAAATTCGCCTTTGCTTTGGAGGCGCAGATTTGGCGGCGCAGAACAGGGGGGCGACTGTGATAAAGACAATGTCGAGCGGCGCGGCACTTTGTTCCGCGGTCATTGCGGTCGCATGTTTGAGTGCCATCGCGAGGGCGGAGACATGGTCGTGCGAGGAAAGCCGCGCAGACAAGACCGTTGCGCAGGTGTGGATCGTGTCGGGCGATCGACTGACGACGCCGAGCGACGAAAGATATTATCGGGTCGTCAAAAACGATCAGCGCACCTTGGTAGCCTTCCGCAAGGATTGGGAATACAAAATTGGCGGAGGCACACCGTTTGTCTCCTACGTCATCATCGAAAAAGCAACGGGCGCTCTGATCGACTTGAACGACAGCGTTTTGACGACCTTGGGGGAGGAGTACAAGGACACCGCGACTCCAGACGTCGGCGTCGGACACTGCACTCTGACGCAGCCGTGAAACACCGCCGGTCGCTCAATCGCCTTGGCGGCATTGATCGTGCGCCATGCCCGAGCTCGTTGTGTAGGACGTCAGCCGACCGGCTGGCCGATCTCGTCGACTTTCACCGCCCGCATGCGTTCGTTGTAGATCTCGATATTGAGCCCGCAGACCTCGAAGCGGGCGAGATAGCCCATGAGGAAGCCGTTGACGCCCATGCGGTAGAGCGCGCCGACATCGCCGGCAATCAGCGCGCGCCGCTCCTCGTCGGTGAGGTCGAGACCCGCCAGCGCCCTGGCCGGATCGGCCTTCATGGCCGCGCGGAAGGCATGGTCGCGCAACACCTCGCGGCAAAGATAATTCACGGCAAAGACCGTCATGACAGCTCCTGGCGCACCGGCGTTAACCTTCCCCAATATGTTGCCCATGTGTTGCACAGCCTTATGGCGGCTGCCAAGCATGCCGAAATGGCAATGGGGCGTTGCGCACAAAGCCCGCAAAACTCCGAATGAATTGGGGTAATTACTGGCGAGGCAGTCGCGAGGCGAGCAGCGTGAACGAAATCGCCAAGACCAATCCGTCGAGCGAAACGGAAACCGGACCGGGGCCCAAACGGCCGTGGATGAGCGGTGGCCCCGATATGCTCGCGACACTGCGCCGTTATTTTCCCGGCGTGCTGGTGAGCCTGACCATCGCCATAGCTGCCACCTTCCTCTCCGAACATTACGGCGGCCCGGTCATGCTGTTCGCGCTCTTGCTCGGCATGGCGTTCTATTTTCTGTCGCAGGAAGGCGCGTGCGTCGCCGGCATCGAGTTCGCGTCCAAGCGCATCCTGCGCGTCGCGGTCGGTCTTCTTGGCGCGCAGATTACCATCGGCGAAATCATGAAGCTCGGCTTGACGTCGGTGATCCTGGTCATCGTTGCCGTCACGCTCACGATCTTGTTTGGCGTCTTGCTGGCCCGCGTGGTGGGCATAAGCCGGCCGTTTGGCGTTCTCACCGCCGGTGCGGTTGCGATCTGCGGTGCGTCGGCGGCACTCGCGATCTCGTCGGTGCTGCCCAAGGGCGAGACCCACGAGCGCGACACCGCGTTCACCGTCATCGGCGTGACCGCGCTGAGCACGATGGCGATGATCGTCTACCCGCTGATCATCGCGTTCTTTCGTCTCGACCACGCGGCGATCGGCGTGTTCCTCGGCGGCACGATCCACGACGTCGCGCAGGTGGTCGGCGCCGGTTTTTCCGTCTCCGAGGAAACCGGCAATGTCGCCACCTTCATCAAGCTGTTGCGTGTGGCGATGCTGCTGCCGGTGGTGATGACGCTGTCCTTTGTCTTTCGCGCGCACAGCGCCGGGAAGGCAGGCCGCCAACTGCCCGGCTTCCTTGTCGCTTTTGTCGTGCTCGTTGTGATCAGCAGCCTCGGCATCGTTCCGGCACCGATCCTTGCCGTGCTCAAGAGCGTCTCGCGCTGGTGCCTTGTGACCGCCATCGCAGCGTTGGGCATGAAAACCTCGCTCAAGGCGATGGCCGACGTGGGCGGGCGCGCCATCGCCCTGATCGTGGCCGAGACCGTGTTTCTCGCGATCTTCGTCTTGGCGGTGGTCGTGGTGCTGTATTAGCCCGACGGCCACCGGGTCCGGCCGTCAAGGATTGGTGAGCCCGGATGGGATCGAACCATCGACCTACTGATTAAAAGTCAGTTGCTCTACCACTGAGCTACGGGCCCTTGCGCGCCACTCCATACTGAAAAGCTTGCAGCATTTCCAGCCTTGCGTCCTTCAGCGTCGTTTGGCCGAGACGGTGCCGCGGCGGCAGTGGTTTCGGCCTTGATCGCGCTGCGGGAATCCGGCAGCCGGACTGTCGTTTCCGGGCGTCGCTTGCTACATTACCCGCATTCTGCCGGGGCACAGCCAACAAGGGTCTTTCCGATGCCGATCGTCAACCGCGTTGCCGACCTGCACGCCGAAATAACCGCCTGGCGGCGGGATTTCCATGCCCATCCGGAACTCCAATACGACGTACACCGGACCGCGGCTTCCGTCGCCGACAAGCTCAAGAGCTTCGGCTGCGACGAAGTGGTCACCGGCATCGGCAAGACCGGGGTGGTCGGCATCATCCGCGGCCGCAAGCCGGGCGCCAAGGTCGTGGGCCTGCGGGCCGACATGGACGCGCTGCCGATCGAGGAAGCGACCGCGCTGCCCTATAAATCGACCGTGCCGGGCAAGATGCACGCCTGCGGGCACGACGGCCATACCGCCATGCTGCTCGGCGCCGCCAAGTATTTGGCCGACACCCGCAACTTCGCCGGCACCGCGGTGATGATTTTCCAGCCGGCCGAGGAGGGCGGCGCCGGCGCCAAAGCGATGCTGCGCGACGGCCTGTTCGATCGCTTCGGCATCCAGGAAGTGTTCGGGATGCACAATTACCCGGGCATGCCGGTCGGCCAGTTCGCCATCCGCTCCGGTCCGCTGATGGCGTCGACCGATTCGATTGCGATCCGATTGGAAGGCAAGGGGACCCATGCGGCCTGGCCGCATCTCGGCGTCGACACCGTGCTGGTCGGCGCGCAGATCGTCAACGCGCTGCAATCGATCGTGGCGCGCAATGTCGATCCGGTGGAATCGGCCGTTATCTCGATCTGCGTGTTCCAGGCCGGCCAGGCGGACAACGTCATCCCGCAGCAGGCGACCCTTCGCGGCACGGTGCGCACCCTGCTGCCGCACGTGCGCGACTTGGTCAAGACGCGCGTGCGCGAGGTGGTGGAGGGCACGGCGAAGGCTTACGGCGCCAAGGCGGAGCTCAGCTACACCACCGGCTATCCGGTGCTGGTGAACGATGAGGGGCGCACGGCTTTTGCCGCTTCGGTCGCCGACCAGATTGTCGGCAAGGACAAGGTCGATCGCGAGGCGCCGCCGCTGATGGGGGCGGAGGACTTCGCCTATATGCTCCAAGAGCGGCCGGGCGCCTTCATCTATGTCGGCAACGGCGACAGCGCCGTGCTGCATCATCCGGCTTACGATTTCAACGACGAGGCGATTCCGGTCGGCACCTCCTATTGGGTGCGGCTCGCCGAGAGCGCGCTCGCCGGGTAGGGCGCGCCGAGATTTGCCGCGCGTGATCGGTCCCTGATCCCCGTCACCGCTCTGACTTGGAATCTCGTCACCGCCGGGCTTGACCCGGCGGTCTATGATGAAGTGCAGCTCAGCATGGATTGCCGGATCAAGTCCGGCAATGACGATGGGGACGCGGTCAGCTCTTTGCCCGGTCGGCGACCAGCATCGATTGCATGATCTGTTCGGAAATGTCGCGCACCGCGGCCGGCGAGTGCGACAGGAATAGCGTGTTGGTCTTGTCCATTTCGCCGATCGATTTGATCGTGTCGAAATACTGCGTGATCATCACGAGCTGCATCACATCCGACGTGGATGCGCCGGTGACCGTCTTCTGAAACTGCTCGATCGAGCCTTGCAGGCCCTCGATAATGGCGCGGCGCTGGTTGGCGATGCCCTGGCCCTGCAGCGCCTTGCTCTGCGCTTCCGCCTCGGCCTTCTTCACCACCAGGATCTTCTCCGCCTCGCCGCGGGCATTGGCGGCGACCTGCTCGCGTTGCGCGGCGTTGATGTCGTTCATCGCCGACTTTACTTTCGCGTCCGGCACGATGTCGGTGACGAGCACATTGACGATCTCGTAGCCGAAGCCGGCCATGTCGGCGTCGAGCTCCTGCTTCACGGCGGCGGCAATGCCTGACTGGCTGGCGAAGACCTCGTCGAGCGTCATGCCGGGCACATGCCCGAGGATGACCTGCTCCACATAGGCCTGGATTTGCTGCATGGGGTCGGACAGCTTGTAGAAGGCGTCGTACACCTTTTCCGGGCGAACGCGATTCTGCACGGAAATCGGGATGGTGACGAAGACATTGTCCTTGGTCTTGGTCTCCATGGTCAGCGTGATCTGATTGACGCGCAAACTGACCCGGCCGGCGACCCGGTCGATGAACGGCCATTTCCAGTTCAGGCCCGGCTCGGCCACGCGCAGAAATCTTCCGAACCGGGTGATGACCGCTACCTGCGCGGTTTGTACCGTAAAAAAGCTCAGCAGGGCGATAATCAGGACGACGGCGGCCAAAGGCCAGAATAGCAGCATGCCCGACTCCAAAAGCGCCATTGTCGCGGCCCTCCCGGGGGATTGTACGCGGCGTCGCGACGGTCGGATCAACGCCGTTCGCCACAAACGAAGGCCGAGTTTTAAGCCCGCCCTCCGCTGGCCCGCATTATTCCATGACTTTGATGACTGCGCGGTTACTCGGCCGTTACTCGGCGGCGTTTTCGCTCGGCAGCTTCTGCGGCTCGGCGATCACGTCTGAAATGACCTTGGAGCGCGGCAGGAAGTCCGCATAACGCGCCAGCCGCGTTTCGAGGCCGTGCCAATAGGCGAACGAGTTCAGCCGGCTGCCTTCGAGCAGGCCCATGACCACGGCGGAGATGAACGGCAGGCTCTGAACCACGAGCACCCATGCGAAGATGTTGATTTCGCGGACCTGCTTGCCGTTGGTCGCGAGCAGCGTGAAGGCGCCGGTGAGCAGCAGCGCGCCGATGATCGCTTCCCAGAAGGCCGGGAAATCCGCACCCTTGCGGCTGTTGCCGCCTTTGGAGGTGCGCAGGAAAGGCAGGTGTTCCTTAAACACGCCGATGCCGACCGCGCGCGCCACCGTCCATTGCACCGACATGGCGGCGCACACGGCGCCCGCCATTTGCCCTGCCGTCGCCTTCACCCGCAGCCGGTACAGCATGACAAAGTGGGCGACCGACACCAGGAAGGCGGCGAGGATCGGAGCGGTCAAAATGCGATCCGGCACGGCGCCGAAATTGTGCAGCCAGTACAGAACCGGCCAATCCACCATCCAATCCTTCAGCTCGTAATTGCCGAACACGACCAGCGGCACCCAGACGATATTGAGCAGCGCCACGACCACGCCGATGCTTTCGGCGCCGAGCCAGTTGAGCCAGCCGAGCCCGTATTCGCGCTTCTGTTCGCGCGAAAGGCCCTGCGACCACGGCAACAGCGAACGCCAATGTTTGCGCAGGATCTGCAGACCGCCGAACGCCCAGCGATGCCGCTGGCGCTTGAATGCATCGTAGGTGTCGGGCAGCAGGCCGTAGCCGTAGCGGTGGTTGGTGTAGTGCGCGACCCAGCCATGCTCGAGCAAGGTGAGGCCCAGATCGGAATCTTCGACGATGGTGTCGCTCGACCAGTTGCCGGCGCTTTCGATCGCGGTGCGGCGGATTAAGCACATCGTGCCGTGCACGATAATGGCGTTGGCTTCGTTCCGTTGCACCATGCCGATATCGAAGAATCCGGCATATTCGGCATTCATCGCATGATGCATCAGCGACCGTTCGCCGTCGCGGTGGTCTTGCGGCGATTGCACAAGGCCGACGCGCGGGTCGGCGAAGTGCGGCACCAGGTCTTTGAGCCAATCCGGCTGCACGACATAGTCGGCGTCGATGACGCCGATGATCTCGGCGTCCGGCGCGGTATGCTCCAGCGCGATGCGGAGCGCGCCGGCCTTATAGCCCTCGTGCTTCTCCAGCCGCAGGAACTTGAAGCGCTCGCCCAGTGTCTTGCAATGCGCCTCGACCGGTTCCCAGAATTCGGGATCGGGCGTGTTGTTGATGATCACCACGCATTCGAGATTGGGATAGTCGAGCTTGGCCACGGCGTCGAGCGTGGCGCAGAGCATGGCCGGCGGCTCGCGGCAGGCCGGCACGTGGATCGAGACCTTTGGCGCATAGGCTTCCGGCGCGAGCGGCGGTGAACTGGCCAGCCGGCGCGGCGGCCGCCCGAACGCGATGGCGGCGATTTCGTCGATGCGGGCGAGGGCAATCGCCATCAGCGGCATCAGGAGCAGCACGCCGAGGCCGAGCGCGAAAGCGGCGCCGAGCACGAAGTAATGGCCGTTCCAGAAGCCGACGATGGCCGCGCACCAGGCGCCCACGAGATTCGCGGCGGTCGCGAGCGTGAGAGCTTGCGCCAGCGTCACGCCGCTGATCGCAAAGATCGGCAACGACAGCAGCAGGCCGAGCAGCACAGCAAGGCCGGCCCGTTTGATGTAATCGGGATCGGTGATCGGCCCGGTCCAGGAGAATTTCGGCGCGTGCGAGGCGTCGAGCAGGCCCCAATAAGGACCGACGCCGCCTTCCTTGGTCTTCCAGGGCTGATCGATCGCTTCGATGACGTTGTAGTCGATGCCATAGGCCTCGGCGCGGGAGACGAAATCGCGGATGATCGCTGCCTGTTCCAACCGGCCGGGATTGGCGCCCTGGAAGTTGTAGCCCGCGCTCGGCCAGCCGAACTCTGCAATCACGATGTGCTTGCCGGGGTTGAGGCGGCGCAGGTTGTCATAGTGCTCGATGGTGCGGTCGACCACGTGCGCCGCGTCTTCGCCGCCCCAATAGGGCAGGATGTGCGCGGCGATGAAATCCACCGCCGAGGCAAGCTCCGGATGCTGGATCCAAACGTCCCAGCCTTCACCCGTCGTCACAGGGACCGGGCTCGATCGCTTCACCTGCCGGATCAACTCGATCAGAGCATCGGCGCTGATCTGCCCGGTCATCACGGCTTCGTTGCCGACGATGATGGCGTTGACGTTGCTGTACTTGCGGGCGAGTTCAAGCGCGGAGCGGATCTCGCGCTCGTTGCGGTCCTGGTGCTTGTCGATCCAGGCGCCGACCGTGACCTTCAGACCGAATTCGGCAGCGATCGGCGGCACGAGCTCGGCGCCGCCGGTCGAGGAATAGATGCGGATCGCCTTGGTGTAGGGAGCGATCGCCTTCAGATCGGCCCGGATCTGCTCGGGCGTCGGGGTCTCGCCTGAGTTTGGGTCGGTTGGCGGGGCGTAGGAAACGCTGGCCAGCTGGCCGGTGAAATCGGGCGCGCTCTCTTTGGTCCGTAGCGAAGCCCACAAGCCGGCATGCACGCACGCTACAAGCGCGAGCACGGCAGCGACGGTGCGCATCGAAAATCAACCAC
>Ga0187781_10002528_pt1 | contig 13874 bp, 8 predicted proteins | sample 0715_SJ02_MP02_2_FD_132447 | JGI IMG/M metagenome (GOLD analysis project Ga0187781, IMG submission 132447) | Tropical peat soil microbial communities from peatlands in Department of Meta, Colombia - 0715_SJ02_MP02_20_MG | ecosystem: Environmental > Terrestrial > Soil > Wetlands > Peat | place...
ACTGGCCGACCGTCACCGTCGTAGCCGACTTCGAGGCCGCTCGCCTGCGCCGCCGCCACCCAGAGAAAGGCTCCCCCCGGGACTGACTGATCTTCGCCCGCCACCTCGATCGTGTTGTGCGCAAGCGTGGAGCGGAAATAGCGGCGCCAGGCGGGCTCACCGTGGTAGCAGTAAGTGCCCGGGTCGGCCAGCACGTCCACGCCTCCGTAACGCACTTCGAGGGAAAGGGCGTCGGCATGGGCGTGGGCTGCGATGGAGAGGAAGCCGTGGGGTCCGCCGTCGCAGCGGCACCAGATCTCAGGCTGACCAGGAGGCGGCATCGATCGCAGCAGCGTCAGGCCGGCGTCGGCGAAGTGCGATGGTCGGGCCGGCGGCCGCGCGGGGAAGTCTCTCGTGGGACCGTGCAGCCCTTCGACAAGGAGACTCAGGGCGGTCGGGCGGTTGGCCGGCCACCAGGGGGCCGCTCCGACACGGGCAGCCCCGGCGGCGAGCAGCGACGCCCAGTGGTCGACGCCCGGTGGGTCGACGAGCAAGCCCCTCCCGTCGTCGCCGTCGCCTTGGCGGGCAAATCTCCCTCGCTCGTCCACGACGGCCGCGGCGGCGTCCAGCATGCCCGCCAGCCGATTCCAGGTCGAGTCGTCGAGCGGGTGGCCAATCGCATCGCACTCCACCGCCGCCAGCAGGCCGAGCTCGGTGACGAAGCCGTGATAGTCCGAGGCCTGCTCACGGTCGAGCCCGCTCGGGAAGGTATTGCGGGCGAGCTCGTCGGCGAGCACGCGGGCGGCGCGAGTGCGCCATCGCTCGCTCTGGCGGAACCAGGGGAAGGCGCAGCTCGCGATGAGCTGGCCGGCCGCCTCGGCGATCACGTGGTTGTTGGCTGAGGAGCCCCGGCTCCTGAACGTCGCCAGGTACTGCTGGTGCCAGAACACCTGCCTCTGCGCAGCGACGTTCCCCTCGAAGAGGGCCGCAGCCGGCGGCCACCCGTCGAGCAGGCGGCGCACCCAGACCCAGCTGATCAGCCGCTCGCCGAGCTCTATCCCGCTCGTCCAATGGATGCCGGACAGAAAAGGGTTCTCGGCCCACCACGAGCGCAGCTGCCTGGCAACGGTCTCGGCGTACTCGTCGTTGTGGCTCGCGAACCAGGCGGCAGCCAAGAGCGTCACGTGATGGAGTCGAGACAGCTCCCAGACCTGCTTGACGTTGCCCGTCTCGGCCTCGGAGCGATGGTTGATGCTGAAGGCATACCGCTCCTGCGGCGCTCGTCGACCGGTCACCGGATCGAAGAACCAGTCGGGCTCGGCGATGTCCTTCCTCCTCACACCGAGGATCTCCCAGTCCCCCGCCAGCACCTCGTCGGCCGCCTTCACGAGCCCGTCGCGGACCTCGGCGGGGAAACGGTCGCGTGTGCCTGCCTGCAGCGGGGAGGCGAACGCCGGAGAGGCCACGAGTCCAGGCGGTGGCCCGGGCAGCGACGAACGCTGCACCTGTCGAGAACGCCAGGCCAGCCGGAGCAGCTCGTCCTTCGCCCGCCACAACATCTCGTCCGGCGCCATGCGCCCGAGCCGGTGGGCGTACCACGCGAGGCGACCGTTGCTCACAGCACCTCAGGAAGCCCGGAGGCCTGGCTGTCACGAACGGCGAGCGTCGCCCGTGTCGTGGCGGCGAGGGAGACGAGATCGATGGGCATCGGCCCGCCGCTGCGTACCGAGCGCACGAAGGCCTCGAGCTGGCCCCGCTGGCCCTTGTCGATCGCTCCGAAGCTCCGACGCGTGCGTCGGGGAGATCCTCCCCAGACTGTCGCCGCCCGGAAGTTGTCCAGGCGGGCCGATCGGCCGCCGGCGCTCGCCTCGAAGATCTCCTTGGGAAACCTGGGATTCCCGTTCGTGACGTACGACAGGCCGGCGATCGAGCCGTTCTCGAAGGAGAGGCTGACAATGAGATCATTCGGGTCGCGGCCCTGCAACGCGTGCACCTGAGTCGGCCGGGAATCGAGCCACCAGCTCAAGGTGTCGATGAAGTGGCCCCCTTCGCCGACAAAGCGCGTCCCCTCGCTGTGCTCGTCGGCGTACCAGCTCTTCTGGGAGAGCGAGCCGGCGTTGACTGCGTAGCGCGCCACGGCGCCGTTCATCGGCCGGGCGAACCTCCTCCGCATGTCGACGAGGAGGGGAGCAAAGCGTCGGTTGAAGCCGACCATGAGGCGGTCATTGCCCGTTGCATCCACGACCGCGAGGATCCGGTTGAGCTCGTCGAGAGACAAGGCGAGGGGTTTCTCGACAAATACGCTCTTGCCCGCCTCGAGGGCCCGACAGGTGAGATCGGCGTGCGAGCGGTGGCGGGTGACGATGAAGACGGCGTCGACCGAGTCGTCCTCGAGCACCTCGGCGGCGTCGGTGCTGACCGTCGTGAACCCGAAGCGACGCTGCGCATTCATGGCCGTGAGCGAGCGGGTCGTGGCGACGTGACGGAGCTCGACGTCCTCTTCGGCCGCCAGCAGGGGAAGGAGCATCGACGAGGCGTAGTTGCCCGCCCCTACGAACCCGACGCGGAGGCGGCCGCTCGGCGCTTTCGGGTGGCCGGCGGATCCCCGCAACGGCTTCGAATCGGCCGCCGGCGAGCCGGCCGCAGCGGTGCCCTCGAGCGATCGCCCTGCTGGCGGCGTCGAGCTCGGTGCAGGCTGGTACTCGAAGAGGAGCCCGATGCCACCGAGGTCACCCGAGCTCAGGCGGTCGTAGACCTCGACGGCCTCCTCGACGGGGAACACGTGGGAGACGAGGGACGCGACGTCGAGAGAGCCCCTCGCGAGCAGGTCGACAAAACACGCCAGGTTGCGGCGCTCCGTCCAGCGCACGTAACCGGCCGGATAGTCGATGCCCTCGAGCTCGTAGCGTTCGTCATAGCGACCGGGCCCGTAGGAGCGCGAGAAGACGACGTCGAGCTCCTTCTCGTATTACGCGTTCCAGGGAAGGTCGAGCCGGGTCTTGCCGATGTCGACGATGCGTGCCCGGTCACGCGCCAGCCGGGCGGCCGCCTCGACCGGCTCGTTCGAGGAGCCGCTGGCGACAAGGAGGATGTGGTCGGCTCCGAGCCCGCCGCTCACCTCCAAGAGCGCCCGCTCGACCCGGTCGAGGCCGTCACCGCCCGGTGGCGCGCAGGCGAGGGCTCCGGCGTGCTCGGCGAGCCGGCAGCGCTCCTCCACCGGATCGAGGCCGACGACGACGACCCCGGAGGCGACGAGCAGCTGCACGGCGAGCTGGCCGACGAGCCCCAGCCCGATCACGCAGGCGGTGTCTCCGAGCTGGGCCTCGCAGCGGCGCACCCCGTGCATGGCGATGGCTCCGACGGTGGCAAAGGCAGCCTGCTTCGGATCCACGCCGTCGGGCACGGCCACACAGAGGTTGGTGGGAACCCAATTCACCTCCGAGTGAAGGGCGTGCTCGTTGCCCGCACACGCCACGAGCTGCCCGACGCTGAACTCGCCGGCACCGGCGCCCACCTCGGTGACGACGCCGCACAAGGAGTAGCCGAGCGGTGTGTAGGAGTCGAGCCGCGTCATCACCTTCTTGTAGGTGGCGACCGGGCCCTGCTGGACCACGGTGTCAAGGACTTGACGGACCTGCTCCGGACGTGCCCGCGCCTTGCCGGCGAGCGACAGCCGGGCCTCTTTCACCTTCATGACCTCTGTGCCCGTCGAGATTAGCGAGTAGAGCGAGCGGACGAGCACCCCACCGGCACGGCAGGTCGGCGCGGGGGCGTCGAGCACCGTCAGCTCACCCGTCCGATAGTTCTGTGCAACCTGTTTCATCTGCTTCCTTCCGAGAAGGGTCCCGTCTCGAGCGGTGAGGCCTCGACGACCCAAGGCGCCGAAGGGCTGCCCTCAATGCCGTTTCCCCTCGGACGCAATTACATCGTCACGCCGTGGGTTTCCATGTTCCGTACCCAGAGCTCCATGGAGAGCAACTGCCACACCTGCTTCGAGCGGTCTTGGCGGCCGGAGCGATCGTCTGAGACGAGACGCTCGAGGGCCGCACGATCGAGGAACCCCGACGAGACGAGCTCGCCTGACAACAGCATCTCATCAACCATGGGTCGCAGGTCGTGGGCCATCCACGCCCGCAGGGGCGCACTGAATGACGCTTTCGGGCGGTGGATGATCTCCTCCGGTAACCATGCCTTCGCCGCTTGTTTGAGCACCCTCTTGCCCTCCCGCCCGGCGATCTTCTCGTGTCCCGTGAAGGAGAAGGCCGCCCGCACGACCTCAGGGTCGACGAAGGGAACACGCACCTCGGTCGAAGCCGCCATGCTCGCGCGATCCGTGTAGGCGAGGTTCAGACCCGGAAGGAACAGTCGGGCGTCGGCCAGGCACATGCGGTTCACATGGTCGCCCAGCGTGTTGTCCTCATAGATCTGGCGATGCTCGGCCGCGAGGTCACCGACATGTGCGCCCAGATCGGGGCTGAGCAGCTCGACGAGCTCGGGCAGGTCATAAAGGGTGTAGCTGCGCCGGAAGGCCTCCTCTTCGGGCAGCTCGGCGAAGGTGAGGAAGCGCTTGGCCCAGCGGGCATAGCGAAGGCCGTGCCCAAAGGCGGTGACGGGGAGGCGATCGACCGCGCCTCGCACGACTCGTTGCCGCAGGACTGCTGGCAGGGCCTGATAGCGGGCGGCGACGACGCAGGCCAGCTGCTTGCGGTAGCCGCCGAACAGCTCGTCGGCGCCCATGCCGGACAGCAGCACCTTCACACCGGCTTCACGGGCAGCCGCGCACATGAGGAACGTGTTGATGGCGGCAGGGTCGCCGATCGGCTCGTCGAGTGTGTCAACGATACGAGGGAGCAGATCGGCGATGTCGGGGGCTATCTCGATCTCATGGATGGTGAGACCGAATCTCGCGCCGAGCTTGCGGGCGTAGACGAGGTCGTCCGGCATCGCCTCGAGACGCTGGTCCTCCGGCCGAAAGCCGATCGTGTAGGCGTCGACATCGGGGTTGGCCCGTTTCGCGAGGACCGTGATGATGCTCGAGTCCAGACCCCCGCTCAAGAAGCTCGACACGGGCACGTCGGCGACGAGATGAGCGGTCACAGAGTCCTCGATGACGGCGCGGAGATCGGCCTGCGGTCCCTCGGCCGCCTCGGCCGCAACTGCCGCGACGTCAAAGTAGGACTCGATGCGGACACGCCCATCCGGCGAGACCTCGGCGAACGACCCGGGGGGCAGCTTCTCCACGCCGCCGATCGCGCAGCGTTGGTCAGGTACCCAGTAGTAGAGGACGGACGCCACGAGGGCCGAAGGCTCCACCCGGAGCTCGCCGCCGAGGGCGGCAACCAGCCCCTTCAGCTCCGAAGAGAAGACCAGGCCGTCACCTCGTCTCATCAAGAAGAGCGGCTTGATCCCGAGTGGGTCGCGGGCGAGGAACAGCTGGCCCGTCTTCTCATCGAGCAGGGCGAAGGCGAACATCCCCCGAAAGCGCCGGAGGGCGCTCGCTCCCCATCTGCGCCACGCCTCGAGCACGACCTCGGTGTCCGAGGCCGTCACGAAGCCGACACCCTCGCCGGCGAGCTCGGCCCTCAACTGTCGGTAGTTGTAGAGCTCGCCGTTGTACACGAGCACGAGGCCATCCTTGGAGAATGGCTGGTCTGCCGCCGACGTCAGATCGATGATGGCGAGCCTGCGATGCGCTAGCTGGGCCGTGACGCCCTCAGCGTTGAAGCAGTGGAGGCCATCGGCGTCCGGACCTCGGTGGGCGAGACGCTCGCTCATCACCTTGGCGAGCCACACCCCGTCGGGCTGCTGATAGCAGCCGGCGATCCCGCACATCGCTCAGCCGGTCAGCGAGGCTGACGGGGATGTCACCACCGCGAGGACAGGGGTGCCGAGCAGTCCCTCGTAGACACCCAAGTAGGCGTCCCGTTGGTGCGACCAGGCCAACTCGTCTTCGACCCTCGATCGCGCCGCAGCCCCCATCGAGGATCTGCGCGCTTCGTCGTCGAGAAGATCGACGAGCACCCTGGCGAAGCTCTCCACCTCGTTGGGCTCGGCGTAGGCAGCGCCCTCCCCGGCCGATACCCGCGTCTCACGGAGGTCGAAAGCCACCGTCGGCAGGGAGAAGGACATGTACTCGAGGGTCTTGTTCATCGTGGAGACGTCGTTCAATGGGTTCTTGCGGTCCGGTGACAACCCCACGTCCGCGGTGGACAGGACTCGCGTGACCACGTCATCGGGCACTCGGCCCATGAACTCGACGAAGTCGCCGAGATCGTGGCTGTCTTTGAGGGCTACGAGCTCGTCAAAACAGTCGCCGGATCCCATGAGGGCGAAGCTGATGTCCTTCCTCCCCCACTCGTTGACGACCTTTGCGGCGACTTCTACCACGACGTCGACGCCGTCCTGCGGGCCCATGACACCGATGTAAGCGACAAGAAACCGCCGCCCCCTCCGCAACCCGACATCCGGCGCCGCGCGGCGCAGGCAGTCGGCGTCCGGTCCCGTCCTCACGATGGTCACGTCCTCCGGTCGCTTCCCGCCCCGCCTGAGGGCTTTCTCGCGATAGGAGGCGTTCGTGGAGATGACGTGCTCGGCTGACCGGAAGGTGCACCACTCGAGGGCGCGCAAGCCCCAGTAGTGGAGTCGGTTCCCGTGCGGGAACCTCGACTCGTAGAGCTCCGGACACAGATCGTGGTGATCGAACACGTACCGGCAACCGAACAGCCTGAGGACGAGGCCAAGCGGCCAGAAGATGTCCGGTGGGTTGCACGCCTGCAGAGCATCGATGCGCCGATGGCGCCAGGCTCGCGCTACCAAGGCCGCCGTAGCTGTAAATGAGTAGACGTACTCGGCGATAAAGCCGACGGCTCCCCCACCGCCGGGATAGGGAGCGTACTTGTAGAGCCTGACGTCCTCCAGCACTTCCAGGACGGGGTCGCCGGGACTTTTCGGGCAGACGACGGACACCTCGTAGCCGGCGGCCCGCAGGGCTCGGCACTCCAGCCAGACTCGCCGGTCGAAGGGAACCGGCAAGTTCTGCACGATGATCAGCACATGCTTGGCGCCAGGCCGGTTCCCACTCGGACGACGACGGTGAGGCCCTGCTACCATCCCACGCCCTCGTAGCCGGGCAGAGCCTCGACAGCGCTCCCGAGGCGGCCCGAGAGGTCGAAGATGCGCTGCGGGCGGGCACGCAGGAGCGCACTGACGACAGCCTCGTCCGAGGACGAGACAATGGCGGTGTCCGCCCCCTCGAGGGCCTCCGAGGCGCTGTCGGCCAAGAGCTGCTGCAGATGTGGCAGTCTCGACTCGACGTAGCGGCGGTTCGTCCCGATCAACTGCGATGGCTTGACGACCGGGTCGTGAATACGGATGCTGTACCCCTTGCCGAAGAGGGTCTCCGCCAGCCGTACGCTCGGGCTCTCACGCAGGTCGTCGCTCGACACCTTGAAGCTCAGGCCAAGCAGCGCCACCCTCATGCCCCCCTCGGACGTGACGCGGTCCACGACGTCGGCGAGGACGAGCTCGTTCGAGGACAGCGTCCCTGCCAGCAGGGGGAGATCGACGCTGTTCATGCGTCCCAGATGCAGCAGTGACCGCAGGTCCTTCGGCAAGCAGGGGCCCCCGAAGGCGAACCCTGGTCGCAGGTAGCTCGGCGAGATGTTCAATCGACGGTCCTCGCAGAACAGGGCCATGACCTCGCGAGAGTCGATCCCGAGAGGTCGGAGCACGCGCCCCATCTCGTTGGCGAAGGCCACTTTGGTGGCGTGGAAGGCATTGCAGGCGTACTTGACGGACTCCGCCGTTCGCACCGGCACGACTCGCACCGGCTGGTCGAGGAAGCCGAAGAGCGATGAGAGCAGCTCGGCGACGTCTGGGTCGGAGGTTCCCACAACGGTAAAGGGCGGATCGAAGAAGTCGGCAACGCCTGAGCCCTCGCGGAGGAATTCGGGGCACATGGCCGTCCCGACACGCCCGCCGATTGACGCCAGCACCGGGGCCACGACGCCCTCGACGGTTCCCGGCGGGACCGTCGAGCGGACGACAACGGCGTGCAGAGCCGCCCGGTCCGATGCCGCCAGCACCTTGGCAATATCCTCCGTGGCGCTCTCGACAAAGCTCAGATCGGTGCCACCGCTGGCAGCCGACGGCGTACCCACGCAGACGAGCGAGATCTCTGCGCCGTCGAGGGCGTCGACGGTGTTGCGGGTGGCGTGCAGCGAGCCGCGTGCGACGCCCTCCCTCACCAGCTCGCCCAAGCCGGGCTCGAGCACCGGGGTACGCCCCTCGGCGATCATGGCGACCTTGTGCTCGTCGATGTCGACACCCCAGACATCGTGACCGCGAGCGGCCAGACACGCCGCCGTCACCGTGCCGACATAGCCAAGGCCGAATACAGCAATTTTCACCGAAGAAAGCTCCCGAGCTCCGCAACTCAACCTGACACTGCTGTGTCCCCGCGCCGAGGTGAACAGGTAAAAGCATAGGCGAGCGCGAGCCGGGTCACGAGGCGCCCCAGGTCGGAGGGCCATGCGCCCCGTCGGCCGTGCGGCCTCGAGCCTCTCCCCGGGCCGCTCCGACCTTCGGTGGCCGGCGGCGAAGCAGCGGATCTCTGCGGATGAGCCGACGGCGCGGCCGATGGCTGCCGGATGCTATGAGTGGCTTCAGACCCCGAGACGCCGAGACGAATGGACGACGGTCGGGTCGCCCTTGTGTGGTCGACAGCCTGCTTGCCGGCGTGATGAGCACCGTTAACCGCTCGCCTGCGAGCACTCAATCACCCAGGTCGCGGGCTCGCTCGGCACAGAGTGGCCGTGATAGCTTCATCCCGTGGAAGAAGCCACCATCCAGGAGTTTTGGCAGTCGCATCCCTGCGGTGATGAGCTCATGGGTGGCTTGGCAACGGCCTACAAGGGTGATTATCTCGCCTTCTTCGACGCCTACGACACGGCGAGATACCAACTTGAGTCCCACATTCCCGCCTGTCTGGACGCCTTGGCACTCGACGGCAAGAAGGTTCTCGAGATAGGTCTCGGCCAGGGAGCAGAATCCGAGCAACTGATCCGCAGGGGCGCCCATTGGACTGGGCTCGACCTGACGGCCGAGTCGGTCGCTCGAGTGACGACTCGTATGGCGATCCGGCAACTGCCTTATGACGCCATCTGGCAAGGTTCTGCCACCAACATCCCGGCGGCCGACGCCACCTTCGATCTCGTTTTCTCCCATGGGGTCCTTCACCACATCCCTGACATCGTCAAAGCCCAGGAAGAGATCCACCGGGTTCTCCGTCCTGACGGTCTGCTCGTGGCGATGCTCTACGCCAGGCGATCGCTCAACTACGAGGTCTCCATCCGGCTGCTGCGCCGGTCGATGCTGCTGGCGGCCTGGCCGCTACGACGTCATGTCGACTCGGGTCTGCTGGGGGCACATCTGCGCAACGCCGAACGCGAGGGCTTGCTCAACTACTTGCGAATGGATCGATTCCTGCACGCCAACACTGACGGGCCGGCGAGCCCGTTCGCCCGCGTCTACGACCTCGCTGACGTCGCCCGCGACTTTCCTTCGTTCCGCTTGCTGCGGTCTCACCAGCACTTCATGCACGCGCCCCCGCTTCCCGTCCACGGTCTGCCTGGCGGGAGTCGCCTGGGCTGGCACCTCTGGGTGGAGTTGACTCCGCGCTGACACAATCGGGAGAGGCGACCACCTGCGGCCCGACGCGAGCATCTCACGAGCGAAATAGCCCGCGTCACCGCCCGCCCCGTCTAGGGGCGCACCGTGTTGCTCCCCAGGTCCTGATGATATTTCGTCCGCCACAGGGAGTAGGGCACGACGGTTCCGTCCGTGTAGGCCATGAACCGCCACGCGCCCTCATAGGTGTTCTGGCTGAACCTGTTGCCCTGGTCAAAGGTGATCGCTTGGGGAATCTTGTAGGCGGTGTACGGCGACCACGAGGGGTAGGAACCGTACTCACTGAACAAACCGTTCATGCCACAGGAAGTCGCGGCGCTGCACGCGGGCACGTCGGCGGCGGCGAACCTGAAGACGTTGTCCGAGACGGACACGTTCTGCGTCTTCCAGCGACACAGGTCGTAGTAATCCGGCTTTCCGGCGGGCGTCGCCCGGGTCAGGTTCGCCTCTGTGCAGGTGTGGATGTTGGCGATCGACGGGTCGACGAGCGTGCATACGTCCGTGGCATTGAGCCCCGGGGCGGTCCCGCAGAAGCGATTGGCGTTCTCCCACAGGACCACGCCCGCCCAGTTGTTGATGAAGGCGTTGCCATCGATCTGGAACTCGCCCGAGTACGCCCCGGGCACACGGCTGTCGCCCCCGGACTCCGAGACATAGATGGCGCCGGCCGGGAAGCCCTTGTTGCCCGGCCCGCTTCCCCAGGCGTTGTCAAGGAACGTGTTGTCGTCGATCTGGGCGTTGTAGGAGACCTCGTACATGAGGCCCTGGCTCCAGTTCTTGGCTATGTAGTTACCGCTGATGTCAAACCCTGTGTTGTTCGTGTCGGCCCAGATCCCGACGTCGTAGTTGTCATAGACGTAATTGCCGACCACGGTGGCGCCGTCGACCCTCCAGAACTTCCCGCCCCCCGAGCAGCCGCAGTCGGAGAAGCCCACGCGGCCGCACCCGGACGGCACCTTGATGGGGAAGTTCGACAGCGTCTCCCAGTTGCACGTGCCGTTCTTCGAGATCTCGTTGTCGCTCAGGGTGATGTTCGTCGGACCCCCCGTCACTGAGCTGATGTCCCGCGAGCTGTAGACGTCGAACCCGTACTCCCCGTTCGCCGTCAGGCAGTTGTGGCTGACGACATCGCCCGTGCCCATCATGAGTCCCGCACCCGGCAGGTTGGATCGGATCGTGTTGTTTCGGATGGTCCAGTGGACGGCCGAGTCGCTGTTTACGGCACCCTGGCCACCGGGGGGGGCGAAGTTCGCGATCGTGAGGTACTCGATCGTCACATCGGTCGCCTGCTGGGTAAAAGCAGCCTCGTTCATCCCCTGACCGCTCAAGACGGCGCCAGGCCCTCCGATGTAGGTGCTGCCGTGGGCGGGGATGAACTGGCTGAAGGCGCTGGTTCCAAGCGTGTGGAGGCCTGGAGCGAACCAGTAGGTCGTGTCTGCCCGCTCGTACCTGACCGGATTGTCCCGGCCGGCCGGGATACGGACGGCCCCGCGCGGCCGCACGTTTGGACCCGTGAGAACTCCGGGGTTGCCACAGACGCGCCCGGGGATGCTGGGAGCCTCTGTCATCCCCGGGAGTCGCTTCACCAAGACCGAGCGGGCAGTCACCCCCGTGGCTCCGCTGGCGATGGACGCACCTTGCAGGGCGAAGATCCCAGCCCCGCCGGCGAGGGCGGTGACGGAGAGCGCGACGGAAAGAAGAGGGCGGCGAACGGTGGATGGCATTTCGGCGACCCTAGTTGAACGCCCGGCCGCATCGCAGCCTTTGGCATGGGCGGATCATCCCAGTTCGTCGGTTGCGTCACCCGCATCAGCAGGCGCTGCGATCTGCGGCGCTTTGCGGTTCGCAACGGCTTCGACACGGCTCGTTCACTTAGTATTCACGTGCCGCTAGCGACGGTCGCTGGACCATCAACTACCTGTTCAGATGAGCTAACGTCCCTGCCGTCTTGAACGGTTGCCTCTCGGCGTATTACGGAAATGTGTCTTTGTTTCGTGGCAATGTCGCGTGGCTGCGCCGACGGCCGCCATTCAGGGATTCGCCCCGGGTGAAACGGTCCCCCACTGCCTGCACTAGCCGGGTCCGCGCCGGCTTGCAGACCTTCAGCGGGGAGGGTGCGCGAACCTGCGGCCTACCTGCGCGCCGACGGCGCTGAGCCCGAGGGCAGCCGCGGCTCCGAGGCCCCAGAGCGCCACGACCGTATGCGGCAGGTGTCCGTGCACGAGCCAGAAACGGCGGATCAGGGCGGCTGCCAGCAGCGCCAGCACCGAGACGGAGGCGGCGGCGGTGGCATGGGCCGTCGGGGCGTGCGGCCGCCGAAAACCGGCAACCGCCCCGCCTGCCACGAAGGCGGCAGCGACAAGGACGGCGGCCACGAGCCAGAGGTGGGAGCTCTGATCGATCATCGGTCTCCCATGCCAGTCCTCCTCGACTGCCATCGTCGGGACGGCCACGACGAGCACGAGCAGGACCGACCAGCCGACGTCCACCCAGCTGAGCCGGGCCCGGCTCTCGGGGGGCGCCGAGCCCGATGACTGGAGAATGACGCCCTTCTTGCTCACGCATCCCGCCCTTCGACGCCAGAGAGCATACCTGGGGTCTCCGACGCTGGGCCGCCTGCCTGGCGTCTCGAGGGCTTCGTAGGTGACGAGAAGAGCGCGGGCCGGTCTCAGCTCGCGATCAGACGCCGGTGGTACTCGGCAGAGTCCTCCTGCTCGCCTTGCTGATGCAGCAGTCCGGCGAAGCCGGCGCTCGTCATGGGGCGAGCCAGGTAGTAGCCCTGCACGAGGGGACAGCCCATCGATGACAGGCGGGCGAGCTGGCCTGCTGTTTCGACGCCCTCGGCAACGACGGTCATGCCGACGGCGCGGGCCAGCTCCATGACCGCCGAGACAATGGCGGCATCGACGGGGTCGATCTCGAGGTCCTGCACGAAGGCGCGGTCCAGCTTGACGAAGTCAACCGGCAGGAGCTTCAGGTAGTTGAGTGACGAGTAGCCGGTGCCGAAGTCATCGATGGCAAGGCGCACTCCGAGCGCCTTGAGATCGGTGAGAGTCCGGATGGTGTGCTCGATGTCGGCCATGGCGAGGCCTTCGGTGATCTCCAGGCACAACTGCGATGGTTCCAGCCCGGTGGACTCGAGCACCGCGCGGATCTCGTCGACCTGCTCGGGCTGCTGGAACTGGCGGGCGGACAGGTTGACGGCGACCGTGAACGCCCGGTCGTGCTTGGCGACCCACTCCCGCGACTGCTGGCAGGCCTCCTCGAGGACCGTCCGCCCCACGCCGAGGATGAGCCCCGTTTCCTCCGCCAACCGGATGAAGTGCGCCGGCGAGAGGGTCCCGAGCGTCGGGTGATCCCAACGGACGAGAGCCTCCGCACCCACGATGCGGCCGTTCTCCGTGGCGACGAGCGGCTGGTAGTGGACGATGAGCTCGTGGTTGTCGATCGCGCGCCGAAGGCCGATCTCGAGGTCGAGCCACTCGGCCGAACGCTTCACCATGGCCTTGGCGTCGAAGCGCTCGTAGCGGCCGGCTCCGAGACGCTTGGCCTGGTACATGGCGACGTCGGCGTCGTGAAGGACGTCGTCGGACGTAGAGCCGGCCGTCGCCATGGCGATGCCGATGCTGACGGAGGCCGTGATGGTGCGCCCGCCGGCGAGCGTCATCGGGGCGCGAACGGCGTCCAGCATTCGCATCGCCGTCGCCTCGGCCGCCTCGGGGCTCTCGATGTTCTCGAGAAGCAGGGTGAACTCGTCACCGCCGAAGCGGGCAAGCGTGTCTCCGTCGCGGCTGACCTGCCGGAGCCGGTCGGCGATGCCCACGAGCAGCTCGTCGCCGGTCTGGTGGCCGAGGCTGTCGTTGGTCATCTTGAACCGGTCGATGTCGGCGAACAGGACGGCGTGAATCTCGCCCGTCCGGTCCGCCCGCTTGAGGGCGTGCTGCAGCCGGTCGAGGAAGATGCGGCGGTTGGGCAGGCCCGTGAGCGAATCGTGGAAGGCGTGGTACTCGAGCAGCACCCGCTGGGAGATGTCGCGGAAGGTGAGCACGGCGCCGCCCACCTGCTCGCCCTGGACGACCTCGTTGTTCTGGATGGAACGGCGGGCGGTGCAGGCGAGGATGGCGAGATCGCCCCCGGCCAGATCCTGTCCGGCCAGCTCGTGCTCACTCCAGCCGAGCAACTGCTCGGCCGCCCGGTTCAAAAACGTC
>Ga0187781_10002529_pt1 | contig 13871 bp, 6 predicted proteins | sample 0715_SJ02_MP02_2_FD_132447 | JGI IMG/M metagenome (GOLD analysis project Ga0187781, IMG submission 132447) | Tropical peat soil microbial communities from peatlands in Department of Meta, Colombia - 0715_SJ02_MP02_20_MG | ecosystem: Environmental > Terrestrial > Soil > Wetlands > Peat | place...
CCTCAATGATGAATTGCATCAGGATATCACGCCGGCGCGCTCCCAGGGATTTGCGGATACCGATTTCGTGTGTACGCTCCGTCACGCTGGCCAGCATGATGTTCATTATGACGATCCCGCCCACCACCATAAAAACCGCCACGACCCCCACCGTGACCGCGAAGATGGAATCCATCAATTGATGCCACAGACCCATGATGGTCTCCGAGGCGTTGATGCCGAAATTGTCGGCGTCATGGTACGGAAGATGGCGCCGGGCACGCATCAGGGCCCGGACTTCATCCTCGAGGACCATCATTTGGTCCGCATCCCAGGCCTGCACGTCCACGGACAGATTCGGGCGGGCCCTGAAGACCTTGCGAAACGTCGTAAGGGGAATTTGCACGAACTTGTCTTGGCTTTGGCCGAACGTTGTGCCGATGCGGGCCGCCACCCCGATCACCCGAAACGGGATGCCGCTTACGGTAATATCCTTGTCGATGGGATCGAGGCTGGGGAAAAATTCAGTAACAAGATCCTGGCCGATAAAGCACACCATGGACTCGTGCGCATAATCCGTGTCATTGAGGTAGCGCCCGAATCCCACCTTCGCCTGCCCGATATCTATCATGTTGGAGGTTTCACCGGAGAGGTCCACCTCATGCAGGATATGCCCTTTGTACTTAACGTCAGCGCCCCCCAGGTAGGCCTCCGCGCCCATACTCTTATAGCCCTTAATATTATCGCGAAGAAATTCGAAGTCTTCGATGCGGACAGCCTTGTTGCGACGTTGCATTTTCATCCAATCCTCGCCCGTCGCACTCCAATCATACTGGGAAAGGATGAAAACGTTCGCACCCAGGTTCGCGATGTGATCGGCGATGTAGAGGTTCATGCCATTGATGATGGACATCACGACGATCAGGGTGGTGGTGGCGATCACCACCCCCAGCAGGGTGAGGAAGGAACGCAGCTTGTGCGTGCGCAACGTCTCGAGGGCAATCCAAAAAGCCTCGCGGGAGGTGATCAAAAAACCGCTCTTCCGGATCGCCCGGGGTCCCAGCTTGCGAAGAAGCACTCGCGGTTGGGTCACTGCATTCATTTGACGCTTTCGTCGCGTTCGATCTTGCCGTCGCGGACGTGAATGATGCGATGAGCGTGAGCGGCGATGTCGTGCTCATGGGTGACGAGCACGATGGTGTTTCCGCCCTCATAGAGTCGCTCGAACACCTCCATGATTTCCTCACCGGTGGCCGAATCCAGGTTGCCGGTGGGTTCGTCGGCCAGGATGATGGAGGGGTTGTTCACCAGAGCGCGGGCGATCGCCACGCGCTGGCGCTGTCCGCCGGATAGTTCGTTCGGCTTGTGGTTCATGCGTTCGATCAAGTCCACCTTGCGCAGGGCTTCCTGGGCTTTTTCCAGGCGCTCTTTGGCGGGGACTCCGCTGTAAACAAGAGGCAGTTCCACGTTGTGCAAGGCACTGGCGCGGGAAAGGAGGTTGAAGGTTTGGAAAACAAAACCGATTTCCTTATTGCGGATGTAAGCCAGTTCGTCATCGGAAAGTTCGCTGACCAGCCGGCCGTTCAACCAGTATCGGCCGCTGGTGGGAGTATCCAGGCAGCCGATTAAGTTCATCAAGGTGGACTTGCCGGAACCGGAGGGGCCCATGATCGCCACATATTCGCCCCGATCGATTTCGAACGTCACGCCGCTGAGCGCATGCACCGCGATGGCTTCGCCCATGTCATAAGTTTTCCAGAGGTTTTCCGTCCGGATCATGACCCCCACGGGCGGGGCCAGGGTTTCCTGAGTTGAAGACGACACCACTTGTGTTCCCATCGCTACGCGTGTTTCCTTTCCACTCGCCCCGGGGCGTCCAGCATGTCCTTCCAAGTGAAGCGAGGAATCTCTCAGCTCCTTAATTCCAGAGCGAGATTCCTCGCTTCGCTCGGAAGGACGAGACCCGCGGAAGGACAGCGAATCTTGTTAGGAGGTCGACCCAGCCGGAGTAAGGGCGCTATTGTCCACCTTCACTTTGGTGTGGTTCTTCAGTGTGCGGAGCACACTAAAAGGACCAGAAACGATCTGGTCACTGGCTTGCACGCCTTTGATCACTTCGACGTCAGACTGGCCCATGATGCCGGACTCCACCGCTGTGAACACTGCCCGGCCATCCTTGAGCAGAAAGACACCTTGCACTTCTTCCTTCTCTTTTTCCTTTGCCGCTGCGGTGGTCGGCGTTGTGGAAGCCTGCACCTTGCCCTTGCCGCCCTTGCTGCTCTGCTCTTCCTCTTCCAATTGCCGTCGCGTCCGGACCGTGAGTGCTTGGATGGGGATCGTCACCGCGTTCTGCCGAAAGGCGGTGGTGATCTTAGCAGTCGTCGAAAGCCCCGGGCGCATCCCCGGCGGGGGGTTATCCAGCGTTACAACAACCTTGAAGTCTTTGGCTTCTTCCGTCGTTGAGGTGGTGTTCGTTCCTGATGTTGTTCCCGAGGTCCGGCCCACGGCGCTCTGGCCGATCTCCGTGACTTTGCCCTTGAAGGTCTTGTTCGGGACGGCGTCAATCGTTACTTCGGCGGGCTGCCCGAGTTTCACATTGACGATGTCCGTCTCATCCACCTTGACTTCCGCCGTAATCACCGCCAAGTCGGAAATCTGATAGAGCAAACTTCCTACGGTGTTTTGAACTCCCGGCACCACGTTCTCGCCCACGTGCACGGGCAGAGAGGTGACGATGCCGTCAATGGGGGAGGTGTAAACGGTCTTGTTGCGGACATCGTCGAATCTCACCAGGGTGGCCTCTTGCATGGCCACTTTGGCGCGGGCGCTGTCAAGATTGAACTTGGCCTGCTGGAGTTGGGCTTTGGCCTGAACCACCACCGCCTGGTCGGCCTCCAAAGTCGCCTGCGCCACCTTGACGTTGTCCAGGCGTGTATCGTATTCGTTTTGCGCAATCAGGTGATCGCGGAGCAAGTCCTCTCCCCGCTTGAACTCCTCCTGGGTGCGGACAAGATCGGCCTGAGCCTTTTGCACGTTGGCCTGCGCGGTGTTCAAGGCTGCTTCCTGCGCCTGCACTGTCGCCGCAAGCTGCTCCACGTCTGCCTTGGCGCTGGCCACGGTTGCCTTTTGTGCATTCACGTCGGCATCTGCCTGGATGGCCTCAGTCTTCAGCAGGAGTTGGCCTTTCTTGACCGTGTCACCTTCCTTGATGTAAATATCGGTGATCTTCCCGATAGAGCTCGCATTTACATTGGCGAGGTCTGCCGGGGGCGGCTTGATTTCTCCCGAGGCTGTTACGATGGCTGGCAAATCCTGCCGGACGACCTTGGTGGTCTGAACAGTGACCGTGCCACCCTTGCTCCAAATGATCCCACCTATCACCAGCGCGATTAGAACGACTGCTCCCACAAGCGCCAGGATCATTTTCTTTTTTCTTGACTTCCTGCCCTTTCCAGTGGCTGTGCCGGAAGGAACCATGCTGGTCGTGCTCCCACTTGCAGGAGAAGTCGTACTTCCGAGTTCCAGTTCAGTCACTTGGGCCGCGGTTGCTTTACCCTTTTCTTCAATTGTGCGAGCAGACATCGTAATCTCCCTCGTCTTCCTGGGCCGTTGCTTGCCTACGAACTCCCCTGTCGTTTGGCTCCGACGTCACAGCCTAATGGCCGCGCTGGCGGCATCCAATAATACTACGGTATTTTGACTTCAAAAGTTTCTCCAAAACTCCTCATTCTAACCCTACATGCCAACTTAGGAAAGCCGAATCTGCGGGTCGGCGTTTGCAGTGGTGGGCCGACACCCCCGTCATTCCCGCGGAATCTCGCTCTGACTCTATTCTTCACGGCGAAGCCACCCTTTGGGCTTGAGCCGCATCAAAACCGGTGTCAGTCAAAGAGGGGGAGTAGTTTGTCAAGGGAGGTTAAAGACCTTGACTTTTCAAATCTCAGCAAATACAATCGGCACTGTCTATGGTTGGGAAAGGAGAGCCGTAGGTGTTTAATCGGGTTGAACTCATCGGCCACCGGGGGTGGCGTGCTTGTCTTTGGGTGCTGTTTGCGGGATGGATGCTAGGCGGGTTGGCTTCTCCCGCGCTGAAGGCAGCGCCACAAGAGAACGACAGTAAAATGAGCAAGGCGGAAAAACGCCGCCAGAAGGCCATTCAGAAAGAAATGGAGAGCCCCTATAAGAAGTGGCTCGAAGAAGAAGTTCCTTACATTATTACCAACGAAGAGAGAGCGGCTTTCAAAAAGCTGACCACAGACGATGAAAGGGAACAATTCATAGAGGGGTTTTGGGAGAGGCGCAATCCCAATCCGGGAAGCCCTGAGAACGAGTTCAAAGAGGAATACTACCGCCGCATTGCCTACGCGAACGAGCATTATGCCTCGGGCATCCCCGGTTGGAAGACCGACCGCGGGCGAATCTACATCATGTATGGCCCCCCGGATGAGCTTGATGATCACGACGCCGGCGGCAGCTACATTCGACCCCCGGAAGAAGGCGGGGGCGAAACCTCCACTTACCCCTTCGAACAGTGGCGTTACCGCTATATTGACGGCATCGGGACCAACATCATTCTGGAATTTGTCGATCCGACGATGACCGGGGAATTTCACCTCACCATGGATCCGGGCGAAAAGGATGCTCTGCTGCACGTCCCCAACGCGGGCTTAACAGACATGGAAGCCATGGGCATGGCCAACAAGAGGGACCGCTTTACTCGTACCGACGGCATGACGATTGGCACGCCCATGGGTGCGTTGCCCGAGAATATGGAAGAATTCACACGCCTGGATCTCTACGCGAAGATTTTCAACCCGCCGGAAGTCAAGTTTAAAGATCTGAAAGCTGTCGTTACCTCTAAAATTTCCGGACAGCTTCTGCCCTTCGACGTTCGTACGGATTTTCTCAGAGTTACCGATGAGAGCGTGCTCACGCCCATTACCGTCCAGGTTGCTTACCGTGACCTACAATTTCAGAACAAGGAGGGGGTGATGCACAGCGTCATGGACATCTATGCACAGTTGACCAGCTTGACCGGCAGAAATGTGGATACCCATGAAAAGAGCATGGTCCTGGATGTTCCGGAACATGAATTCCAGCAGGCCTTGGGACGCAAGGCGGTGTATCAATATGTCGTCCCGCTGCACCCGGGCCACTACAAGCTGAGCTTGGTGATGAAAGACGACGTGAGCGGCCACATGGGGTCGATGGAACTGGGTTTGATCGTGCCGGCCTATAGCGATGACAAGCTCTCCAACAGCACCTTGATGCTGGCGGATCTCATTCAGCCTCTGCCGACCAGCCAAGTGGGCACGGGTCAGTTCGTCATCGGGGGCACAAAGGTTCGCGTCAGCGTCAACCGGACCTTTACGCGCGATCAGAATCTTGGCATCTATATGCAGATTTATAACCTGGGGCTGGACGCGAAGACGCACAAGCCCTCGCTGGATGTCGAATATCAACTGCTGAAGGACGGAAAAACCCTTTTGGACCAAGCCGAGGACCCCACCAAACTGAAGGAGGCCTCGCAGCAGTTCACGCTTGAAAAGCAGATGCCCTTGAGGGTGCTTCAGCCCGGCAAGTACACGGTGCAGATCAAAGTCACGGACAAAATAAAGAATCAAACTGTTTCACCTTCGGACACTTTTGAGTTACAGTAAGCAAGGCTAGATTTTATTGCCGGTTGGCTACTGGAAGGGTTCTTGTGGCGCCGACCTGGCGCTTGCGAAGTCGGCATCCGTTACAGCGACCCCGCAGGCGCGGGGTCAACGTTACGAGACCGAAACGATTCACATGAAAGCTCCACATCCTGGAATCAGGCTTTCAGCCATCCTTTTGGCCGGGAGTCTTATTTCTCCGTTGCTCGGTTCGGCCCCTGCTCTGGCTTCGGAGTATGGGCGGCTGGCAGGCGTCGTGTCGGACGATCATGGTAACCCTTTGATGGGCGCCACGGTTCTGATCGTTGGGCCATTGTTGATTCCTACCGCCGATACCGGGGACCAAGTGGAGCGCGTCATCACCGATGCGAAAGGCAAGTTTGCCGTTGGGAACCTCATCCCGGGTTGGTATTCCCTTCAGATTATCTCTCCCACACGTTTACCCGCTCATCGGAACGGGATCAAGGTGGAGGCGGGGCAGACCTCCACTCTCAGATTTGTTCTAGGTGATGCCTTCGCCCCCTTGCGTTTTCAGGTTCCCGACAAGGATGTAACCCCCTTGGGCGACGATTGGAAGTGGGTGTTGAGGACGTCCGCAGCCACCCGGCCAATTCTTCGATACCGGCACGACGCCCAAGCGGGCCCGGATGCTGTGAGGCCTCCTCTGCCCGCCGACCAGCGTCTCGTTGGCATGACGCCTGGACCCTCTGGCACGAATCCATTGGCCAGCGATCCGGGCGTGGGAAGTGTTGTGGCTTACCTTCGCCACCTGTCCCCGGACTCCGATCTTCTCACGGTAGGTTCGGTCGCGGCCGATGGTTCCCTGTCTTCTTCAGTAGGTACGGATTATCGAAAGGGCCTGAGTTCGGGTGACACTGAGGAAGTCTCTTTGGTTGTGCATCAATTGGGTTACGTGAGCACGGTAACGGCCCCGGTTGGGGGTGGGCCACTTCCCGATTCCTCAGCACGCGGATTAGTGGCAAGCTATGCGCAAACCTGCTCCATTGATCCTCGCCTGACCTTGATTGCGGGCGTGGATATTGATTACTTGGATGCGCTCCGGAACGTGCTTATTGCCCAGCCGCGCATGAAACTCGCTTACCACCTTTCCTCTTCCAACGACCTTGCCTTTCAGGTCGGGAGGGGGCCTTCCCAGCCTCACCAACCCCTGCTTGACCGCGTCAGCGGGCTCGATTCTTTCCCCCTCCTGACCCTGCGCGGTTATCGGCCGGAGCTCGAACAACTCAACCACACCGAGATCGCCTTGAATCACCGCTTGCTGCACCGTTCCGCGCGATTCGAACTCGCTGCTTACCATGATGGGATTAAGAACGCCGCCGTTTGGGGATCGGCGCACCCCGCTTCGCTGACTTGGCTTGCCGGCAATTACCTCCTCAACCCGGCCGTAGGCGGGGTTTTTGTGAATATGGGTGACTACCGCTCAACAGGTTATCGAGTGGCCTACGCACAACGTATGGGAAATCACCTGGAAACTCTCGTGGCCTACGTTGCGGGCGATTCGCTTAATGCGCACGGGGTTCTCACCCCTGCCCCACAGGGAGACTTGCAAGGCGTGCTCAAGCCCGTTCATAGCTCCTCTTTGGCCGGGCGAGTTTCGGCCCGAGTCCCCGTCACGCAAACTCGACTGACCACTTCTTACGAATGGGTTCAGCGCGGACGTGTAACCACAGTGGATCCTCAGGGCCAGGCCGATATGCAACTCCAGCCATTTTTGGATGTCCAGGTCCGCCAGCCTATTCCCGCCCTTGCTTTCCTTCCCGCACACATCGAAGCCATTGCGGACTTCCGGAACTTCTTGGCCCAGGGTTACTCGCCCGTGACCCAATCCGGCGAGTCGACTCTGCTGTTGGGCTCAGCTTATCGATCCATCCGCGGGGGCTTTTCCGTAGAATTTTAATTTCAGGGGGGGATGTCTCACCGCACCCTGCGTGTTCTTACGCTCAGGACCAGGGTAGAGCAAGCGCTACCTTGCATGAGCTGATACAAAAAAGCGGAAGGCATATCCAGAATTCTGTAGGATGTTTTGGTTCGATGGTGTTGACGTTTTATCTACCTGATAACAAGTACCTTATATGTCTATCCAAAGTCCAACTTCTGGAATCTCAATTGCTCGCAATCTCAAGGTGGTAGTCAAACCAGCAGGGTGTAGGTGTCCATACCGAGATGACGAAAGCTCCACCTTATAGGTTCACATCCGTTTCGCTGGCTATCCTTAGCCTGACGCTCATCTCGTTCGCCGTTATCAACCTCCAGCAACGCGTACGCTATCGACTGCCGGACGACGGGGTCTCTTGGGTCGATTCTGAGAAGGGGGTGCACGCTTGGATTGTCACGCCCGATGGTCCAGGGGACCGGGCGGGCATCCGGGAGGGTGACCTCTTAGAGTCGATTGACAAAAAACCGATTCACACCGCGGCTGACGCGGGCCGCCAAATCTTCGGCGATGATGTATGGTCTCAGGTAATCTACGTCCTGGTACGGAATGGCGAAAAGTTCCAGACTTCGCTGGTTCTTGTTCCTCAAAAAGCTGCTGGCACGACGGTGCGATATTACCTCAGCCTGGTGGGTCTGATATACCTGATCATCGGCACCTTTATCCTCTTTCGGCGCTGGACAGCTCCTAAATCGCTGCACTTTTATATCTTTTGCCTGGCGTCCTTTATCCTCTACACATTCTCCTATACCGGCAAACTGAACCTGTTCGATTGGACAGTGTATTGGCTGGGAGTGTTTGCTTTACTTCTTCAACCGGCGCTCTTCCTACATTTCTGTTTAGGTTTTCCTGAGCAAAACACCTTCCTGCGCGGTCGCCGTTATGTGATCCCTTCCTTGTATGTTCCGGGGTCGGTTCTGGCTGTACTTCATGTTCTTGTGGCCACGGAGTTCCTGGTTCTTCCTATGCCCCTGCTCCAGGCTCGTTGGCTTCTTGACCGCATCGGACTTGTATACCTGGCCATCTACTTTTTGCTGGGCGCCGGGGTGCTGCAATACGCCTATTCGCGCGCGCAGGTGCCTCTCCTGAAGCAGCAGTTGAAATGGGTAACACGCGGGACTTGGCTGGCCATTGTGCCCTTTGCCGCCCTGTATGCGATTCCCTATTTCCTCGGCTACATCCCCAATGCCTGGATGAACCTCTCTGCCCTTTCCCTTGTTTTTCTCCCCGTCACTTTTGGTTACGCCATCGTACGTTATCGCCTAATGGACGTGGATGTCATTTTCCGCAGGGGTATGGCCTACACCTTGGCCACGGCAACCATCGTAGCCCTTTATTTCGGCGTCATCGGTCTATTTGCGGATTATTTTCGGTCCTCGATCCGTATAACCAGCCGCGGGGGTTGGGTCTTGGCGGTTGTCGTCACCGCCTTGGTTTTCCAGCCCATGGTGAATTGGATTCAGGTGCGGCTGGATAGGTTTTTTAACCGCGAGCGTTATGACTATCGCCGCACGCTCCTGGAATTCGCGCGCGAACTCAGTTCCGAGTTGCACGTGGATCGACTCCTGGAACGAGTAACCGCAAAGCTGGCCGAGACCCTCGGCGTTGACCGCCTGGCGGTCTTTTGGGTGACGGAAACGAACCAATTCCGCCTGTTCAAGTCACGCGGTGTGAGCTACTCGAAGGGACTGGATACAAGTTTCCTCGATCCCGCTCGCCGCTCGCAGGGCAGGGAGTATTTGTTTTTTGACAGTGTCAAACGGCCCTATGGCTTCACTCCCCCGCAGCAGAAAACTATCGAGCAGTTGGACCTCCACTACTACTTGCCATTTAAGGTGAAAGAGCGCACCTTAGGTTACCTTGGCCTGGGGAAGACGCGCGATGGGAATTTCCTTTCCAGTGAAGATATCGATCTTCTCCAGACCCTCACGGGGTATGTCTCCGTGGCCGTTGAGAATGCCCAGCTTTACGAATCGCTGGAGAAGAGAGCGCTGGAATACCAGGCACTCACGGATTTCAGTGAGAACATCATTGAATCAATCAACGCCGGCGTTCTCGCCTGTGATCTGGAAGGGAAAATAGGGTCATGGAATTCCGCCATGGAACGGCTCTACGGCTTGGTTCGAAAGGACGCGGTGGGAAAGTCTCTGGAGGCCATTTTTCCCTCCGAACTGCTGGCGGAATTGCCTCGAGCTTCCGATGCGCAGAGCGTCCTGAGTTTGTACAAGTTTCACTTGCATACCCCGGGGGGGCAGACCCTGATCGTGAACCTTTCGGCCGTTCCACTGGTAGGAAAGGACGGTCACGTCCTCGGCCGGCTGCTGATCTTTAACGACTTGACAGAGCGCGTCAACCTCGAGGACCAATTGATTCAGGCTGAGAAACTCTCCTCGATCGGCTTACTGGCGGCGGGCGTCGCTCACGAAGTCAACACCCCTTTGGCGGTTATCACTTCCCAGGCCCAAATGCTGATGAGGCAGGAGTCGCCGGACGAACCCCGCTCCCGCACCCTCGACAAGATTATCAAGCAGGCCTTTCGCGCCTCCGAGATTGTTAACAACCTGCTGAAGTTCTCACGCGTCAGCGGCAGTGAGTATTCCGATCTGGACTTGAACAAGCTGGTCCGCGAGACCGTGTCACTGGTTGAACCGATGCTGCGCGCCTCCAAGATCTCCGTGAATGCGCAATTATGCCCCTCCTTGCCCTTGGTTTACGCCAACCCCGGAAAACTTCAGCAGGTCTTCATGAACCTGATTATCAACGCGCGCGACGCGATGCCGCGCGGCGGCAAACTGACCATCGCCACCGATTGCGAAAACTCCTCCGTGCGCGTCGAGGTTTCGGATAACGGCGTGGGAATTTCTCCTGAGCATCTCAGCAAGATTTTTGATCCCTTCTTCACCACCAAGTCGACAAGCCGTGGAACGGGTTTGGGCCTCGCGGTCACGTATGGAATCATACGAGAGCATCTGGGGAAGATTGAGGTGCACAGTGTGCTGGGTCGCGGAACTTCGTTTCGTGTAGAGTTACCGGTTGCGAGGAAAGCCGTAAATGTCGCATAAGGGCTCCGTCCTCATCATTGATGATGAGCAGGAAATCCGGGAAAGCCTCGAGCAATTGCTCAGGCTGGAGGGTTATCAGGCGGACTCCGCGTCTACTGCGGAAGAGGGCCTGAAAAGAATCGAAGGCAGAGTGTTCGACTTGGTTCTCTTGGATATTAATCTTCCGGACCGTAATGGCCTGGATTTGCTGAAGTCCATAAAACATGACGCGCCGGAAGTCGGCGTGATCATGATTACCGCCTACGATTCCAGCCAGATGGCCTTCCAGGCCTCGAAGGAAGGGGCCGAAAGTTATGTCACTAAGCCTTGGGATAACGACAAGCTGCTGCTCGAAGTCCGCAACCTCCTTGATAAATCACGCCTGCAAGCCGAAAACCTCCAACTCCGCCGCGCCCTGAAACGTTTCGCTCTTCCCAACATCGTCGGCAGGAGCGACAAGATGCAGAAGGTGATGGACCTCATCACCCAGGTCGCCTTCAGTCGCGCCACCGTCCTGATTAGCGGCGAGAGCGGAACGGGCAAAGAGCTTGTGGCCAAGACCATCCACGCCATGAGCCCGCGCGCCGATCACGCTTTTGTTCCTGTCAATACGGGCTCCATGCCCGTGGACCTCCTGGAAAGTACGCTGTTCGGCCATGTGAAAGGCGCCTTCACTTCTGCCATCGCGACCAAGCGCGGATTGTTTGAAGTGGCGGATCAAGGCACCATCTTCTTCGATGAAATCGGCACGGTAGGGGTGGAAACCCAGGCAAAACTGCTTCGGGTGATCCAGGAGCGCGAGTTCATGCGCTTGGGCGGGACGGAAACCATCAAGGTGGATGTGCGCATCCTTGCAGCGACCAATGCCGATTTGCGCAAGTCGGTCCTGGCCGGGCACTTCCGGGAAGACCTGTATTACCGTTTGAACGTCATTAATATTTGCCTTCCCCCCCTGCGCGAGCGCAAGGAGGATATTCCTCACCTCGTCGAGCACTTCTTGAAGAAGTTTGGGGAGGAGAATGGCCGTCTCGGCCTGCAATTCTCCCCCCCGGCCATGAAGGCCATAATGGACTATGACTGGCCTGGGAATGTCCGTGAACTGGAAAACGCCGTGGAGCGAGCGGTGGTCCTTGCCTCCGGGCCTGCTCTGGGGGTCGACATCTTACCCGAACAACTCTTTCAAGATGGCTCGCACGGCGGTCAAGGCGAAGCCTCGCAGCAATTCGAAGGCCGGTCGCTTTTTGAAATCATGGAAGCTAAAGAGCGCAAAGTCATACTCGATATGCTGGCCCGCACCAACTGGAGCCAGACCGACGCCGCGGAGCGCTTCAAGATCCCCCTTTCTACCCTCAATCAAAAGATCAAACGACTCCAGATCGACGTCAAGCACCGCGGGGAAGGCTAGCTGGATAGTCTCGTCGGGCGCCTAGAAGGGGCTGAGCTGGAATTTCGTGATAGGTCGTTTGCCCCCAATCGGGGAAAGGGGGTAAAGGCCCAGAGAGCGACAATATGTCTGTTTGCCCTCATTCCTCAGGCGACGGGCGGAAGCCGTAGGCCCTTGAGGTTGGCAACCCATACCCCCCGCCGTTGTTCACTCGGATGAAGAACCTCCTACCGGTACACGTGGACGCGGGCGTGTCCGAGTAGTCGGCCACTCTTTCCCCCCATCCGTGGGAGTGCGCGCGTCCGATAAAGCACTTAGGTGATCCAGGCTTGAACGTAAGAGTCGACACACAGATCACGTGTGCGGTTTGCCGACGGCCAAGTGGATTAGCAAACAGTACGCCGTTATACGGGATCTATCGCCAATTACTTGTGGGAAGGGCTGTTCTCGCCAGCTAATCCTGCAACGCACGAATTGCCGCAGGTTGGTTCGATTCGATCCTATTGTTGACCGCGCTGCGTAGTTCAGTTGTAAGAACAACAGTGCCTCGACGCAACGACCGCCCTCCTGGATCTCACTTCTTCCTCCACTCGGCAGCTTGCGCCGGCTTGCCCCATGCCCGGTAAAGTTGGAGCAGCCATTCACGGGCGAGGTCCAGGTGATACCGGTCTGGAACCGCTATCCGATCCTTGCGGGCGAGCATGCCCTGATAGCCTTCGAGCAGCAGTTCGGCTTCGGGGTATTTTTTCTGGCCGGCAAGGCTCGCTCCCAGCAGGCTTTCGGCACGGAATCGTTGCCAGTCATCCGGCTGCTTCTTCTGGTTGAACTCCAGGGCCTCGCGCGCGAGGGGCTCAGCCTCGACGAACTTCCCCTGCGACTGATAGGCAAGCGCCAGGTCGGTCGCCGACGCCATCGTATCCGGATGTTCGGAGCCCAAAGTATGCCGCCTTTTCACGAGGGCCTGCTCGGCGTAATTCTCCGCCATGGTGTAGTTGCCACGCCTTTGATACATGGCCGCCATATAAGTCAGGGTATAGAGAGTGTATGGGTGCTCGGGACCCAGCACGCGCTGCTGGGTTTCCAATGTCTTGCTGAGGAGCGGCTCGGCCTGGGCGTACTTGCCCTCCTCGCTGTACACTTCGCCCAGATTGCTCATAGAAACCAGGGTGTAAGGATGCTCGGGACCCAGCACCCGGCGCTCGATCTCCAGGGTTTGGCTGACCTGCGCCTCGGCCTGCGCGTACTTGCCCTCCGCAGTGTAGGCCTCGGCCAGATTGCTCATCGTGATCAGCGTGTAGCGATGCTCGGGACCTAAGGTGCGGCGCTGAGTCTCCATCGTCTGGCTATAAAGCGTCTCCGCCTGCGCGTACTTGCCCTCGGCGTTGTAAACGTTGGCTAGATTATTCATGGAATACAGCGTGTCGGGATGGTCAGGGCCAAGGACGCGGCGCTTGATCTCCAGGGTCTGGACATAGAGCGCCTCCGCCTGCGCGTACTTTCCTTCCGAGTTGTAGACGTCGGCCAGGTTGTTCATGGACCTGAGCGTGTCAGGATGCTCGGGGCCAAGGACTCGGCGCTTGATCTCCAAGGCCTGGCTGTAAAGCGTTTCGGCTTGCAGGAACTTGCCTTGAGCGTTGTAGTCGTTCGCCAGGTTGTTCATGGAATACAGCGTGTCGGGATGGTCGGCCCCTAACACTCGACGCCGGACTTCGAGGAGGTGGCTGTCGAGCGCCTCTGCCTGCGCGTACTTGCCCTCCGCGTCGTAGACGAGCGCAAGATCGTTCATGGAATTCAACGTGGCGCGGTGTGTGGGACCAAGCACGCGTCGCTCAAGCTCCTGGCACTGGACAAGTAGC
>Ga0187781_10002530_pt1 | contig 13870 bp, 11 predicted proteins | sample 0715_SJ02_MP02_2_FD_132447 | JGI IMG/M metagenome (GOLD analysis project Ga0187781, IMG submission 132447) | Tropical peat soil microbial communities from peatlands in Department of Meta, Colombia - 0715_SJ02_MP02_20_MG | ecosystem: Environmental > Terrestrial > Soil > Wetlands > Peat | place...
GCGCTGCTGCTGCAGCCGAACCTTCCCATCGAAGCGGAGTGGACCTCCAACTACTTCCAAAGCACGGTCGCCGAGCTGGCACAATTGAGCCTGTCGTCTGATATGCAATCCGGGGCGGGGCAAGCAGGGCGGCATTACGATCCGATCGTGTGGCCGGAGTCGCCATCTCCATTTTTCTCGAACGACGTGCGCTTTCGCGATCCGGTCAGCGCGCTGGCACGGCAAACCGGCAGTTGGATGGTTGCGGGCGAAATCGGCGTCGCGCCTCCGGCGGAATCGGGAAGCCAGCGTTCGCTCATCTACAACTCTGCGGCCTTGATCAGCCCGCAAGGAGAATGGACGGTGCGCTATGACAAGGTGCATCTGGTGCCGTTCGGCGAGTACCTGCCATTCCCTCAGGTTTTCGGCTTTGCGGGAGGGCTGACGAAAGAAGTGGGAGAGTTTCAGCATGGGCGCACGCGCCGGATTCTGGAGGCGGATGGGATGCGGCTTGGGACATTCATCTGTTATGAGTCGATCTTTCCAGATGAGATCCGAAGATTTGCGCGCGATGGCGCGCAGGTTCTGATCAACATTTCGAATGACGGCTGGTACGGCGACAGCGGCGCCTGGGCGCAGCACATTCAGCAGACGCGGATGCGGGCCATCGAAAACGATCGCTGGCTGCTGAGCGCAACCAATACCGGATTGACGGCGGCGATCGATCCGCTGGGGCGTATCGCGGCCGAGGTGCCGCGCAAGCAGAGAACGGTGCTGGTGGCTCCCTATCGATTGCAGTCGGAGACCACCTTCTACACGCGGCACGGGGACTGGTTTGCGCTGGTTTGTGCCATAATTTCTGTGGGTGCGCTGGCGACGAAATACGCGTCCCCCATGGTTCGGCAATAGTTAAGGAAACGAGCGCTTCGAAATGCTGGATGAACTGGAACAACAATATTCCTCTCTGAAGACCAAGGTGCACGACCTGCGGGAGTATCTTTGACGCGGGGAAGCTGCGCGGGCAATTAGCGGAAATCGAAAAACAAGCGGCCGATCCGGCTCTCTGGTCGAATCCCGCCAGGTCGCAGCAGGTGATGCGCGAGCGCAAGCGGCTGGAAGGCGTGTTGTCGCTGGAAGGCGACCTGGCGCGCCGCAGCGACGACATCAGCGCCTATTTCGACCTGGGCAAGGAAGGCGAAGACGTAAGCGCCGACCTGCAGCGCGAAATCGAGTCGCTGCGCGAGCTCGTGGACCGCGTCGAAACGGAGACGATGCTCTCGGGCGAAAACGATGCGCGCAACGCCATCGTAACCATCCATCCCGGCGCCGGCGGCACCGAGTCGCAGGATTGGGCGGACATGCTGCTGCGCATGTATCTGCGGTGGGCGGAGCGGCAGGGATTCAAGACGGAGATGTACGACTACCAGCCCGGCGAGGAAGCGGGGGTTAAGTCGGCGACGTTTGGCGTGCTCGGCGATTACGCGTTTGGCTTACTGACCAGCGAGATCGGCGTGCATCGGCTGGTGAGGATTTCTCCTTTCGATCAGGCGAAGCGGCGGCACACGTCGTTTGCGAGCGTTTTTGTTTCTCCGGAAATCGACGACAGCATCGAGGTCGTGATCAAGCCCGAGGACCTTCGCATCGATACCTACCGCTCCAGCGGCAAGGGCGGCCAGCACGTGAATACAACCGATTCGGCGGTGCGCATCACGCACATTCCCACGGGCATCGTGGCCAGTTGCCAGAATGAGCGCTCGCAGCACAAAAACAAAGACAAGGCGATGAGCATGCTGCGGTCCAAGCTCTACGAATTCGAGTTGGAGAAGAAGCGCGAGGTTACGAAGAAGATCGAGGACTCCAAGCTCGATATCGACTTCGGATCGCAGATCCGTTCCTATGTGCTGCAACCGTACCGGCTGATCAAGGATCACCGCACCAAGTTCGAGATGGGCGACGTGGATCGCGTGATCGACGGCGACCTGACGCCATTCATGCGGGCATATTTGCAGATGCGGCGGGACGAGAAGAAAGCCTGAAGAAGCCGTCAGCCGTCAGGAAAAGCATGGTTATCGCTGGTGTCCTGTAATTGAAATTTGCGGCATGACTTTGGACTTGATTGTTGAGAGAGGCGAGTGTGGCAGCGCGGCAATCGGAACGCATAGATCCTTCGCCCACGCGCTTCGCTCGGGCTCAGGATGACAGGCTCATTTACGTACCGAATTTCAGTCAAATCATGGTGGGCGCTGCAAGTGATCAGGAGATTCTGAATCCAAGGAAGCGAAGGACACCGCCGCCGCTTGGCGCACGGTTGCAACGTGCCTTTCGTTATGCCGCGGGGAGGCACGAAGGGCAAACGCGGAAATCAACGGCGGTTCCGTATCTTTCGCATCTGATGGCGGTGGCTTCGCTGGTGCTGGAGGCGGGCGGCGACGAAGAAATGGCGATGGCGGCGCTGCTGCACGACGTGGTGGAAGATTGCGGCGGGATGCCGCGACTGCGTGAGATTCGCCGGCTGTTTGGCCCGCGAGTGGCGAGGATGGTGGAGGGATGCACGGACTCGTTCGCGCAGCCGAAGCCGGAATGGCTGCTGCGCAAAAGGGCTTACCTTGAGGCGGTCAAGGGCGCGGATGACGAGACCCGCCTGGTCTCGGCTTCCGACAAGCTGCACAACGCGCGTACGATTCTCGCTGACTTTCGTAATCATGGCGATGCGATCTGGATACGGTTTAATGGGAAGAAGGAAGGAACGCTCTGGTATTACCGGGCGCTGAGTGAGGAGTACGCGAAGAAGCCGAATCGCATTACGCGCGAGCTTGAGATCGCGGTGCAGGAACTGGAACGCCTTGCCAAAGCACGGAAACGGCGCCGTTGACGCGGCAGGCTCCTCGCCTAGCAGTTTGGCGAAAAAGTGTCCTCACTGGCTGACATTCCCGCAGCGGCGAGAAGCCGCTATTGATTGGGCGCGACTTACGGCACGAGTGGAACTCGTGCCCTTCCCATTCGTACCGAGTGTCAGAGTTTTTCAGCAAACTGCCAGGGCAACCGGGCCGTCGGCTCGACCGACACTTGCGGCGCACGCCGCAAAGTGCTTTCCACGAAAGGTCTCGAAACTGTCATGACGCACATGCTGGACTTAATTCGCGAGTCGAAAGTGCCGGCGAACCTGATGCAGGCAGCGGCGCGCGGGTCACTTTCGGTGCCAAACGCGGAGATGATGGAGATTCTTGTGCACCTTGCTCTGCACCACAAAGGGTTGGGACAGCAGGCACGGATCACGCTGGCGGGATGGGATGAGAAGGCAAGTGTGGCTGCCGCGTCGAATCCAGCGACGAGCCGGGAAGTGCTGGGATATCTGGTCTCACTGGAGCATGTGAGAACGCAACTGGTGTGGGCGCTGACAGAAAACCCGGCGGTAACGGAAGAAGAATTATGCGAACTGGCGGGACGCGGACCTCGGGGGGTAGCCGTGGTGCTGCTGGAGAGCGCGCGGGTAGCGAACTCGCCGGCGCTGCTGAGGGCGCTGAAAGGCAATGTCAATCTGCGCGCGAACGAACTGGCTGAGGTCGAGGCCAAACTCACGCGGCTTGGGACGCAAGGAACACAGGTTACGCACGACGAATCCGGAGCACACCCGGAAGCGGACGCAGGCGGGGAGAAGAGCGCTGGCGAAGAAGCGGGTGCTGCCGAAGAAGCGAGGGTCGCCGATGGCCCCACTGAAGAAGCGCTGACCGGGTTTCTCCGCGAAAATGCGAAGGAAGTGGAAGAGGAGAAGGACAAAGCGTTTCAGCCCATTGGCGGCATGCACGACCACGAGGCAGAAACAACTCCGGCAGCAGCTGCGACGGCGGTAGCAACCACTGGCGAAGCCGAGGGGAAGGTTGCGCCGGGAACGGCGGCAGCGGCGGCTGCGGCAGCCGTGCGCAAGCACGCACCGCCGGGTCATGTGGAACGGCGCGACAGCACGCTGCAGAAGATCGCGAAGCTCGACGTGAAGGGCAGGATTGCGCTGGCGGTTCGGGGCAGCAAGGAGGAACGTTCCATCCTGATTCGCGACGGCACCAAGCTGGTGGCGCTGGCCGTGCTGGAGTCGCCGAAGATCTCGGACACGGAAGTGGAAGGGTTCGCGCAGCAGAAGAACGTACTCGAAGCAGTGCTGCGGCAGATTCCGCTGAAGCGACGCTTCGCCAAGAACTACAACATCATGCGCAACCTGGTATTCAATCCGCGCACGCCGCTCGATCTCTCGCTCACCCTGATGAAGGGCCTGCTGGTGCACGACCTGAGGAACCTGGCGGGAAACAAGGAAGTGTCGGAGACGATCCGCAAGCTAGCGCTGAGGATGTTCAAGCAGAAGTCGGAGAAAAAGCAGCACACCTAAGAGGTTGCTCTAAGAGGTTGCTCGGTACGTGGTACTCAGTAGCCAGTACAAAGAAGCTATCTCACAATGAAGCAAGCAAAAACTTCGGGTCGCCTCGGGGGCTAAAGCCCCAATCTTTGTGCGGCTCCGGGACGGCGCGGCTGAAGCCGCCGCCCCTTCAAGACCGATTTATAAGATGGCTTCTCCGTGCCCAGTTCCCAGAGAAGTACAATCCAACGTATGGGCGATGCCATTTTCGAGTTGCTATCGCGGGCGAAGACGATCGCCGTGGTCGGGCTGTCGGACAATCCCCTGCGTCCGAGTTACGGTGTTTCAGCTTATATGCAGGCGCAAGGGTACAAGATCGTTCCGGTGAATCCGCGGATTGGAGAGGCTCTGGGAGAGAAGTGTTATGCCTCGTTGCTCGATCTGCCGAGCGACCTGGTGAAGCAGGTCGGACTGGTCGACGTGTTCCGGCGATCGGAGTATGTGGATGAGATTGTGGAGCAGGCAATTGCGCTGAAGATTCCGGCGATCTGGATGCAGGAAGGCGTGATCAACGAACGCGCGGGGGAAAAGGCGCGTCAAGCTGGAATGTTCGTGGTGATGGACCGATGCATTCTGAAGGAGCATCGGGCGAGGGTTGGGTAGGCCGGCGGCCGTCCGTCGCCGGTCGAGAGTTCCCAGTTCCCAGTACCCAGTAGACGCGCATCTTCCTGGGAACTGGGAACTCGATTCAGGATGGGGCACCGACGGTTTCTCGCGAACTCACCAGAATCACGGTGGCGTCGTCGCGGAGGCCGGAGCCGTTGACGAAATTGCGCACGTCGGCGATCAAACTTTCGGGCGCGACGTGCGGCGATTGCAGATGGGCGAGGAGTCTTGAGCCGCCGTATTTGTCTCCGGAGGGAAGCTCGGCTTCGGTGATGCCATCGGAGTAGAAGACGACGCGAGAATCAGGGCGCAATTTGATTTCCATTTCCGAAAACTGAGAGGCAGCAACACCGAGCGGCAGGCCTTGCTCGGTATAGACCCAGCGATGGCCGGAAGGTTCAACGGGATCGACGAGGAGAGGCGGGAGGTGGCCAGCGTTCGCCAAACGCAGGGTGCGCATTTGCGGGTCGAGTTCGGCGTAGACCATGGTGACGAAGCGGCCGTCGGGGAAATCTTGCAGCAACATGGTATTGAGGCGAGAGAGCACCTCGGCGGGGCCGGAGCTGAGGGGGGCGAGCGAGCGCAGCATGGCGCGCGTGGCCGACATGAGCAAGGCCGCGGCGGTGCCTTTGCCGGCGACGTCAGCGAGAACGAGGCCCCAGCGTGAGTGAGGAAGGGAAATGAAGTCATACCAGTCGCCGCCAACCAGGCCGGCGGGAACAGAGAGTCCGGACACGGAAAAACCGGGAATAAGCGGGGAAGTGCGGGGCAGAAGCGCCTGCTGAATGGTGCGGGCTTCTTCGGCCTCACGGGTCATCTGCTGGCGGCGCTGCTGCTCGTTCTGGAAGCGGCGGGCGTTGTGGACGGCAACCGCGACGTGCGAGCACAAGCCCTGAAGCAGGCGCAGTTGAGTTTCGCAAAAGGCGTCAAGTTCGCGATGCGAGGCGGTAAAGACGCCGACCAGTTCGCCATCGACTTCGAGGGGGATGGCGACCTCGGAGCGAGTGGCGGGTTCGCAGGCGATGTAGTAAGGGTCGACGCGCACATCGGGCGCGTAGTGCATTTTGCGAGTGGCGGCGACGTGTCCGGACATGCCTTGCCGGCCGACCTTTAGCCGATGGCCCTTTTCAAACATGGTGCAGCCGCGAACTCCCTTGAGCACAAGCTCGTTCTGTCCTGGTTCGAGCAGATAGAGGTTGATCTCGACGCAGCCGAGTGAGGAGGAAACTTCGTCGACGACACGATCCACGATCTCGTCGAGGTTGAGAGTGGAGGTGATGCGCTGCGCGGACTTCTGCAGGCGAATCAGCTCGGCGAGCCTGAGGGACACCGTGGGATCGGGCGGAAGCTGGTTCGAAGGGTCAACATCAGGACGTGGAGATGCGGCCACGACGGGAGCCTCCTAGCAGTAGGAAGTGGCTTATCGACGCTTGTTGATAGATGTGGCGGATCAGCCTTCGGATTCTCTTTTTGTTCGATGAGAGGAGGTCTGGCCGGTGGCTGCGGCTCGCTTGATGTTCTTGATTTCCTCGAGGCGTTCGCGGATGCGTTTTTCTATGCCTTCGTTGGTGGGGTGGTAATAGACGCGGTTGCGGAGGCTGTCGGGCAGGCATTGCATGTCGGTTACTTTTTCTTCTACATCGTGTGCGTACTGGTAACCCTTGCCGTAGCCTAGGTTCTTCATCAGATTGGTGGGCGCGTTGCGCAAGTGCAGTGGAACCGGCTCGGCGGAAGTTTGCTCGACATCCTGCTGAACGGCGCCGTAGGCGGTGTAAAGCGCGTTGGACTTGGGCGCGGCGCAGAGATAGACGACAGCTTGGGCGAGGGCGAGATTGCCTTCGGGCATGCCGATGAAGTCGACGGCGTCGCGGGCAGCCATGCAGAGCGAGAGCGCGTTGGGCTCGGCGAGGCCGATATCTTCGACCGACATGCGGACGACGCGACGGGCGATGTAAAGAGGATCTTCTCCGGCTTCGAGCATGCGGGCGAGCCAGTAGAGAGCGGCGTCGGGATCGGAGTTGCGGACAGATTTGTGGAGAGCGGAGATGAGGTTGTAGTGCTCTTCGCCGGATTTGTCGTAGAGGAGGACGCGTTTTTGCAGGGCTTCGTGGATGATGGCGTCGGTAAGAGTCGAGGGCTCGGCTTGGACGGGCGAGGACGCCCGTCGCTCCACCCCTTGCTGGGTGAGCGAAGCGGCAACTTCGAGGGCGTTGTAGGCGCTGCGGGCATCGCCGCTGGAGTAGGCGGCGATTTTGCGGAGGGCATCGTCGGAGGCTTGGAGGTGGAGCTGGCCGAGGCCGCGGTCGGAGTCGGCGAGGGCGCGCTTCAAGAGCTGGACGATTTGATCTTCAGTGAGCTGTTGGAGAACGTAGACGCGGCAGCGGGAGAGAAGAGCGCCGTTGATCTCGAAGGAGGGATTCTCGGTGGTGGCGCCGATGAGACGGATGTTGCCTTTTTCGACGTGAGGGAGAAAAGCATCCTGCTGGGCCTTGTTGAAGCGGTGAATTTCGTCGACGAAGACGATGGTGCGCGTGCCGTACTGGCGGGCGCGCTCGGCGTCGGACATGACCTGCTTGATCTCCTTGATGCCGGAGAGGACGGCGGAAAACTCGATGAACTCGGCTTTGGTGATGCCGGCGATGATTTTAGCGAGGGTGGTCTTGCCGGTGCCGGGAGGGCCCCAGAAGATCATGGAGGCAGGGTCGTCGCGCTCGATCTGCACGCGGAGGGGTTTGCCGGGGCCGACGAGATGCTCCTGGCCGACGAATTCTTCGAGGGTGCGCGGGCGCATGCGGTCGGCGAGCGGGCGGGCGCCGGGGGCCGACTGATCCTGGTTCGGGATGGGGGAAAATAAGCTCATGTCCAAAGTCAGAAGTTAGAAGTCAGAATGCAGAAGTAAAGGTCAAGATGCACACTGCGGAGCGAGTTGCACGATTCGCAACACTTCCCAACCTACCGATTCCGAACACTCGGCATTTAACTCCGAAGAATTACTTCTGCAATCTTACTTCTGACTTCTGCCTTCTGGCTTGTGCAATGTTCGTGCGGCTTCGTAGAGGATGATGCTGGCGGCGACGCCGGCGTTGAGCGATTCTACTTGCGCCGCTTGCGGGATTACCAGGGTTTCATCCATTTGATCCATCAGGTCGCGGGGCAGACCTGAACCTTCGTTGCCGATGAAAATGGCGAGCGGGAGGGTCCATTTGACTTCCGAGAGCGCTGTGGCCTTGTGCGAAGAGGCTGTGGGCACATGTGAGGACGTGGCCAGGAGGCGGACGCCGCGGGAGCGTAGGAGCGGGATCAGCGCGGCGGAAGAAATCTGCACAAACGGCAAACGAAAAGCGGATCCTGCCGAGCCGCGCAGGACTTTCCAGTTGTAGGGGCTGACGGTGCCTGCGGTGAGGAAGAGTCCGACAGTGGCGAAGGCTTCAGCGGAGCGGAAGATGGTGCCGAGGTTGCCGGGGTCCTGTAGGCCGGCGGCGACGAGGAGCGGGCCGTCGCCGGCTCGGTCGAGAAGTTGCGCGGGCGAGTGCTGTCGGAGCTTGACGAGCGCGGCGACGCCCTGAGGGGAATCGGTGGGAACGATGGAGTTGAACAGAGGCGAGGGAAGGATGAGGGTTTCAGTGCGGGCTGCGATTTGAGGAAGGAGCTTTTCGGCGAGGGGGCGGGCGGACTCGGCGAAGAAGATCGTGGCGAGGTGCTGGCTGTGGCGGATGGCTTCTTCGAGCAGTTTGACGCCCTCGATGGCGCATTCGCCGTTGGGAGTGAGTTCGGCGCGGCGGAAGGCGAGGCGCAGCTCTTTGAGGCGCGCGTTGTGGCGGCCGGTGATGGGGCGGAGGCGCGTTGTTGCGGCGGGAGAGCGGGCGGGATTCGTGTTCCGCTTCATGGGCGATGCGGTTGGCCAGTCGAAGACAGGATAATACGAGTACTGGCTGCGGGCGCCGTGGAAGCGCGATGTGTGGTACATTTCAATGTTTACTCATCTTGCGACCGAGTTCCAGGGCAATCAGAAAGGTTTCGTGTGCGCGCGGAAATCCTGAAGATTCATGCCGAAACGCCAGAAGCGCAGCTCGTGAAATACGCCGCGGAGCAAATTCAAGCGGGGCAGGTGCTGGGGATGCCAACCGATACTTTTTACGGGCTGGCTGCCGATCCTTTCAACCTGCGGGCGGTGGAGCGGGTGTATGAGATCAAGTCACGCCTGCGGCACAAACCGCTTTCGCTGCTGATTGAGCACATGGACCAGGCGGAGGAGTTTGCGCGCCCGCTGCCGGATGATTTCAAGCTGCTGGCGCGGCGGTTCTGGCCGGGGCCGCTGACGATGATTGTGCCGGCGGCATCGCATCTGCCGCTGAAGGTGACGGCGAACACAGGCAATGTGGCGTTGCGGGTGCCGGCGGCGGAGATTCCGCTGGCGATTGTGAGAGAGCTGAAGATTCCGATTACCGCGACCTCGGCCAACCTGAGCGGCGAGGTGGAGTGCACGACGGCGGAGCAGGTGAGGGAGCAATTGCAGAATCGGATCGGGCTGATTGTGGACGGAGGGAAGTCTCCGCGGAACGTGGCGTCGACGATTGTGTACTTCAAGGAAGACGGGACCTGGCAGATTCTGCGGCAAGGAGCGATTGCGGCTACGGATATTGTGGAAGCGTTGTCGTAAGAACCAAGGGTTCAAGGTTTCAAAGTGTTCCAATCCGGCTGAAGCTGGCTTGGCGTTGTGGGTTTCTGGTTGAAACCTTGAAACATTGAAACTTTGAAACCTTGAATCTGGCTCATGTCTGAAGAGCTCCATCCGATTTTTCCCCAAAAACCCTGGTGGCTGCATCCGGTTCCGCTGGTTTTGCTGGCAGCGACAGGAGCGGTGGCGCTGTTTTTGGGCGGGACGGGATCGCGGATTGTGGCGGCAGCTGCGGAGACGCCGACGAGCAAGGCAGACGTGATCGTGATTTTCGGGGCGGCACAGTATGCGGGGCATCCTTCGCCGGTCTATAAGGCGCGGCTGGATCACGGGTACGAGCTGTTCGCGGCGGGAATGGCGCCGGTGATCATTACGACGGGCGGAGCGGGGCAAGATCCGCAATTCAGCGAAGGCGGGGTAGGGCGGGATTACTTGCGGAAGCGCGGCGTGGCGGAAAAATCGCTGATTGCCGAAACCCAGGGATCGGATACGGCGCAATCGGCGGCGCGGGTGGGAAACATAATGCGCGTGAATGGCATGCGGCGCTGCATCGCGGTGAGCGACGCATATCACGTGTTCCGCATTCGGGCGCTGCTGGAGCGCGAGGGGGTGGAGGTGGAAGTGGCGCCGCGTCCGGAGTCGCGTCCGCACTCGTTGTGGGAGCGATTTTGGGCAGTGATGCGGGAGGCGGCGAGTTATTTGGCTTGGAAGGCGGGGATGGGGTAGGGAGCTGTGAACTGCGAGCTTGAGCAATCTTGTTGGGGATGTGGAGCGAAGATGGAGAGACCACATTCCCGATATCCCTATGTTTACGCCAGGCAAACACAAGGTCCCTCCACTGCGCAGAATTGCCGAAAAGACGGCAATTCTGCTCCGGCCGGGATGACAGTGATGAACTTATTTCCAAGAGAAGTGAATAAGGAAAGCGATGCAGGAACACTGTTCGGGCTAAAAAGTTCGTTGCAGAATTCTTTGTTAATTGACCGCTCCTCACATCGATCTAGCTCGTAGCTCGCGGCTCGAAGCCCATTCACCAGCCCATCCTCTTCCTCAACTCTGTGACGTGGGCTACGTGGTGGCGGCCGTGCCAGCTATACAGGGCTAGCGCCTTTTCTAGCGGCATGGAGCCTAACTCGGGGTGGCGGAAGGTGCGCTGCCAGTCGGCGCGGGTCATGTTGCGCAGCACCGTTGTCCAGCGGCGGTGCAGAGAATCGAGCATGGTGAGCGAGTTTTCGATGGGTTGGCGCGAGTCGGGGAGTTCGGCCCAGAGGGCCTCTTCGTAGGGCTTGATGGTGGGGTCGTTTTCGGTTAGGGCCAGCTTGAAACGTATGTACGAATTCATATGGCTGTCGGGGAGGTGGTGGACGACCTGGCGGACGGTCCAGCCGCCGTCGCGGTAGGGCGTGTCGAGCTGGGCGTCGGAAAGGCCGCGCACGGCTTCGCGCAGGCGGGCGGGGGTTTGCTCGATGTCGTCGAGGTACTGCTTCTTCTGGTCGGCGGTGATGGGGCCGGCGTAGGAAAATTTGCCGAGGGGGAAGCGCGGGTCGTGGAGCGAGTCATCGGGCGATCGGGTCATTGAGCGATTGCCTCCTTGGGCCGCTTCTGGGAATAGATTGCCGTGGGCGGGGGAGGGTGCAAGAAAAGACACGGTCGCGGGCGTGATCATCTGCAATTTCCTTCCCCGCGGGGCATAGTTCCTTCGCAGCTGATGAAGCACCCGAACTAGAGTCGGGAGAGATTTTGGCGTGTAAACGTGCTAGCGGACCATGGCTAGGACGCGGACTGGGGCGGGGCGGACCTTGTCTTTGGGGGAAGCGTTGCGGGCGGGGGCGACGATGATGAGCGAGCCGGTGGGTGGGATTCCCGCGAGATGCGACGCGCCTTCTACTACGTAGTTGCCATGGAGCGCGACTTGCTGCGCGAGGGTGCGGTCTGAGGCGAAGTCCGCGGGTTGGTCGAGGGCGAAGCCGGTGGTGTAGCGGGCGTCCATGAGGAATTGGGCGGCTTCGGCGGTGATGGGAAACGGTGAAAAGCCGGCGAACTCTCGAGAGGGGTCGGATGAGGATCCCAGACTTCGCAAAAGGCGCGAACGGTGGGGCAGCCTGGTGTTGTCTGATCGACGGATGGCGACGACTGCGCCCTGAGGTACTACACCGTGCTTGGATTCCCAGGCGGCGATGTCGTCGAGCGAGAGCTGGGCGGCGGGCGGAGCGACGTTTAGATCCATCACGACGAGGGGCGCGACGAGACGCTCGGGCGGGATTTGCGCGGCAGTCCAGGTGCCGGGGATGATGGAGCCGGGAGCGATGATGCGGGTGAGGAAGGCAGCTGACGTGACTTGCCCGGCGGTATCGCCGGTGGAATCGTTGGGGGTCAGATCGTTTGCAGTTAAATCGATGACATGCGAATAGCGATTCAGTTCTGGCGCGGGGCTGTGGCGGCGGTCGGCGAACAGGATGATGGCTAGCACGAGTGCGTAGGCGATGATGAAAGAGCGAATGCGCATGAAATCAGTTGTCAGTTCCCGGTTCCCAGTGATCCGCGATTGGCCGACAGCTTTTGGCTTTTAGCTGCTAGCGATCTCAGTCTGTTCTTTAAAGGACCCTTTCTGGGTTTACTGTCTCCTCTATTGTCGGCTTTGAGGGGGATACTTTCAAACCACGGCGGGACATGGACGAGCGGTAGGCATGCCGGCTTGCATTCTCCCTATAGGATTGGAGGGTTAAACTTTGGTTTCAGCCGCAATATTTTCCGGCAGAGGCGCGGGTTAGAATGTAGGTAACCTTTTTCAGCGAAGGCGTGGGCTTTTCAACCCAGGTTGGCGCGGACGCGTGCGAACCTGGGGGCACCGCGACTCAGCGACTTTCCAACCCCAGGTCAGCGCCCAAAACCGGGCGCGAACCCGGGGCACCCGGCACGCGCTGAAAGCGGAGTTGCGGGTTCGCCCGCTGAAACGGAGTATTCCTAAACAGGGTATTCATGTTCGGGCGTGAAGACAAAGTATCGGCGTATCGGCTCACGGCCGTGCAGTACGTGGTTTTGTTTATCTTTCTGCTGCTGGCGTATGGTTTGTGGCGGTTGCAGGTGATGCAGAGCGGCAAGTACTCGCTGCTGGCGGAGCAGAACCGGGTGCGCAACGTGCCGATCCTGGCGCCGCGGGGGAAAATTCTGGACCGCGAAGGGCGGATCATCGTCGATAACTATCCGTCGTTTTCGGCGCTGCTGCTGCGCGATTCCTCGCGCGACCTGAACGCGGACGCGGACGCAATTGCGAAAGGGCTGCACCTGGATGCTAACGAAGTGCGGCAGCGCATCAAGCGCTCGGCATGGATGGCGGCATACGAGCCCATTTTTCTGAAACAAGACATCACGCCGGATGAACTGGCTTTTATTGAAGCGCACAAGAACGAGCTGCCGGAACTGGATACGATCATGGCGCACCGGCGGCTGTATCCGAAAAACGGGTTCATGGCGCACCTGATCGGCTACGTGGGGGAAGTGACGGAAGACATGCTCAATCAGCCCCAGTTCGAGCTTTATAACCCCGGCGACGTGGTGGGCGTGAGCGGGGTGGAAAAAGAGTACAACAGCGTGCTGATGGGGAAGAATGGGTCGCGGCGGGCGATCGTCAACAGCCACGGGCGGGAAATGGGGCGGCTGGATGAGACGGCGGCGGAGCCGGGGAAACAGTTGAAGCTGACGGTCGATCTCGATTTGCAGATTGCGGCCGAGCAGGCGCTGGAAGGGAAGAACGGGGCGATTGTGGCGATGGACCCGAGGACGGGTGAGATTCTGGCGATGGTGAGCCGGCCGACGTTCGATCCTAACGATTTCGCCGTCAAGATCCAGCGCGATGAATGGAACAAGCTGGTGACGGATGAAAACCATCCGCTGCTGAACAAAGCCATTCAGGCGCAGCTGGCGCCGGGATCGACGTTCAAGATCATCATGGCGACGGCGGGACTCGAAGAAGGCATGGCGCAGGACCTGCACGTCAACTGCACGGGCGGGGCGTCGTTCTATGGGCGGTACTTTAAGTGCTGGGTGACGGCGGAGCACCGTGTGCATGGGCCGGTGGAGATTTCGAAAGCGATTTATCAATCGTGCGACGTCTTCTTTTATACGCTGGCGGAAAAGTTGGGGATTGAGAAGATCGCGAAGTGGGCGACGGCGCTGGGACTGGGACAGAAGACGGGGATCGA
>Ga0187781_10002531_pt1 | contig 13864 bp, 12 predicted proteins | sample 0715_SJ02_MP02_2_FD_132447 | JGI IMG/M metagenome (GOLD analysis project Ga0187781, IMG submission 132447) | Tropical peat soil microbial communities from peatlands in Department of Meta, Colombia - 0715_SJ02_MP02_20_MG | ecosystem: Environmental > Terrestrial > Soil > Wetlands > Peat | place...
CTCAATAACGAACTTTTGGCCATTGTTAAGAAACACGTATCCTAGTAGAATTCGTTCCACTTTTTGTCCGAGACCCACTGCCGCCGATGAGCCTCGGACCATGCCTGGGTTCGCGCGCCGAACAAATCTTCGAAGGGGAGAAGCATGAAAGCAATGATTCATCTGCCTCGAATTGCCCGGATCGTGATCGCAGCCGCTGTTTTTAGCGCAGCCTCGCTCGCCATCGCCCAGGAAGCGGCCGATGACACGGAAGCCCGCAACCAGGAGATCTGGCGCGAAGCCATCGTCCTAACCGAGGTGCCGGCGCAGGGATGCTTCGAGGCCTCCTATCCGAGCCTGGCGTGGAGCAAGGTCGAATGTGTAGTCGCGCCCAACGTCCCATACATGCCGCGGAGCGGGCGGATCAGTCAAATCGTGGGAGATGGCAACGATTATGCCGCCGAAGTCACCTCGGGGCTGATTAGTAAAACCATCGGCTCTTTCCCCAACGACTCGGGAGTGAAGACGGAAACGGGCGCGTTTGGCGCAAATGATTACTCGCTGCAGCTCAATTCCAACTTCATGAACACTGCGGCCTGCGACGGCGCCCATGACCCGGCAAAGTGCCAGGACTGGGAGCAATTCATCTATTCCTCAGGTTACGAAGTCGCATTCATGCAGTATTGGCTGATCAATTGGCGCAAAACCTGCCCCAGCGGGTGGTTCAACTTCGAAAGCGATTGCTACACCAACAGCAATGGCGTGACCGTGCCTCGGGAAGCGATCACCAAGCTCAAGACGCTCCAGCTATCGGCTTCAGCGAAGAAGGGCGGCTTCGATACGCTGGTGTTCACGGTGGGAACGAAAGCTTACAGCACCACAGAAAAAGATAGCGTCGTCGATCTTGCCACCGGCTGGACGGAATCGGAGTTCAACATATTCGGCGACGGCGGTGGTTCGGAGGCCACTTTCAATTCCGGCTCGTCCGTGACCGTGAAGGTGACGGTGTCAAACGGGACCGAGGACGTGCCGACATGCGCGGCAAAAGCCGGAACGACGGGGGAGACCAATAACTTGAAACTGGGCAGCTGCGCCGGCACCGACGGTTCCGCACCCTATATCGAGTTCACCGAATCGAATTGAGGGCCGCTTAGGGCCGGTGCCCGAGCTCGCATGCGGGTCGACATTGCAGTTACGCCGGAGGTCAATCCGGTTTGTCAGCGATCAGCTGACGGCTGAGCAAATATATCTCAGTTAATTCAGAGGGTAACGCCGGGGCGACATGCTCGTCAACGGGCGCGCTCCCATCCCATCCGGAGCGAGAGGGAGGCTGGCCCATCCCTCGCGATCCATACGAAGGTGGGAATCACGGATTCCACTCCCCTTGCTTGCCTTCATAATCTGACATATTATGAAGGCATGGCTATGACGTCGCTCAACATCTCTCTCCCCGAAGCTCTGAAGGAATATGTCGAGGGGCAGGTGGCCTCTGGAGACTGGGGCACGCCGAGCGAGTACGTGCGCGACTTGATCCGTCAGGACAAGGAGCGCCGGCTTCGCGATCTCGAAGCCAGCCTTGTGGCCGCTGCCAAAGGTCCCAAAATAGAACTGCGCGTGTCTGACATTCGCCGCAAGGGTCTGGTCCGCGCTTTGCGCGAGCGTAGCATGAAGAAGTGACCAAGCTTCGGCTGCTCCTGAGCGACGCCGCCATTGCCGACATTCTGGAGCAAGCCGATTGGTATGCCGAGAAGGCCGACGCCGGCTTGGCCACGCGCTGGCAGAGGGCCGTCACGCGCACCGTATTGCGCGTGCTCAAAGCTCCTGGCGCTGGCTCTCCTGCGCTTTTCAATCGCGCGAACTCCACTACGTAAGGCGAGTGCCCATCGCCGGGTTTCCCAAACAGCTGATTTTCTACAGGTTCCGTGAGCGAGAAGTACTGATCCTGAGGGTTGTCCACGACGCTCGCGATTTGGAACGGCTATTTGAGATAAAAGCAGAGGACAGAAGACAAGCTTAGTTCCGTTTAGTGGTTGGTGTAGCCCGTGAGCGAGTCGATTTGTGTTGCCGACGAGTACATAGATCCTTCGTCGCGAGGAACGCTCCTCAGGATGACAATGAGACAATGGGCGATCCCGAGGAGAAGGAGGCTGAACCTCCTTTCAGTCTGTCCGAGAGAGTGCTTTCCCCCGGTAAGATCACCTCAGCGGCTGGAAGCCGCTGTTGGTTTGCTGCGGCCTGCGGCACGAGTGGAACTCGTGCCCTTCCCATTTGCGCCGAATTTCATAAGTTTTCGGTAAAGGTTTAGCCCGCGGAGGGGCCGGGGGTGATCTGGTCCAACTCGACCCGGGAGGGGATGGCGCGGCGCATGCGCAGGGCGTAGTACATCCAGGCGAAGAGGGCGGAGTTGATCATGCAGAAGTAATAGGGCAGGCGAAGAAACGTCGGGCGCAGGCTGAAGAACTTTCCCAGCAGCGCCAGGGCGTAAAACAAAACTTGGCCAATGAAGAGCCAGAAGTAGAAATTAGAAACATTGGCAAGAAGAGCGCTAGGAAGATAGGAAGCTTGCGGCGAGGGATAGGAAGCTTGAGCCGCTGACAGCGTATTGACGACTGGCAGCGCATTTGCCGCCAGGACCACATTTGCCGCTAGCAGCGCATTGGCTATGAAAGCTGTCACCATTGCTACTGGCACGAGCAGGCGTCCGGCTTTGTGGGATAACAGGCAGAATAGGGCCAGGATTTGCGGCGGCCAGATGAGTCCCCTGATCTCGCGTAACTGTTCGACGTTGCCGGCGGCAATGCGCACCCGCCGCGAGAAGCCTTCCATTTCGTGGGCTTCCTCGTAGGCAATGGCGGCCGGTTCGTAGCCGATTCCATAGCCCTTCGCCTGAATGCGCATGGGGATGACGAAATCGTCGTTGATGGTGTTGAGCGGCGGAAAGGGATAAAGCGCACGGCGCACGGCGAAGAGCGATCCATGAGCGCCGGTGAAAGCGCCGAGGCGAGACTCCTGTATTTTCAGGAAGGTTTCATATTTCCAGTAAAAGTCTTCCTGCACGCCCAGCTGCGAGTGCTCTTTTTTCAAGACGCGATACACGCCGCTGACCGCGCCAATTCGTGGATCGGCGAAGTGCCTGGCAAGACAGCGAATCGAGTCCGCCGCAAGCATGGTGGAAGCGTCAGAAAAGGCGACAATTTCGCCTGAGAGTTTCGGAATCGCGTCGTTCAGGACCGCAAGCTTACCGCGATTGGGAGAAAAGTCGAGCAGGCGGATTCGCCCGCGGCCTTCTCCCTCGGCGAAGGAACGAACGATGGCATTGGTGTTGTCCTTCGAGCCGTCGGACGCGACGACGATATCCAGGCGATCGGCTGGATAATCGAGAGCCAAGGCATTCCGCAGTTTGTCGCCGATCACCGCCTGTTCGTTGTAAGCGGCGATCAGCAGCGAAACCGAAGGCTCAACGGGTTCGACGCGATAGGAACGGCGAAAAAGCGGCTGCAGCAGCCACAGGAAAATCGCATAGCCAAAGTAGATGTAAACAACGTATGCCGCCGAAATCCAGAAGAGAAGCTTCAACATGCGATCAGACAGGCACCGACTCTACGCAATAGAGTTGGCCGAGAACTTCCGTGGACTTGATGCGGAAACCGGCGCGCTTCAGATAGTCCTCGACCTGATCCATGGTAAAGAAGTAACACGGACAGCCCGCGAGCTTAAGCCGAACCGTGCGGATCCTCATCCTGAGCGTTCCGTGGCGCGGCCATGCGGAGAGAAACGTCTTCTGCGTGAGTCCGCGGATGACTTTGAGGCGCGGCAAAGGATCGGCAACGTAATCCCAGAAACCGATAGCGATGACGGACTCGAACTGCTCGCTGGTCTTCCAATCGATCACATCGCTGAGCACCCAGTTGCAGCGGTCGGAGACGTTCTCTTGCTCGGCGAGTTGCTTGCCCAGAGTGAGCATTTGCGGGGCGAAATCGAGACCTGTAACACGCGCGCCCTTTTTAGCGAGCTGAACGACAAAGCGGCCGGAGCCACAGCCGATGTCGCAAACCGTTGCCGGCCTGGTTTCGTCGGCCTTCCGCATGACCCAGTCGAAGCGTTGGTAGATGTCGCGGCGCAGCCAGCGGTCGAGCCCGCGCGCAAGCGCAGTCTTGTTCTTGCCCGTGTAGATAGCGTCGAAATCGGGAGCGATGTTATTCCAGTATTCGGCGATCTGGCGTGACTCGTCTGGCTTAGTTTCGGTGGGCATAAAGGTCAAAGTCGTGCGCAATTCCTTCCAGCCCGCTTTCACGGAAGCTGGTGAAGTTCCCTTCCTTGAGAATATGGCTCAAGCGCTGGTAGGTTTTGGATAGATTTGTGTAATGCCGCATCCGGGAGGTAAACCGGCCCGGCAAACGAGGCTGAGCGGGATCGATCTCCCAGGGATGAACATAGACGATGATGGGCAGACCTTCCTGCCGCACGCGCTTCAGGCCCATGCGCGTATACCATTCCGGCAGAATTCTCAGGTAGCCGCCTCCGCCGACAGGCAGGTTGCGGCCTCGCCAGCGAAATGTGGTAATTGGGTATTCCATCAGCCTGCCGGAAGCAGTGGCGATGCGGAACGGCGCGCGCGGAGCCTCGGGAATGCCGTAACGATCATGGTGGATTGGAAAAATGCTGGAGTCATAGGTAAAGCCCAGTTCGGCGAGGATTTCCAGAGCCCATAGCGAACTGGTAACGATGGAATAGGTTGGAGCGCGATAGCCGCGGACCGGCTGCCCAGCAGCCTGCTCGATGACCGACTTCGCGCGGTGCGTATCCTCGCGGAACTCGTTCGGCTCGAGCTTGTAAATCAAGCGATGCCAGTACGAGTGGCAGGCGACTTCATGTCCGCCGGTCACAATATCGCGGACCAAGCCAGGGAACTTTTCGGCGACCCAGCCGACGGTGAAGAATGTGGCGCTAATTCCTTGTGCTGCAAAGAGATCCAGGATGCGCCGCGTGTTCCCTTCCACGCGGCTCTCGTAGGAATCCCAGCGCGACCGATCGACCACATCGGAGAACGATTCCGCGTGGAAATAGTCCTCCACATCCACGGAGATCACATTCTGAAACGGCTGATTCGGCATAGGGATCCGATAGGGTGGGCTGAGAGCAGTATCGCGTAAAAACTAAGCCAGCGCAATCCAAGAATCACGCCCAAAAACGCCGTTTGCAATCGTGAGTAACCCCCCGCGAAGAGCCTAAAGCGAGCGAGAAAGCTAGTGTGGGGTTCCGCGTGAATTCGCCTGGGTTCTTTGGTGTCCGAACTTGGTATCCGACCTGAATTAACGCGTTTGGGCCAGTGTGTCATGAGTCACCAAGAAGGGATTGATATATGTCGAGCCATTGTTCACGGACGACGTCCCAGCGATATTTCTGGGACTCCTGATAGGCGTTCTTCGCCAATGTGGCGGCCAGGGCCGGCTCGCGTAGGAGGCGCAGAACGCTTGCTGCCAGAGCTTTTTCGTCGCCCACCGGCGAAAGAAGTCCGGTGCGCTCGTGCTCCACCAGATAGGGCATGCATTCCGGAGAAGTACTAACCACCGGAGTGCCTGCGGCAAAAGCTTCGATCAGTGAGACCGGCATGTTGTCGAGCCACGAGGCATTGATGAAGATGTCGGCGGCGTCATAGCACTTACCGATTTCCTGGCGCGAAACAACGCCGACAAAAGTCACGCCGGTGAGCTGCAGATCAGCGACCAATTGCCGAATCTCGCTTTCAGCCGGACCATTGCCGACAAGATCGAGGCGCGCTTCCGGATATACGCTTTTGATTTCCGCAAACGCTCTCACGATTTTGTCGATACTGTAATAGGGATGAAAGCCGCGCGTACAGACGAGGTGCGGACGAAGCGGGCCGCGCTCACGACAACGAAATTGCGAAAGATCAACGAGGTTGGAAGCCGTAACGGCGCGCAAGCCGAATTCGTGGAAGACGTCGACGAGATATGCCGAGGGTACGACGATTTGATCGACGCGAGCCAGGACGAATTTCCCGGAGCGGAAGCGCTGGAGGTGATCGCGCGCTTCTCCGCTGTGGTAGTTGATGAGGGCCTTCTTGCAGCGCATCCTCGCGATGAACCACGCCGGCGCCGGCGCCAGGAGGAACGACCAGTAGGAAGCAGAAAAAATGTGGGCGACATCGGCGTTCTTGAGGCCGCGCCAGAGATGCCACAAGTAAATGGGTTCGCGGAGGACGGTTCGCAGGCCCCGGATATTTTCCGCCCATGACAAGAAGCGCGGCAATAGAGGATCGACGGCGATCAGGCTCGCCTCAATTGCAGGATCGTCGCGCCAGAGCCGCAGGAGCAGATCGGCCTGAACGGATTGGCCTCCAACGTAGCGCAGGCCGGGGGCGACCACGGCGATTTTCGCGCGCTTGGCTACAGGCCTGGCCGAAGCGATCATGCCTTCGTTTTTCTCCCACGTTTCTGATCGAGCAAATCGGCGTAGAGCTGCTCGTAGCGTTGGCACACACGATCAAGGCCAAAATTCGCCTCGGCAAACCGACGGGCGTTGGCGCCGAAACAATCCCGCAGGCTGGAGTCCCGCAGGAGCCGAAGGATCGCGGCCGCGAATTGCCGCTCATTTCGGGGGGCGACGAGAATTCCCCGTTCCGCATTGACCAGTTCGGCATTTCCTCCGACATTGTAGGCAACGACCGGCAATCCGGAGGCCATCGCTTCCAGGATGACATTGGACAAACTCTCCGAGTCGGAAGTAAGCACGGCGACATCCAACGAGGCCAAAACAGACGGGATATCACGGCGATCACCGAGGAAGAAAACGTGTTTCCCGAGGCCGAGCGCCGCCGCCTGCTGCTCCAGTTCCCCGCGCAGCGGGCCGTCACCAGCGAATACGAATTCTGCTTGTTCCATTTGCGCATGAATGGCGGCTGCGATGCGAAGGAAGCCAGCATGATTTTTGTAGGCATGATTCATGCGAGCCACCATGCCGACCCGGAGGATGCCGGGCTGGCGTGGAATTGCCGGAACCGCGGGCTGGAAGGCTTCGCCGGATAAGGCGTTTCCGATGACCACGAGTTTTTCGCGGCGCAATCCCGCTTCCGCCAGCCGGTCCGCGGCCGCCTGGGAGTTGCAGACAACAGCATCACAGCAACGGAAAGCGGCAGCCTGTGCGTGGAATTGCGCGGGCGTCAGCAGATCGCCCAGTTGACGCTGGCTGCCAACAATCGCAGGCACACGCGCCAGCCAGGCGGCTGGAATCAGCGTGAGATTGGCGTAAAAGTCGAAGGCATGGGCGACCTCCACCGCCTTGTCCTGGAGATGCCTGCGCAAGTTGAGGCGGGCACGCAGGGATTGCCATCCATACAAACGTCCGCCCATCGGGAATTCCTGGACATCGTCCGCTTGACCGGCAAGGGCGCCATAGTGACCGATGCACCCCAGGTGGAGCTGAAACCTCGACCGGCTGAGGTTCTGGGCGAGCATCAGGAACTGCCTTTCTGACCCACCCGTTTCAAGAGTATTGACCATGAGAAACGCACTCGTCGGCGGCGCGGCAGAAGAAGCTATTGAGCTTGAGACGGCATCCGAAGTAGCCATGCCGCTATTCCCCCGCCGGCGCTGAGACGAATGCGGAAGCGCGCGGCGCGCGGCGGCGCGAGTCACCGGTCACGGGCAGGGAGAACAGACCGGCCGGCTTGACATACTTTTCCAGGAAATTCCGGTGCCAGAGTTCGAACATCAGAAGCCGCCACAGGCGCCCGATGTTGGTATTTCTGCCGGCAATCAAATAATCGTCCATCACTGCGCGGATGCCGCTCGGCTCAAAATAGCCGCGCTCCAGAGTGCGCGGCTCCAGCAGCAGCATGAGCATATCTTTCAGTTCATGGCGCATCCAGTGAACCAGCGGCAGGGTGAATCCCTGCTTCTCGCGATGGAGCACTTCGCGGGGCACGCCAAGGCGCGCGGCAAGCTTGCGGAAAATGTACTTCTGCTCTTTTCCGCGCAGCTTCCACTCGGACGGCAGCCCGGTCGCCCATTCGATAAAAACATGATCCAGGATCGGAACGCGGACCTCGAGCGAATTCAGCATGCTGGTTCGATCAACCTTGGTCAAGATATCGTCGACGAGGTAGGTTTTCGTATCGACGTAGAGGATTTGGCTCACGGGATCCTTGGTGGGGGCAGCGGCAAAACGGCGGCGCAGCACATTGCCGGGATCGTCCCCGCTCCTCAGGAAGGCGCGAAAATCCTCGGATAGCACTGGCGTGTCGCGCTCGACGGCGGGAAGGAATGAAAGGCTGTCGACGTAGCGCTCCTGCCACGGAAGCGAGAGGTTATAGCTCAATTTGCGCCCCCGCAGGCCGCGAGGCAGGCGCGCAAACACCTGCTCCCGATAGAACTTGCGGGCCCATCCGGGAATATGCTCGAAAACCCGGCGTCCTGCATGGATCCGGTAACGATCATATCCGCCAAACACCTCGTCGCCGCCGTCGCCGGAGAGCGCAACCGTCACGTGCTGCCGCGCCATCTGTGAGACATAGTAAGTGGGCAGCATCGAGGAATCGCCGAAGGGTTCTTCGAGGGACGAGGTGAGGTGCTCGACCGTCTGGACGACGTCGGGTTCCAGGATTAGCTCATGATGCTCGGTGGCGAATTTCTTCGCGACCATGCGCGCGAAACTGGCTTCGTTGAAATCATCCTTGGTGAAACCAATGGAAAAGGTCTTGACAGGCCCGGAACTGGCGCGAGCCATTAAGGCGACAATCGTCGAGGAGTCGGTGCCGCCGCTGAGGAACGCACCCAGCGGAACGTCGGAGATGAGCCGGATTTTGGTGGCCTCAAGAAGACGATGTTCAAGTTCTTCCAGGCACTCTTCTTCACTCTTGGGTGCGTGAGTGCCGTATTCGGGGAGATCCCAGTACTGACGGATGCGTACCTGGCCGTTTTCAAATTCCAGTAAGTGCCCTGAGGGAAGTTTATGGATGCCCGTGAAAGCTGTTACCGGCTCAGGCACGTAGCCGTAATAGAGATATTGCAGCAGGCCCTGCGCGTTGACATTCGCCAGCTCCGGGGCCACAGCCAAGATGCTCTTCATCTCCGAGGCGAAGTACAGGTTGCCCTTGTGCAGCGCATAATGCACGGGCTTTTTCCCTAGGCGGTCGCGGGCGAGAATCAGCTTGCGCTTGGCCTTGTCATAAATCGCGAGCCCAAACATGCCGCGCAGCTTCTGGACGCAGTCGGCACCCATTTCTTCATAGAGATGAATGATGACTTCGGTGTCGGACTTGGTGTAGAAGCGATGGCCGCGGCTTTCGAGTTCGGGACGCAGTTCGGGAAAGTTGTAGATCTCGCCATTGAAAACGATCCAGGCGCTGCGATCTTCGTTGAAGACGGGCTGATGGCCGCCGGAAAGGTCGATGATCGAAAGACGGCGCATGCCCAGGCCGGCTCCGTTCTCCACGTAGATGCCTTCGTCGTCGGGACCGCGGTATACGATCTGGTTGCACATGTGCCGGACGAACGCTTCCGTAACATTGCTTTCGTGCGAGGCGCTGACCACTCCGGCGATTCCGCACATGTTCTGCTTATCCTTTCATCCGCATCGGATCAGCGCTCGACTTTTCCGCAGATGCGGCGACTTCCGCAAAACGCCGGAAACGGTAGTCTCGGAAGTCTCCTGGATTGCCTTCGCGCCCGTCACAGGCGGCGAGGATGATGTTGGTCATCTCGCGGGCCGTGACAAAGTGGAGGGTTTCCTTCCGCTCGGGCGCGCCGGTGACGAGATCTTTGAGAAACTTGCGAAACGCGGTGCCGAGGACCTGCTCATGCTGCCTGGGATTCATGCTATGACAATACAGTTTGATGAAAAGCCAGTCCGGACGACCCGCGACCTGTATCTGCGCTCGCTTCCAAAGAACGAGGCGATGAAGGGTCATCGGATTGTGTTCGGTAATGCCGCCGCTTTCCATGGCCGGTTTCGCGGCGCGCAAAGTACGGCGGAGGTCGATCAGTAGCGGACCTTGGACCATCAGCGGGAACGTCAGCGGGGCCCGGCCCACTGCCAAGTCGCGGCCCTCGCGATGCGGAGCGGCCTGCTCGAGCGGCAGAGTGCATTCGTAAAGCGAATTCACCTTCGATATCTGCGCCGGATGCAGGGGTGAAGTCGGCAAAGTCAGGTCGGCATAGCAGCCGGTTGCGGCGAGAATCCGCATTTCCGAATCTACCCCGCACCATCGGTCGCCGCCGGAATTGGCGAGCGCCCAATTCCCGTGCACGAAGGCGTAGCGCGGCAGCGTGCTGGATTCCTCTGCAGCAAGCGAGCGATGCCGAAACGCTAAGTGGTCGCGAAACTCGGCCAACACGCGCTCGGTATTTTCCGGCGTATCGGGATCAGGAATGCCATGATGGAGATGAATTTCAATCTCACCCCAACCCTGGTGGCAGTGATCGGCAATTCGGGCAACCAGGCCGTCGTCGTACTGTTCTGCGGGATAGAAATAGGTGTGGACGAATGGGCGCCCGTCGTAATCGCGCCATCCTGACGCGGCTCTTGGATATTCGCGGCTCCAATATTCCAGCCGGCGTTCCTGCTCCGAGCGCGCCACGCGCTTGAAACCGTCGGTTGGATCGATCGCGGGCTCAAAATGGTCGGCGAGCGCGAAAATAAGATGCACGGCTCCGAAGGCCCTCGGACGCAGAGCGTGCCATGTTGCCACAGGCAAGACTTTCTTTGCGTAGGCGATTTTTCCCTGCAGGCTCATGTCCGGACTTTCGCTGGGGCACGCTGCCCCGGTGCGACCACTACTTCCGTGGCTTTCGGCCGCGCACAGCAATCGCGGATTCACCGATTTTCATGTCTTCCATTCCCATGGCCTCATACCAGCGAAAGACCTCCTCGTAGGTATGTTTGGACTGATATTTCGGCGAGTACCAATCGAAAGTGTCGAGCATGCGAGCCTCTGCATCCTTTTGCCGGTTCACGGGAAAGACGTGATGTACGAGGCCGGCAGCGGGCGGTCCCACAAGCGGAACCTTTCTCAATGCCTGCTGCGTGTTGTAGAGCACAGGCACGGCGACTTTCAGAATGCTGTGCAGGCGCTCTGGTTTCATCCGGCTGGTGTAGCGCCGCCAGAAATCGCTGAAGCGATACCACTTGTTATATCCGCTGTAGAGCCACACGGCGAGAATCCCGCCGGGCTTCAGGTATTTTTCCAGCGACTTAACCGCCGCTTCGCAATCGGGGGTGTGATGAAGCACGCCCACGCTGTAGATGATGTCGAAGCTCTCAGGCGCAAACGGCAGCGCAAAAGCATCCGCTTGAAGAGCAACGAATTCGCGAGCGGCAAGGTTCATAGCCGCGACCTCGGCCGCCGCGCTGAGGTCCGCGCCGATCACCCGAGCGCCCCAGCGTGTGGCGACTTCGGCAAAACGACCCATGCCGCAGCCCACATCCAGCACCAGCTTACCCTTGAGTTCCTCGGGGCGAAGGGCAGTCTTGGCTCCGAAGCCTTGATCGGCGTCCAACTCCTCACCCCGAGCAAGCTGCGTCTTTTGGTAGCGGTGCCACTGGAAACCAAAGCTTGCCGCATAGTGTTGCGAGTCCACGAAGCGGGCAATGCCGTTCACGTTAGGATAAGCATGCTTACAGGCCGGACAAACAAAGCCGCCTGCACTGTCGCTATCTAATTTGGACCCACATTCGAGGCAGCGCAGAACCGCTTGCAATTCAGCGGACAGGAGGCACCGCGCCAGTCGTTCCGCGATCGGCATATACCTCCAGGAAATGACGCCCCTTTTTCGGTTGTGGAATCGCCGGACCGGACGCCTGTCTGCGATCCCTAACGGTCTGCAACAAGGTTGCGCTGAAAGCTACCGCGAAATACGGGAAGAAGTGGTAGGCTTCCGGGGAAAACAATGCCCCGATCACAAAACCTATGAGCGAACTGTATAACGCGCCCACAAACAGAACAATATCCTCGTCGAGATTTGTGGCTCTTCTCAAGAGTTTGAGATTTTTGAACCCACGCCAGAAGAACATCATATAAAGCACAAAGACCGGAATCCCGCCTTCCACAGCGATCTGCAGGTACGTCATATGCACCTCGTGCCAGATCGTCGAGTACGTATTGAAGTTGTTGACTCCGATTCCAAGGATCGGGTACTCAATGATGCCCTCCACGGCACGCTTCATCAGGAACATTCGTGCATTGTAGGATCCTAAGGCCGACTCCTCGGTTGAGTCTTCAGCATTGCCGGATAGGGCCGAGAAGCGATCATAGAGCTTGCCCCCGGCGAGAAGTAGGATGAGCCCGCCCAGAAACACCGTAGCTACCAGCAGCCACATCCGCTTGCCTTTGATTGCGAAGTAGTAAAGAGTCACAGTCCCAGAAATTATTAGATCAACGAAACCGGCGCGCGACGCAGTTGCTAAGATCGTGACCAGCATGATTAGCATTCCGACGAACCACGACACCTTTTTGAACGGGTTCTTCGTGGTCAGCATGAAGGCGAGGGCAAACGGCAACGACAGAACAATAGCGAAAGCCAGATCGTTTGAGTTCGAGTAAATGCCGCTCATTACGCCGTTGAGACGGGGTATGTTGTGGCCTTTTATCAGCGCAACGGCCCCAATGACAGCCACCGAATACGCTTGGATGAAGATGATCTTACGAAGACGGTCAAACGTGGTAACGATGAGGAATATGAGCACCCAAGCTATGTAGACCTTGCTGAAGTCAATCGTTTCGCTGACGGCGCCACCTTTCCAGACCGGCGACAAGAAGCCGCCCAAAAACAGCAGCAGAATCATGGCCAGGAGCACGCGTGCTTCCTTGGGCAAATCCTTCATGCGCCGCGGAGAGCGTCCCGCGGCGTTAAGTAGGCCCCACATGGCAAGGACCGCGGTGATTTTGGCGAGCGGAATGTAACGAAGTGGCGGTATGTAATCTTGCGGACGTGCACAATAGACCACGAAGAAAGCGCTCAGCCAAAAGAACGCGCTCTTGGTTGGGTCTGCGACCCTGAAGGTCGTGCGCCTTCTCGGCAGGAGCTCTGTCATTACGTTGCCGTTGTCCCCAATAGCCACAAAGCCTTTCAATTCTTACGCCCGACCTAAGGAAAGCACAATACCGGCCCGGGGGTTCCCTGGTACCTCCCAGAGAACCGATGGAAGCGCCCTCCAGGAAATAGGTCGTAGTGCAACCTTTCAGTGCCCGAGCACACTCGTTGCCAACCGGGAGGGAGACATCAGGCCGTAACGAAAGTCATACGGCCTTAGATTTCAATAACTTAACGCACGCGCTCCCACTACTGGCATAACTTCACGTTATCACAAAACCGCGGGATGGGAACATTTTTTCCCACATCGCTATTACCTCCAGGACATTCTTTTCCCAACAATTCCCACCAACCCTAGAGGTCATCTCATAAATGGGTTTGGGAAGGGCACGACTTCAGTCGTGCCGTTTAGGGCCGCAGAAAACGCCGGCTTTAGCCCCTGAGGGAGCCCTCAGTTTACTGCTTCGGTTCATTTATGAGACGGCCTCTAATCTCCTCTAACACTGTACGCCCCCGGATAGTCCCGCTTACGCCGACCTAAGCAAGGGAGGTGCACCTGCCAGTGTGCCCACGACCCTGCCGCGTGGCTGGAAGAGATGGAGCAGGTGGTGCCGTGGGCGGAGTTGTGCAAGCTTATCGAGCCGCGCTATCCGAAGCCCAGGAACGGGCGTCGGCTGGGTTCACAGCCGGATTTCCTGAGCACAAAGAAGTTGACCTGCTCCCCGCTTTCCGAACAAGTCCGAGTATGATTTCGGACGAAGGAAAGGGGAACAAGCATGTCGGTGAGCAGGCATAGCGAAGCCCAGATCATCGGGGCGCTGAAACAGCTGGAG
>Ga0187781_10002532_pt1 | contig 13863 bp, 13 predicted proteins | sample 0715_SJ02_MP02_2_FD_132447 | JGI IMG/M metagenome (GOLD analysis project Ga0187781, IMG submission 132447) | Tropical peat soil microbial communities from peatlands in Department of Meta, Colombia - 0715_SJ02_MP02_20_MG | ecosystem: Environmental > Terrestrial > Soil > Wetlands > Peat | place...
CGCTCGCTGGGTAGCTTATTTTCGGGCCCGCGAAACGCAGAGACCCGATGCGCTTTTCCGGGATCCATATGCCCAGCGCTTGGCCGGAGACCGCGGGTTCGCAATCGCCAACATGCTCACTGACGGAAACAAGCATGAATGGGCGTGGACGGCTCGAACCTACTTGTTCGATCAATTCGTCTCTCGCGAGATTAAGGGTGGGGCAGACGTTGTATTAAACCTTGCGGCAGGGTTGGATGCTCGTCCGTATCGGATGAACCTTCAGTCCAGGCTGTGCTGGGTGGAAGTAGATTTGCCAGAAATCATCGCTTACAAGGAGGAGGTGCTTTCAAACGACAGGCCGCGGTGCAAACTGGAGCGAATCGCCCTGGATCTGGCGGATCCGAATGCGCGGCGCGAGTTATTCGGTCGTGTGAACGGCTTGGGCTCAAAAGTCGTCGTTATGAGCGAGGGGCTGCTCATTTACTTTACGAAGGAGGATGTAGCTTCTCTGGCCCAGGATCTTGCTGCGCCCTCGCGGTTCCGCAGTTGGGTGATCGACTTGGCCTCGCCCGGCCAGCTGAGACTCATGCAGCGAACGACCGGCAAGCAACTGCAAGAAGCGGGCGCGCCTTTCAAGTTCGGCCCCCCCGAAGGCCAAAACTTCTTTGTGCCTTATGGCTGGGAACCAAATGACGTTCAAGGAATGTTGAAAACGGCTGCCAAGTTCAATCGCCCGCCAGCCGAATTACTCGCTCTCCTGCCTGAGCCTAAGGGGCTTCCGGGGAACTACCCCTGGACTGGCGTATGCCTTCTAAAGAGAGCCTAAACACTTAGCACCTGCACTGCGTGCGCTCGGCAAGAGTGAATGCTGGTTTGAACAGAAATTTGATCCTCCGGAATCGTAAATGAAGAGGGTGCCGCAGCTCGATTCGATTCGCGGATTGGCCGTGTTGGCTGTGCTTTTGCACAACACTGATGAGACCCGTTACACGGGGTTCATTGCTGATAATGGCTGGATGGGCGTGGATCTCTTCTTTGTCCTGTCGGGATTCCTCATCACCGGGATTCTGCTCGACACCAAGAACACAGATCGATACTTCCGCAATTTCTATGCCCGTCGATGCCTTCGCATCTGGCCACTTTACTATTGCACGCTCCTTTTCATGTTTGTCGTAGTACCGCTGCTGCGACCGTCAGAGGCACATAGGGTTTTCGAGCCCAGATCCATGCCCTGGTGGTCGTACCTCGTCTATTTGCAGAATTTTCTCGTCCCGGTGATCACCCGGGCCACCGGACCATTGGGGGTCTCCTGGTCCCTGGCGGTAGAGGAGCAATTTTATCTGGTGTGGCCGCTGGTGGTACGTTTTTGCAGCGAGCAGATACTGCGAAAAGTCGCAATTGCAATCATCTGCATTGATCCGGTTCTCCGCTTCATCTTGTTACAGCACGGGTTTAATGTGTACCCAAATACGTTCTGCCGGCTCGATGGGCTTATGTGGGGTGCGCTCCTGGCTTTGCTATTCCGATCGAAGACTATCACTCGCGAAGCATATGCCCCTCTAGCCTGGGCGACCCTTCTCATTGCGTCGCCGTTGGCCTTAATCACGGCCGACCGTGTGGTCTGGTTGGTGTACTCGTTCACAACGCTGGCATCGGCATCGTTTGTGTATCTTACGTTGACTTCAAAACAGAGGTGGCTGCAGGCGTTGCTGGCGAATCGGTTCCTCATATACAGCGGAGTTATCAGTTACGGAATTTACTTGCTGGAGAAGATCCCAATCGACGGTATGCGTTCCCTACACTTAGATCGACACCCGGCAATAGTTTTGCTGGGCACGGCGGCTACTACATACCTTCTCGCCACACTTTCATGGAATCTTCTTGAGAAGCCCGTCTTGCGATTAAGGCGACTATTTGAGACCCGGGCCGCCCGACCGATGGCGGAAGCCCGGCTGGCGGAGGCATCGTGAGCTTGGGGTCGAAGGTACCGTTAGTTCTTTTCGGCAACATGGATGTATATCATTGATAATAAATGGTTAATGGAATATTGAGCCCTGGAGTTTCTGCCGGAACTGTGGTATAAACAGTTAACGTATTCCTTCATGCCTTCCCCAATCATCTTCCCCTAAGGAAGTTTGCTGCACTTCATCCGTTCTCCTAAGAACGAAAGAGGAGCCGTTTCCGACTATGCAGGAAATTGCAATCGTTGGCGCAGGTCCATACGGTCTTTCGTTGGCCGCCCACCTGCGCAAGCGCGGTTTGCCCTTCCGCATCTTTGGCCCCGCCATGGACACATGGATCTCGCACATGCCGCATGGAATGTGCTTGAAGTCCGACGGCTTCGCGTCTGACCTCTACGATCCAGACGGTGCGTTGACACTAAAGAAATTCTGCGCCGAACGAGGCATTCCATATGCAGATATGGGACTGCCAGTGGCCCTTAAGACATTCACCGCATACGGTCTTGCCTTCAGAGACCGCATGGTACCCGAACTCGAAAACAAGATGGTGGTTAAGATCGAGCGCATAAAGACCGGGTTTTTTCTCCAGCTCGACAACGGTGAAACCTGCGACGCACGGCGCGTCGTGCTGGCGGTCGGAGTTACCCACTTCGAGTACGTGCCGGAAAATCTCGCGAATCTGCCGGAGCGATTCTTGACCCACAGTGCGCGTCATCACGAATTGGCCCCTTTCAAGGGGCGCAACGTTGTCGTGATGGGACGAGGGGCATCGGCGCTGGATCTTGCCGGCCTGCTGCATGAAGGTGGGGCGAACGTTCAGCTCATCGCACGGAAGCCTGAGTTGAAGTTCCACAGCAAACCGACAGGCAAGCCACGCTCGTGGTGGCAGAAGCTACGCCACCCGGACTCGGGTCTGGGGCCGGGCATGCGCTCCCGGTTTTTCGCGAACGCACCATGGGCCTTCCACTACTTGCCGGAGCGGCTGCGACTGGCGGTTGTGAAACGTGCGCTCGGGCCTTCGGGAGGATACTTCATCCATGACATGGTTGTTGGGAAGGTACCTCTACTGCTGGGCTACACCACGGAGCGGGCGGGAGTTCAGGGCAACAGAGTGCACCTTCACCTGCGAGCGCAGGACGGCTCGACCAAGGAAGTCATTACCGAGCACGTGATCGCCGCTACCGGATACAATGTGAATGTGGAGCGGTTGAATTTCCTGAACGAACAACTTCGTTCTGAAATTCGGACGGTGAGCGGTGCCCCGATTCTCTCACGCAACTTTGAATCTTCTGTACCCCATTTGTACTTCGCAGGGATCGCTGCAGCCAACAGCTTTGGTCCGGTCATGCGCTTTGCATTTGGCGCAGGGTTTGCGGCCCGTCGCATCACCGCTGCACTGGAAAAGTCTGTGGCCCGTGATCCATCGGCGGTTCCCACCGTCCAATTTGCCGTGAATCCGAAGTAAGGGGGCGTCCCAGCGGAGGTCATTCTTGGCATGAAGAGAGAGACAATCGCGATTCACGGAGGATGGGACGGCGACCCGACTACGAAGGCCGTTGCGGTGCCGATCTACCAGACGGTTGCTTTCGAGTTTGACAGCGCTGAGCATGGAGCTGCGTTGTTCAATCTTGAAGTCGAAGGGAACATCTACACCCGGATCGGGAATCCGACCAACGCGGTGCTTGAGAAACGCGTGGCGGCCCTGGAGGGCGGCGTCGACGGGCTCAGCGTCAGCTCTGGAATGGCCGCGATTGAATACGCTCTGATCAATATCACTGAGGCGGGGAACAATGTTGTATCCACCCCGCAGTTGTATGGGGCGACCTACACGCTGCTGGCTCACATCTTCCCGAAGCGAGGAATCGAATCGCGTTTTGCGGTGAGCGATAAACCGGAAGACATCGAGAAACTGATTGACGAGAACACGCGCGCGGTTTACTGCGAGAGCGTCGGCAATCCCGCGGGAAACGTCGCCGATATCGAAGGGTTGGCGCGGGTTGCTCACAAACACGGTGTTCCGCTCGTTGTCGACAATACGGTGGCTACGCCGATTCTGCTGCGTCCGATCGAGTACGGCGCCGACGTCGTGGTTCACTCGATGACGAAATTCATCGGCGGGGCCGGGTCGAGCATCGGCGGAATGATTGTCGACGGAGGGAAGTTTCCCTGGCGCAAGTATCCCGAAAAATTCTACATGTTGAATGTCCCGGAAATCGCCTATCACGGCGTGGTATACGTCGATCACTACGGCGACGCCGCTTTCGTAGCCCGTTGTCGGACGGTGTGCCAGCGCAATACGGGCGCCACGCTGTCTCCGTTTAACGGGTTCTTGTTCCTGCAGGGAATCCAGACCATGGCTCTGCGGGTGGAGCGGCATGTGGAGAACACCCGTAAGGTGGCGGCGTTTCTGCGCGCTCATCCCATGGTCGAGTGGATAAATTATGCCGGCTTTCCCGACAATCCACTCTACCCCATGGCTCATCGCTATCTGGGCTCGAACTTTTGCTCGCTGCTGACGTTCGGAGTGAAGGGCGGGTACGAGGGTGGGCGGAGATGCTTCAACGCATTCCGCCTGTTCAAACGGATGGTAAACATGGGCGACGCAAAGTCTTTGTCCTGTCACCCCGCCTCGACCACGCACCGGCAGCTCACGCCTGAGGAGCAACAGAAGGTGGGCGTGACGCCGGAGATGATCCGGCTGAGCGTGGGGATCGAGCATATTGACGATATCCTCGAAGATCTCGCGCAGGCGTTGGAAAAATCCAAGCTTGGCGTTGAAGAGACGGTTTCATTGGGCTCCGGGAGAGTGTAATGCCGCTAATCGTGGACGGAGGACAGGTTCCGGCGGGATGGTTGGAGAAGGCGGCTTCGCACCGAGTCGTGCCGATCGACCAGCACGGAGCGCGCGGAGAAGGCGTCCGGGTTGCTCTGATCAACAATATGCCGGATGCGGCTCTGGAGGACACAGAGCTGCAGTTCTTCAATCTTCTCGATGCTGTCTCCGGCGATCTGTCCGTGTTCGTGAAACTGTATTCGCTCAATGGAGTTCCTCGCAGCGATCGCGGAATGCGGCACCTGAACAGCTTTTACTCTCCGATCGAGGATCTCTGGGACAGTCCGACGGACGCGATCATCATGACGGGCACCGAGCCCCGACAGCCAAATCTGCGACAAGAACCCTACTGGCCGACCCTGGTAACCGTGCTCGAGTGGGCTGCAGGGAATACGGTTTCGACGGTGCTGTCATGCCTTGCGGCGCACGCAGGCGTTCTTCACCATGATGGGATCGAGCGTCGCCGTCTCGTCGACAAACGGTTTGGCGTTTTCGAATTTTCCCGGATGGTCGATCACGCCTTAACAAACGGCGCCGAGGCGACGATCCGCTTCCCGCACTCCCGCTGGAATGAGGTCGAAGCAGATGCGTTGAACTCGTCCGGCTATACGATTCTGAGCCAGTCGGCGGAAGCAGGCGTCGATTCCTTTGTAAAGAGGAAGAAGAAAAGCCTGTTCGTGCACTTTCAGGGACATCCGGAATACGGAGAACAGACTCTGCTCAAAGAGTATCGCCGGGACGTAAAAAGGTTCCTGCGAGGGGAAAGAGAAGATTACCCAAACATGCCGCGAGGATACTTTGATCCCGAGGCGACCCGGCTGCTCGCTCACTTTCGCGAAGTCGCATTAGCGAACCCAGCCGAGGACGTCATGGAGATCTTTCCTGATGGTGCATTTGCCGAAAGGATGCAAAACACCTGGGCCCCATCGGCAGCGTGCATTTATAAGAACTGGCTGCAGTTTGTGTCCGAGAAAAAGGCTGAGGCGTCATGTTACGCCCCAGTGAGGGTGAGTCGGACGGGAAACACCGTGCGATTCTTGGATTGAACGCTGGACGCTACCGCGGATACCGGTCGCATTTGAGAACTATTATGATTCGTTGGGGGGTGGTTATCTCGCATGCCGGCAAGACCTGGGTTTGAGTCGATCATGTTGGTGAACGCTCCGGGTGTTGATCTCGAGCCAGAACCGATTCCGTCCGATTGGATTCTAGACGGAAAACCCCAAGCTCGCTGCAAGAAACTTGTGAGAAGCCGTGACCGGACCTCTCACATTGTGGTCTGGGATTGCACGCCTGGACACTTCAAGTGGCATTTCAGCATGGACGAGGCCATCATTGTCGTGTCCGGCGAGGCTTTCATAATCAACGAAAACGGAGAAGAGCACCGCTTCGGGCCTGGGGACCTTGGGTTTTTTCCAGCTGGCACATGGTGTAAATGGCGCGTATCTCAGCATTTTCGGAAAATTGGCGTGCTCAGGGAGCCTCTTTGGCGTCCTCTGGGGCTCGGCGTCAAGGCCTGGCACAAACTGCTACAGATGGTGGGCCTTACCGCAAAGCCCGCCCTATAGTTCGAGGCCACAAGCGTTGTTTCGAGACATCTTCGCGACGGCGCCCCGAAAGTAACGATTGCTTGGATTGGTAAGAGTGACTGAGAAACTCAACCTGGAAAGGATACGAGCATGAAAGCGCAATCCATGAATAACGACGCTATCTCTACTGCCCCGGCGACGAAGCCGGGTAAGGACTTTCAGCATGGCGTTGTTAGGAGGCTCGTCGAGGGCGTGATGTTCTCCCGTGGCGGCGAAAAAACATTTTTTGATGCTAAGGACTTTCCGTGGGTCACGGATGTGGAAGCGGAGTGGAAGACGGTCCGCAGAGAGCTTGAAAGGCTAATGGCGCGCCGGGAGGACATCCCAAACTTCCAGGACGTGTCTGAGGACCAGCGGGCTTTGACAGAAGGAGAGCAGTGGAAGACGTTCTGGTTTTACGCCTACGGCGAGAAGGCGGACGATAACTGCGCTCGGTGTCCGGAGACAGTCCGTGTCTTGAAAAAGATACCCGGAATGAAGTCAGCGATGTTCTCGATTCTTGCCCCGAAAAAGCACATTCCTGAACATCGCGGAATGTATAAGGGCGTGCTGCGCTATCACCTCGGACTGATCGTTCCCGGTCCGGAGGGGGCTTGCCGGATTCGCGTTGGCAATGACATCCGTTCTTGGAAGGAAGGGAAGAGCCTGATCTTTGACGACAGTCATCCTCATGAAGTCTGGAACGACTGCGACGCCTATCGGGTGGTCTTATTCGTGGATTTCCTGCGGCCGGTACCGTTTCCGCTCTCGCTGACGAACCGCGTCATCGTCTGGCTCATCGCGCGCACGTCGAGTATACGGAAGCCTATGGATCGGGTGCGCAAAAAGGCGCGTGCAACTCAGGGACAGCCGCCACGAACTCTAGGTTGATCAGTGCGAATTCATGCTGTCCGTTCTGCTCGCAGAAGAAGTAAAGCCAGGGTAGCGTCGGTCGTGCCTGAACGCTTCAAGTACTCATAATGCGAGCCAACCCGAGACTCCGCCCTGGCGATATTGTCGAGGTGAAGGGCGCCGAAGAGATACTCAAGACGCTCGACACGGATGGCACGTTGGACCGGCTGCCTTTCATGCCGGAGATGATTCCGTTGTGTGGTAAGAGATTTCGAGTATCGTTGCGGGCGGTCAAGACTTGCTGGTACGGCCATGGAAGTGGGATGCGCAGATTTCCTTCGGAAGATGTGGTTCTGCTGGATGGAGTCCGCTGCTCCGGAGCAGACCACGACGGGTGTCAGAAAGCCTGCAATATCTTCTGGCGTGAGGCTTGGCTTCGCAAGGTAGATGATCCGGACACCGCGGGTGTTGGTGCTGCCGGCAGCGAGGGACTCCGAGCCAGGCTCAAAACCGTTATTGGTCCGAACAAATACTTCTGTCAATCTAGCGAGATCCTCCAGGCTACGGTCGAGTTGTCCAACTGGGAGAGAATCAGCAAGTGCATCGATGAAATCCGTTCGCGAAATTCCGGCATATCCGAAGTTGCAAGGCGCATTTCGGTGTGGCTGTTCTGGAAGAGCCGGCGTGTTCTCCTCGGGCCTTATTTGCGTGGCAATGGCAAGTCAACCCCGGTCGAGAGCCTCAACCTTCAACCAGGGGAGTGCGTTGAAGTGAAGCCGTTGGCGGCTATACGCGAGACTCTGGACGATCGAGCGCACAATCGCGGATTGTTCTTCACTCCTTGCATGAGCCACCTCTGCGGTCAGCAACGCAAGGTAGATCGCAGGATCGAGAAGATCATCGTCGACGGCACCGGCGAAATGCGGAGACTTCGGAATACCGTGTTCCTGGAAGGCGAATTGTGCGAATGCTCCTGCGTGGCCTTTGGAGGATGCCCACGAGGAGAATTTTCTTACTGGCGAGAGATCTGGCTGCGGCGGGCTCAATCGTGCTCCGAAAACGCTGGCCACATAACATAGAGATTCGAAAATTGCTGGTCAAAGACACAACTCGAGGAGATGCCGCGGCGATGCTGCCCACCATTCCAGTGCGAATCAGCGATGTGATCAAGCCGTGGCGCGACTCCGCTCCAGAAAAACCGACGTTAAAGGAATCATCCGGCACATGGACTTACCGACAACTCGCGAACGTCATCACCGAGACCCAGGAATGGCTGGTCGATCTGGGGGTTCGGCCGGGCGACCGCGTAGTGCTCATTTGTGAGAACTGCCGAGCGCTTGTGGCAATTCTGCTCGCCCTAGCAGAGATCGATGCATGGCCGGTGCTGGTGAACGCACGCCTTTCTTCTCGCGAGGTCGATGAAATCCGAGATCATTGCGGTGCCCGGCGGGCAATCTACACAACCTCCATATCACCACACGCGAGGGAACATGCGAAGCGGCACAGTGCGGTCGTTCAGGAGGCGGGGGGTTTAGGCTCGCTGGCTGTGGGTCCACTCAACCTCAGCGTCGAACCCGAGGCGGTCGACCCCGACGTTTCGCAGCGCGTCGCGGCAATGATTTACACTTCGGGGACGACCGGTCTTCCGAAGGGCGTGATGTTGACGCACCGGAACCTCCTGTTCGTGGCGAGTGTGTCGGCCAAGATTCGCTCTCTGGGTCCCGAAGATCGGCTTTATGGTGTGCTGCCGATTTCGCACGCAGTCGGCCTTTCCGTTGTCCTTCTGGGCACGCTGCTAAGCGGCGCCACGCTGTACCTGGCACCGCGGTTTGATCCCGTGGCGGCGATGGCCACGATGGAGAAGGAGCGTTTAACTGTCGTATTGGGCGCACCTGGGATGTTTTCCTTGTTGGCGGATTATGCCAAGTTGAAGGGGCTGAAATCGCTGACGTTTCCTGCTTTACGGATCATTTCCTCTTCCGGTGCACCGCTTCAGCCTGCGGTAAAGGCGCAGGTCGAGGACTTGTTTGGCATGGTGCTCCACAACGGATACGGCGTCACCGAGTGTTCTCCGAACATTTCCCAAGCAGTGGTTGGGGAATGCCGCGCCGATACCTCGGTTGGCAGAGTGCTGCCGGGAGTTGAGGTTCAGTTGGTGGGAGCGGACCAATCGCCCGTTGCCGATGGTGAGATTGGCGAGCTGTGGGTGCGCGGGCCGAACGTGATGAAAGGTTATTATCGCGCTCCGGAAGAGACAGCGGCAGCCGTCAATGCCGATGGATGGTGTAACACGCGGGACCTTGCGCGATTGAAAGATGGCTACCTTTTCATAGAAGGCCGAACGAAAGAATTGATTGTTCGTTTTGGGTTGAACGTTTACCCCGCCGAAGTCGAGGCTGTGCTGAACACTCACCCCTCGGTTGTGCGTTCCGCGGTCATTGGACGGACGGTGGAAGGAACGGAAGGCGGCGAGGAAGTCGTCGCATTCGTGCAATTGAAGCCCAATTCCAAAACCTCAGAACTGGAACTAGCGCAACACGCCACACAACATCTTGCACCGTATAAACGACCATCCAAGATCCTGCTTGTGCCCGACATGCCGGTGACGCTCACCGGCAAGGTTGTGAAGGGCGAACTCGCCAAGCTAGCTGCTCCCGCCCACACTCGTTAACCCGCCACGTTACCTGGCTCGTCCAACCAACTCTTCTGTTTTCACACGTGACTTAGATTCAATCCGTGTGTCATAAAAGCTAGGCCCCAATAGATAGCAGTGTGACTTGTCGAAGAGAGCATAATCAGTTGTCCTCATCACAGCAGCGAAGAGGCAATTTGCAGCGAATTATTCCTCGGAGACAGACTAGTAAGCGTCCGGTGGCTACCGTCACTGGTGTTCACTAGGAGTTAAGTGGACACTTCGGCCGGAGCGGAGCTGATGTTCCAGGGCAGGAGCTCCTCGATGCGGTTGATGGGATGGTCGGCGATCCGGGTCAGCACCTGACGCAGATAGGCTTCGGGATCGAGACGGTTGAGCTTCGCTGAGCCGATCAAGCTATAGATCGCAGCCGCGCGTTCTCCGCCACTGTCCGATCCCGCGAACAGGTAGTTCTTCCGACCCAGGGCCACGCCACGCAGCGAGCGTTCGGCAGCGTTGTTGTCGATCTCGATGTGGCCATCTTCTATATAGCGCGTCAACGCCTCCCAGCGCGAGAGCGCGTAGCGGATGGCCACCGTTGTCTCCGACTTGCGCGAGAGTTTCGACAAGGTCGCCTCGAACCACTGTCGCAGAGAATCCAGTAGCGGCTTGGCTTGCGCCTGGCGGAGGGCGCGGCGTTCGTCGGGCGGTCGACCGCGAATCGCTTCCTCGATCCCATACAGCACGCCGATCCGCTGCAGCGCTTCTCGTGCCACTGGCGAACTGTGCGCTTGCTCCAGATCGTAGAAATGGCGTCGCACGTGTGCCCAGCAGCAAGCTGGTTGGATGCGACCATCTTCATAGAACTGATTGAAGCCGGCGTAGGCATCCGCCTGCAGCGTACCGCGAAACTTCTTCAGGTGTTGCGCGGGGTGTTCGCCTTTGCGATCCGGTGAGTAGGAAAACCAAACGGCAGGCGCGGCGGTGTCGCCCGCAGGACGATCATCGTGAACATACGTCCACAACCGCCCGGTCTTGGTTTTGCCCTGGCCCGGCGCCAATACCGGTACCGGCGTGTCATCGGCATGTAACTTGCCGGTGGCCATCACGTACCGACTGAGTGCGTCGACTAAGGGGCGGAGTAACTGGCTGCATCCGCCTACCCAATCAGCCATCGTCGAGCGCTCCAGTTCCACCCCTTGACGCGAGTAGATCTCCGATTGCCGATACAGCGGTTGATGATCACAGTACTTCGACACCAGCACATGCGCCAACAGTGCCGGTCCCGCTAGGCCGCGCTCGATGGGACGGTTGGGCGCTTCCGCCTGCACGATGCAGTCGCACTTCGTGCAGCTCAGCTTGGTGCGTACGTGCCGCACTACCACGAAACTGGCGGGTACGTACTCCAGCATCTCCGAAACGTCCTCACCGAGTTTGCGCAACGCGCCCTGGCATTGCGGGCACACGGTTTCTTTCGGCTCGTGGCGGCACGTTTGTCGCGGCAAGTGATCGGGCAGAGCGCGCCGTGCCGGTTTCGCTGGCGTGGAAGTCGAATCGGGTGGAAGCGTGGGTTGGGATAGAGCGGGTTCTTTCTCGCTACGATTCGCTTCCAGTTCCTCCAGCCGCAGCTCCAACTGCTCGATCTGTCGTTGTAACTTCTCCGACTTCCGCCCAAACTGCATGCGGTGCAGCTTGGCCAACAGCAGCTGCAGATGTTTCGATCTCGCGCTCACGGGAGAGTAGTTGCTCATGCTGTGCCAGGATCAGCGCTCGCAAGGCTTCTGCGGGGAGAACGTTCAGATCGGGAAGCGCGGTCACCGCCATGCGCGGAGTATCGCATGAACTCGCCGCTTTGCATCCCCGGGCCTGCAAAAAAAGTTGTGCAAAGAATCTCGCCGGTTACACCGAGAGCTGCGGCTCCCAGGTGCGCTCCGGTCGCCGCCAATCAATGCCTTCCAACAGCATCGACAGCTGCGCGCGCGTCAGCGAAACCGTGCCGCTCTCGGCTTGCGGCCACACGAAGCGCCCGCGTTCCAGCCGCTTCGCGAACAAACACAAACCGTCGCCGTCGTACCACAGCACTTTGATCAGATCGCCGCGCCGTCCGCGAAACACGAACACGTGCCCGGAGAACGGACTCTGCTCCGGCTTCGTCTGTACCTGCGCGCTCAGTCCGGTGAAGCCGCGGCGCAAGTCAGTCACGCCCGCGGCGATCCAGATATGCGTCTTCGCCGGCAACGCGATCATGCCCGCAGGCACTCCAGCAATACACGCACCAAGGCGGGATCGGCGTTGCCCTCGATCCGCACCTGCGCCTGCCGCAGCTCGATGTGAATCGTGCCGAGTGGTGGTGGGGAACAATCCGTGACGCGAGGCTCTACGATGACTGGCGCCGACTTACTCTCGCTCACGCGCACTGGCAGCAACTTGATCCCTGGCTTCTGCTCTCCAAGTCGCCCGGCCAAGTACAGTCGGCGCCAGCCAAACACCTGATTGGCGTTCACGCCGTGCGCCCGCGCTACCCGCGCTACCGATGCGCCCGGGGACAGTGTTTCTTCCACGATTCGCCGCTTCTCGGCGATGCTGCGCTGCTGCCGTTTGACTGCAACCGTGGATTCTCTGTCCCTGGGTAAAACTGCGGTTTGCTGAGAAGTGTCCATCTCCGCTCCAAGTGGACACCTATCCCTGCTGTCCACTCCGCGAGCATGGCCCCTACCTTACGAAGATGTCGAGACGGTCACAACCGGACGCTTACTCTGTTGTCAGCCCCCCGCTTCTATAAGCTGGTTCTGGTGCTGATTACACCGAATGAGCCACTTCGTCCAAGTAGCGACTGAAGACTGCGGCCAATTTTTCGTAGTGAGTGGTCAGCATGCCCAAGTGATCTCCGGGCACTGTTTCGACTTCAAGTCCACCAACGAGGTGGGACCAGATTGCCTTGGGATCGCGTGGAAATTCTGAAACCTCGGCGGCGCGTATGAACTTCACCTTCCCCGGGTAGAAGGTTGGCCTATAATGCCGCAGCGCGAGATATGCGGCGTCGCGAACACGTTCAAAGGCGGGAGCAAAAGTGGAGATGTCATCCCGACTAGCCAGACCGCCGAGACGAATATCAGGGCGTGGAGGGCGGCCGAAATTCCTTACGCGGACGTTGGCGCGCTGTGCCGTGAGTAGCAAGCGTTCTCGGATCGATAGGAACTTAATATCGGGATACGAGTCCAGCATTACAAGTAGCTTGATCTCTTGCCCGTCTTTGACTAAACTGCGCGCCATTTCCAGGGCAACCAACCCGCCCAGAGAGTAGCCAGCGAGGATATAAGGACCGTGCGGCTGGAGCCGAAGAATGGCACGCAGATAGAAATCGGCGAACTCCTCGATCCGCTCGCAGGGTGCATCGAATCCTTCAATTCCTTTGGGCTGCAATCCGTAAATCGGATGCGGTAAATCGACGTATCTTATGAGCTGAAAAAATTCCGCTGGACCACCACCCAAACCGGGAGCGATGAAAACCGGGATGCCTTCGTTTGCCGATTTTAGCAGCACAAGGGGAGACAACTCAGTCGACGAACGCTGCTCCAGCAATGCCACCTGGGAAGCAATCGTAGGCACGTGGTAGATCATTACCGGAGGAAGTTTCTGGCCGCAGGCATCTGCGATTGCGGAGAACAACTGTACTGCTAGTGCCGAGTCGCCTCCGAGATCAAAGAAGTTGTCGTCTGGACCGATGGCCGGGTTTTGCAACAGGCGCTGCCAGGTCAGCGTGAGCAGTTCGATTGTCGAAGCGGTGGTGGTGTTTGACACGGTATGAAACGGACCCCTCAGGCTGCACCCCGGCAACCTCTTCAAAGCATGGTGTTATCCTGCGCTTCTTCGAAGAATACCTGATTTCGAGACCGATATGCGTCGGCTCGTCCCAGGCAACTGACTCCAAGGTAATGCCTGTCCCATGCCTTTTCAAAACGAACTACATTTATTGGAAGCATGATCGAGTGTGGATCGGCTATCCTCCATCGCTTCGTCCAGGCATTTCCGAAG
>Ga0187781_10002533_pt1 | contig 13863 bp, 13 predicted proteins | sample 0715_SJ02_MP02_2_FD_132447 | JGI IMG/M metagenome (GOLD analysis project Ga0187781, IMG submission 132447) | Tropical peat soil microbial communities from peatlands in Department of Meta, Colombia - 0715_SJ02_MP02_20_MG | ecosystem: Environmental > Terrestrial > Soil > Wetlands > Peat | place...
ACCCAGCACACCCCGGCCGGGAAGGACTCGCGGGCCGATCGCGCGGCGGCCAGGGCCAGCCGCGTCTTGCCCGCGCCGCCCGGCCCGGTGAGGGTGAGCAGGCGGGCGCGGGTGACCGCCTGCACGATGTCGTTGAGCTCGCTCTCGCGGCCCACCAGCGGGGTGAGCCGCACCGGGAGCTGCGCTGTGATCAGCGACATGATGCGTCCGCCCCGTTTCGTGACCGGAAACGCCCTATACCCAGAAATTTAGCTCAGCACAAGCAATCGCCACGAGGGGGAACCCGGCCGGGCCGAGTGCGATCCGGGCGGCACCGCCCGTCCACGGTGGCCGGTAATCTGTCCGACATGGATGAGGATCGTGCCCGTCGGGTGACCGACGGACTGCGGGACCGCGGAATCGCCGCGCACCTGAAGAGGTCCGGCGTCGACGCCTACTCGGTGCAGGTACCCGCCGGGCAGGGGCGTGAGGCCATTTGGGGTGCCGAGGGCACCACGGGGCTCGAGGCCGAGGTCCTGCTGGACGGGGACCTGGTCGGCTTCGTGCCCCAGATTCCCGGCTCGGAGGACTTCGACGAGGCCCAGATCGTGGACGCCATCGCCCGGGCCGACTACGACCAGCCCGAAGGCCGCGAACGTACCGACGCCCCCCCGGCGGGCCCGCCCCTGACCCACGAGGGCGGCGTGTTCCGCCGCTTCGCCGAAGGCTTCCGCTACGACTCCGAGGCGTTATCGGGGCATCCCATCCTGAGGTTCGCGGTCCGGTGGCACGGCCGCGTCGGCGGTGGCAGGCTATCGGCGTGCGGTTGGCGACCTGGAACGTGAACTCGGTCAAGGCCCGGCTGCCGCGGCTGCTCGAGTGGCTGGCCGGGACCGAGCCGGACGTGGTCGGCCTGCAGGAGGTCAAGACCACGACGGCCCTGTTCCCCTCGGCCGAGGTCGAGGCGCTCGGCTACCAGGTCGCCGCGCACGGCGAGGGCCGGTGGAACGGCGTGGCGCTGCTGTCCCGGGTCGGCCTGGAGCACGTCAGCCTGGGCTTTCCCGGCGAGCCCGGGTACGAGGACGAGCCCGCCGACGCGCTCCTGCTGGACGAGCCCGGCCTGCGCAAACCCGAGGCCCGGGCGGTCGGCGCGGACTGCGGCGGGATCCGGGTCTGGTCGCTGTACGCGCCCAACGGGCGCACCCCCGACTCGGCCCACTACGCGTACAAGCTCGACTGGTACGCGGCGCTGCGGACCGCCCTCGCGGCCGAACTGGCTGCCCAGCCCGCGCTGGTAGCGTTCGGCGACTTCAACGTGGCACCGACCGACGCCGACGTGTGGGATCCGGCGGTGTTCGTCGGCTCGACCCACGTCACCCCGCCCGAACGGCAGGCCCTGGCCGACCTGCGTGCCCTCGGGCTGCGGGACGTGGTGCCCAAGCCGATGAAGGGGCCGCACCCGTTCACCTACTGGGACTACCGGGCCGGCGCCTTTCCCAAGGACATGGGCATGCGCATCGACCTGGTGTACGCCAGCGAGGCCGTGGCCGCCCGGGTGACCGGGGCGTACGTGGACCGGGAGGCCCGCAAGGGCCACGCGCCCTCCGACCACGCGCCGGTGGTCGTGGACCTGGACTAAAGACCGAGCACGCGCGCGGCGTTGTCGTGCAGCACCGCGCGTGCCACATGCTCGGGCAGGCCGAGCTCGTCGAACTCGGACAGGCAGCGTTCGGGAGCGAGGAGGGGATAGTCGCTGCCCCACAGGAACTGCTCGTTCAGCCGCCCGCGGAGCTCGCGCATGACCTCCTCCGGGACGCGCCGGGGCGACCAGCCGGAGATGTCGATGTACACGTTGGTCTTGTGCAGCGCGACGGCGATCAGGTCCAGGTGCCAGGGCCAGCCGAAATGCGCCGCCACCACGGTCAGGTCCGGATGCGCCGCGGCCACCGGGTCCAGCTTGAGCGGGTGCGCGAGATCGATGCGAATACCCTGGCCGCCCGGCTGGCGCGCGCCGATGCCGCTGGTTCCGGTGTGGAACAGGGCGAGCAGGCCGTGCCGCTCGCAGGCCGCGAAGACGGGCCAGTACCGCCGGTCATCGGGCGCGAAGGCCTGCAGCGACGGGTGGAACTTCACCCCGCGCAGCCCGAGGGACGCGATGTTCGCCACCTCCGCCACCGCCGCCTCGCCCTTGTGCGGGTCGACCGAGCCCAGCCCGGTGAACACGTCCGGGTAGTCGCGGCACGCGGCGGCCACGGTCTCGTTCGGCACCCGGGGCCGCCCGGTGGCCGTCTCGGCGTCCCAGGCCAGCAGGACCGCCTTCAGCCCCAGCCCGCGGTACCGGGCGGCGAGCTCGTCCAGCGACTGCCGCTGCACGGGCGAGCGGAAGTACGCCTCGGCCGCCTCGAGGTAGCCCGCCATGCTGCCGTCCAGCCAGTCCGGGGTCGGCAGGTGCACATGGAAGTCGATCGCGCGCAGCGGCATCCGACCACCCTAACCGGCACCGGCTCAGCCCGGACCGATGCCCTGGCTCTCCAGGTAGCGGGCCGCGATCGTCTTCGGCACCACCATGCACCAGGCGTCGATGAGCAGCTCGCGCAGTTCGGCCGCGTCGAGCACCGGCAGCCGGGCCCGGACCCACTGGTACCGCTCGTCGCCGCGCAGCGGCATCATGAACTTGGCCGGCTCGCTGGCCACCAGCGCGGCGCGCTCCTCCTTCGGGAAACCGAACCCGATCCGTTCCTCGTCCGCCGAGACCGAGGCGTAGACCAGCCGGCCCACCCGGAACTTGGTGTGGTCGCCGATCAGGTGCTCGGTGGTGCGCGGCAGCGACATCGCTATCCGGCGCACGTCATCGAGGGTGGCCATCAGAGTCCAAGGACGCGTTCCGCGTTGGCGTGGAAGATGAGGTCCATGACCGACTGATCGTAACCGAGCTCGTCCCATTCCCGCAGGATGCGGTCGTACGGCAGGCTCGGGTGGTCGCTGCCGAACATGATCTTCTCGCGCAGCCGGCCCCGGATGTCGGTCCGCAGCGACGGCGGGAAATACTTCGGCGCCCAGCCGGACAGCTCCCAGTACACGTTGCCCTTGTGCAGCGCCACCGCGGTCATCTCGTCGGTCCAGGGCCAGCCGGGGTGGGCCGCGATGATGGTCAGCGCCGGGAAGCGGGCGGCCAGGTTGTCGATGGCCAGCGGCCGGGCGTGCTCCAGCCGGGCCCCCCGCCCGCCGGGCAGCCCGGCGCCCATCCCGGTCGTCCCGACGTCGATCATCACCGGCACCCGCAGCCCGGCTATGGTCTCGAACAGCGGGTTCAGTCCCGGCTCGTCGACGGCGAAATGGCCGATGATGGGGTGGAAGTGGAACCCGAGTACGCGGTGCTCGCGGACCGCCGCGACCGCGTCGGTGACGGCCGTCTCGCCCTTCAGCGGGTCCACCGCGCCCCAGGCCTGGATGAACACTCCCGGATGCCGGTCGCGCAGGGCCGCCACGTAGTCGTTCCCGCACGGCGGCGCGCCGGTCAGCGACTCGATGTCGAAGGCGACCAGGACCGCCTCGACCCCGGCCGCGGTGACGTCGGCTACGACCTCGTCCTCGGCCCTGGCCACCCAGGCCTTGCCCCAGTACTGCCCGAGCGCCTCGGCGTAGGGTCCCTGGGACGCGATCCACACGTCTGTCCCCGGGTAGCAATGCAGATCGACGCGGCGCACTCAGGCACCTCCCGCCAGCTGGGCCGCAAGCTCCTGCTTGGAGACCTTGCCGAAGCCGGACAAGGGCAGCGCGCCGAAGAGCTCGAGGCGTTCCGGCAGCTTGAACCTGGCGATGTCGAAGTCGGCCAGGAACGTGACCAGTTCCTCAAGGCTGAGCGAACGGCCGGGGCGCAGGACGACGCAGGCGCACATCCGCTCGCCGAGCACCGGGTCCGGGTAGGGCACGCAGGCCACGTTGAGCACGGCCGGGTGGGCCAGGATGAGGTTCTCGACCTCCTCGGCGCTGATCTTCTCCCCGCCCCGGTTGATGAGGTCCTTGACCCGGCCCTCGACCACGTAGTTCCCCGACGGGAGCTTCCTGAGCAGGTCGCCGGAGCGGTAGAAGCCGTCCGGGGTGAACGCGCGGGCGTTGTGCTCAGGAGCGCGGAAGTACCCGCGCAGGGTGTAGGGACCGCGGACGATCAGCTCGCCCGGCTCGCCGTCGCCGACCACGTTCCCGTCCTCGTCCACCAGGTACACCTCGTCCCCGGGCGAGGCCGGGCGGCCGCAGGTTTCCCGGCGCACGTCGGGCGGATCGGAGGACCGGACGAACATGATCAGCCCCTCGGCCATGCCGAAGTTCTCCTGGATGAAGCAGCCGGGCAGGGCGCGCTCGGCCCGCAGCCGGACCTCGGGCTGCAGGCGCTGCCCGCCGCTCTGGATGACCCGCAGCGAGGACAGGTCGTACTCGCTGATCGACGGGTCGTCGATCCACCGGATCAGCAGCGCGGGCACCAGGTGGACGTGCGTGACCCGGTGCCGCTGGATCAGCTCGAACACGTCCCGCGGCCGGGTGCTCGTGCCGAGCACGACCGTGCCGCCGGACAGCAGGAAGCCCTGCAGCCCGGGGCAGCCGAGCGGCAGGTTGTGCTCGATCGGCAGCACGTCCAGCAGCACGTCGCCCGGGCCGATCTCGCAGGCCGCCGCGGCGGCCTTGGAGTTGTACAGGTAGTCGTTGTGCGTGCGCGGGATCAGCTTGGGGATCCCGGTCGTGCCCCCGGAGAGCAGGAACAGCGCCGGGTCGGCCGGGTCGATGCTGATCTCGTCCAGCGCCTCGCGGCGGGCCCGCGGCTCCCGCTCGAGCAGTTCCTCCAGGCGCACGAACCGCGGATCGTTCGGCGCCTTATTCATCCCCTGAACCAGGCACAGGGCGAGGTCGCAGTGGCCGGCCATGAGGTCGGCGGCCATCGCGGTGAAGTCGAAGCCGGGCGCGGTGGCCGGCACCGCCAGCGCCCGGGCCCCGGATATCTCGGCGAACTGGGTGATCTCCCGCTTGCGGTGCCCGGGCAGGGCGAGCACCGGGACCGCCCCGATCCGCTGCAGCGCGAAGTACAGGTAGGCGAAGACAGCGGTGTTCGGCAGCTGGACGATGATCCGGTCCAGCGGGCGCAAGCCCAGGTCGAGCAGCACCCGGGCCAGGTGCTCCGAGCGCTCGTCCAGCTGACGGTAGGTCACCGGCCCCGCCTCGCCGGCCAGCGCCACCCGGTCGGCGTACGCGGCCAGCGCGGCGGTGAACCCGTCGAACAGCGGCCGGTCCTCCCAGTAGCCCAGCTCCCGGTAGCGGGCCGCGAACTCGGCCGGGAACGGCGTCACCCCGTCGAGCATGGACCGGTCCCCTTACCTGGTCATCCGGGCGGCGAGGTCACCCTCGGGACGGACACCGGGCTAGCTTAACGCTCGGTCAATCTGCGCGGCGCCAGGACTAGGCTGGAGCAGGCACTTCCGGGTAAAGGGGGCTGTCGGTGGCGAGGGATGAGGCCTCGATCGGCTGCGTTGGCGTGCTCACCATCGGCACCCGCGGGAAAACCGGCCCCGGCGAGGTGCACCTCAAGATCCGCGGCGGCTCCGAGAGCTTCCTGGCCTGGTCGGAAAAGCCGTTGCCCAAGGGCACGACCGTCCTGGTCATCGAGTCACGGGGAGCTCGGGCGGTCGATGTCATCGAGTGGGAGGACGCGCTCGGCGAGAGCCCGCGCCTTCCCGGCTTACCTCGGCTTAGGAGATGAACGATGTTCGGTTACCGTGTTCCGGCCCCTGACGAGGCCATGCTTGTTTCCGGGCGAGGGTACGGCAAGGACGGCCAGCCGTTCCGGGTCGTGATCGGCCACGGCGCCTTCGTCACGCCCATGTTCCGCAAGGTCAGGTACCTGACGCTGTCCATGCAGGAGTCCGAGGTCGCGGAGACCTGCGTGACCAAGCAGGGCATCTCGCTGAACGTCCGCGCGGTGATCGCGTTCAAGGTCGGCAATGACCCGGAATCGATTGTCAACGCCGGGCAGCGTTTCCTGTCTGACCAGGACCAGATGTCGGTGCTGACCGGGCGGATCTTCGCCGGGCACCTGCGCTCGATCATCGGCTCGATGACCGTCGAGGAGATCGTCACCGAACGGCAGAAACTGGCCACGGAGGTGCTGGACGGGTCAAAGGAGGAGATGGCCAAGATCGGGCTGATCGTGGACTCGCTGCAGATCCAGTCGATCGACGACATGGGCGCCGGGTACATCGCCGCCATGGCCGCGCCGAACAACGCCGCCATCCAGCGCCAGGCCAAGATCGCGCAGGCCCAGGCCGACCAGGCCGCGGCCGAGGCGCAGCAGGCTTCGGCGCGCAAGCAGGCCGAGTTCGCCCGGGAGACCGCCGTCGTCCAGGCCCAGTACAAGGCCGAGATCGACAAGGCGCAGGCGCAGGCGGCGCAGGCGGGTCCGCTGGCCGAGGCCGAGGCGCAGCAGGCGGTCATCACCGCGCAGGCCGAACTGGCCAGGCAGCAGGCCGCGCTGCGCCAGCAGCAGCTGGTCTCCGAGGTGGTCAGGCCCGCCGAGGCGGAGGCCGAGCGGGTCAAGGTCCTGGCCAAGGCCGACGCCGACCGGACCCGCATCCTGGCCGAGGCCGCCGCCTCGAACAACCGCGTCGCCCTGGACCAGCTGCTCATCAACCAGCTGCCGCTGATCGTCAAGGAGGCCGCAGCCGGGCTGGCCGGCGCGAACGTCAGCGTGCTGAACGGCGCCGACGGCCTCGGCGAGATCGCCGCCGGCCTGGTCAGCCAGGGCCTGACCATTCTCGATTCGGTGCGCAAGGGCATGCCCACCCAGTACCAGGCCAGCCCGCCCGACCGGCCCGCCATCGACAACCAGTCCGAGCCGGAGGCCTAGCTGGCCGGCAAAAATGGCGAATTGCTGACGCCGGGCCGGGTTCCCGGCCCGGCCCGGCCCCGCCGCGTTTAGGCTCACAGTCGTGACAGCAGCGTCGACGGCCGTCCCGGTCCGGGTAGCCGACGAGCGGGTGCGCCCGCTGAGCGGCGGCCGGGCGGTGGCGCTGGCCTCCGTGTACTACCTGCTGGCGGCGCTCGCCGTCACGCTGTTGCTGTGGCGGGACCCCGCGTCCCGGACGGTCGCGGGCAACCCCAACGACGCCGACCAGATGGCCTGGTTCTTCCGCTACGACGCCACGGCGATCGCGCACCTCCACCTCCCGGCCCTGGTGACCACGGCGATGAACGCGCCGCAGGGCGTGAACGTCATGTGGAACACGTTCATGCTGCTGCCCGGGGTCCTGCTCGCGCCGGTGACCCTGCTCTTCGGGCCGCAGGTCAGCCTGACCGTGCTGCTGACCGTCGGCTTCGCCGGGTCGGCGACCGCCATGTTCGCCGTGTTGCGGCGCTGGCAGGTCAGCGTGGCCGGGGCGGCGCTGGGCGCGGCGGTCTACGGGTTCTCCCCGGCCCTGCTGCACTCGGCCATCGGCCATTACGACCTGCAGTTCGCCGTGTTGCCGCCGCTGATCGCCGACGCGGTGCTCCGGCTGGCGACCGGGCGCACGAGCGCCCCCAGCGGGGGGGACAGGGGCGGTCGTCCCCCCGGGCAGACACTGCGCGGCGGCCTGTGGCTGGGCCTGCTGGTCACCGCGCAGGTGTTCATCAGCGAGGAGATCCTGTTCGATACCGGGCTGGCCACGGCGCTGCTGCTGATCGTCATCGCCGCCGGCCGGCCCCGGGCCGTGGCCGGCCGGATCGCCGGGCTGGCGGGCGGGCTGGGCGTGGCCGCCTGCGTGCTGGCCGTGATCGCCGGCTACCCGCTGTGGGTGCAGTTCTTCGGCCCGCTGCACCAGACCGGCAGCCCGTTCACCACCGACTTCTTCAAGAACGACCTGGCCGGGTTCGTCGTCCCGTCCTCGTTCATGCTGTTCCACACCGCGGGCAGCGCGGCCGAGGCCCTCAGGTACCAGGGCCAGCTGCCCGAGTACCTCGGCTACCTGGGCTGGCCGCTGATCGTGGTGCTCACGGCGGGCGCGATCCGGTTCTGGCGGCGGCTGGCCGTCCGGGCCTGCGCCGTCGCCTGCGCCGTGCTCAGCCTGTTCTCGCTCGGCGGCACGCTGCTGGCCAGCGGGCACGAGCACGCCTGGATCAAGCTCCCCTGGTACTGGCTGCAGGGCCTGCCCGTGCTCAGCGCGGCGCTGCCCGACCGGTTCTCCATCGTGGCCGACGGCGCGGCGGCCGCGCTGCTGGCGTTCTGCGCCGACGCGGCCGCGGTGGCCCTGGCCGCGTTCGCCCTGTCCGTCCCCGGCCGCCGTCTGGCCCGGCTCGCGTCGGGGGCACGGCCGGCCGCGGTGGTCATGGCCTGCGCCGCCCTGGCCGTCCTGCCCATCGTGCCCCGGCCCCTGCCGGTCGACGCCGCGATCTCGGTGCCGCCCGGCTGGTCGGCGGCGTTCGCCGCGCTGCAGCTGCCCACCCCGGCCACCGTGCTCACCGTGCCGGTCCCGATGTCGACCTTCACCGAGCCGCTGCGCTGGCAGGCCGACACGGGCCAGCCCGCCACGCTGGTCGGCGGCTACTTCATGGGCCCGGCCTGGAACGGGCACGCCTATACCGACGGCAACGGCCTGCCGCAGGCGGGCCGCTACCTGAATTTCCTGTGGGCCGAGTCCGGGGCCGGGCTGCCCGAGTCGCTGACCGGCCGGGTGCCGGCCAGCGCGAACCCCGCGTCGCCCGGCTTCGTCCCGATCGCGGCGGTGAACGACACGCGGATGCTCGCGCAGATCGCCGCCTGGCACGTGACGGCCGTGGTCGCGGTGACGGTCAGGAACTCGGTCCTCGGCCATTACCTCATCAACCTGCTCGGGCCGCCCTCGGTCGTCGTCGGCGACCTCATGGGCTGGCACACCTGAGCCTCTGGGCGTCCCCGAACCCCTGGGCGCTTTGAGAGCAAGCTCATAGGAAAGCCTGAGATTCATAACCGCGGCAGAGGCTGGCCGGCGGGTCCTCAGAGTTGGGTCGGGCACGGTGATCATGCCAGCCGACAACGACCGTGAGGAGCCGATGATGACCTGGCTGCTGCTGAACATCCCGCTGATGGTCCTGTTCTTCGCCCTGTGGGTGGGCATCCCGATGTGGCTGGTGCGCAAGCACCCGGACCGCGAGCCGACGCCGGCCGCGGCCGCGGCGGTCACCCGCCTGCCCGCGCGCGACCGCGAGGACGCCGACTACCGCCGCGTCGCCTAGTCCCGCCGGGCGGAGCCGTACCATCGGCCCGGCCGGCCGCGGCTGTGAGAGGCTGCCGGGATGCTGGCGTTGGGCGTGGCGTGCACGGCGGCCGCGGTCGTCTGGGCCTACCTGGTCATCGGGCACGGCGGGTACTGGCGGACCGGCCAGCGGCTCCCTCCGCTCCCCGCCCCCTGGCCGGGCCCGTCCCGGGCCGCGGGCGATCCGGCCCGGTGGCCGGACGTGGTGGCGGTCATCCCGGCCCGCAATGAGGCCGCCATGCTGCCGGCCGTGCTTCCCGCCCTGCTCGGCCAGGACTACCCCGGCGCGCTGACCGTCATCCTGGTCGACGACTGCAGCACGGACGGTACCGCCGAGGTCGCGGCGGCACTCGGGCCCGAGCCGGGCCGGCCGGGCCCTCCGGGCCGGGCCCTGCGGGTGGTGGCCGGCGCCCCGCCGCCGCCCGGCTGGGCCGGCAAGGTGTGGGCCATGGCCCAGGGCCTCGCCGCGGCCGGTGATGGCGGTGCCAAGCCCGGGTACGTGCTGTTCACCGACGCCGACATCGCCTGGGAGCCAGGGGCGCTGCGGGCCCTGGTGCGCGCGGCCGAGGGAGACGACCGGGACCTGGTCTCGCAGATGGCGCTGCTGCGGACGGCGACCGGATGGGAGCGGGTCGTGGTCCCGGCGTTCGTGTACTTCTTCGCCCAGCTGTACCCCTTCCGGCGGGTGAACTCGCCCCGGTCGCGCACGGCGGCGGCCGCCGGCGGCTGCATGCTCGTGCGCCGCGAGGCCCTGGAGCGATCTGGCGGGCTGGCCCCGATCAGCGGCGCCCGCATCGACGACGTGGCCCTGGGCCGGGTGATCAAGCGCCAGCGCGGGCGCTGCTGGCTCGGACTCACCACCAGCGTGGTCAGCGCGCGCCCGTACCCGAAGCTCGCCGACCTGTGGCAGATGGTGGCCCGGTCCGCCTACGTCCAGCTGCGGTATTCCCCCTGGCTGCTGGGCGCGACCGTGGCCGGGCTGGCCTTCATCTACGTGCTGCCGCCGGCCGGGGCGATCGTCGGGCTCGCCGCCGGGGCGGCGCCCGCTCCGGCCGCGCTCGCCGCCGGAGCGGGCCTGGCCGGCTGGGCCCTGATGTCGCTGACCTACCTGCCCGTGCTCCGGCTGTACCGGCTGTCGCCGCTGCGGGCTCCCGGCCTGCCGCTGATCGCCATGCTGTACGCGGCGATGACCGTGGACTCCGCGCGGCGGCACTACGCCGGCCGGGGTGCGGAATGGAAGGGGCGGACGGACCAGGGACCGTTACAGTTGCTGCGTGGCAGACATGAAGCATCAATCGGACCGGCTGTGGGCGGACGAGCCGGGGGCCGGCTGGCGCCGGTACATCATCGCCGACGTCTTCACCGCCACCCCGCTCGAAGGCAACCCGCTCGCCGTGTTCCCGGATGGCCGCGGCCTGGGCGCGGACGTGATGCAGCGCACGGCCCGGGAGCTGAACCTGTCCGAGACGGTGTTCTTCCTGCCTGCCGAGAACACCGCGGACGTCCGGGTGCGGATCTTCACTCCGGCGGACGAACTGACCTTCGCCGGGCACCCGGTGCTCGGCTCGGCGTTCGTGCTCGGCGAGGCCCTGGGCACGTCGGCGCTGACGCTGGAGACCGGGGCCGGCCTGGTACCGGTGGAACTGGAGCGGGACCGCGGCCGGATCGCCTTCGGCCGGATGCAGCAGCCGGTCCCGGTGCCCGAGCCGTACGAGCACACCGACGCGCTGCTGGCCGCGCTGGGCGTGCCGCAATCCGGGCTGCCGGTCGAGGCGTACCGCAACGGGCCCCGGCACGTCTACGTCGAGCTGGCCAGCGAGGCCGAGGTCGCCGGCCTGTGGCCGGACCAGCGCGCGCTCGCCCAGCTGCCGATCGCGGTGAGTACCTTCGCCGGCCAGGGCCCGGCCTGGAAGACCCGGATGTTCGCGCCGTACCACGGGGTACCGGAGGATCCCGCCACCGGCTCCGCGGCCGGCCCGCTCGCCCTCCACCTGGCCCGGCACGGGCGGATCGGCTTCGGCGACGAGATCGAGATCAGGCAGGGCGAGGAGATCGGCCGGCCGTCCCGGCTGTACGCGCGGGCCGAGGGTGCGCCGGACAAGGTGGAGCGGGTGCTGGTCGGCGGGTCGGCCGTCATCGTCGCCCGCGGCGAGTACCGGCTCAGCTAGCCTGCGCGCCCCGGCCTGAACCATGATGGGCGTGGCACACATCGCCAGCGAGGCAGGAGGGTGAACCTGTGACGATCAGCGTTCAGGGCGTGGTAGCCCGCGGTAAGGGCGAGCCGGTGAGCTCACGACGGTTCTCGTGCCCGAGCCCGGGCCGGGTGAGGCGCTGGTCACGGTCCAGGCCTGCGGGGTGTGCCACACCGACCTGCACTACAAGGAGGGCGGCATCGGGGACGACTTCCCGTACCTGCTCGGGCACGAGGCGGCGGGCGTGGTCGAGGCCGTCGGCCCGGACGTGACCGACGTCGCCCCCGGCGACTTCGTCATCCTCAACTGGCGCGCCGTCTGCGGCCGGTGCCGGGCCTGCAGCCGCGGCCGGCCCTGGTACTGCTTCAGCACCCACAACGCGAGCCAGAAGATGACCCTGGCCGACGGCACGGTGCTGTCCCCGGCCCTCGGCATCGGCGCGTTCGCGGAAAAGACGCTGGTGGCCTCCGGCCAGTGCACCAAGGTCGACCCCGCCATCAGCCCCGCCACCGCGGGCCTGCTCGGCTGCGGCGTGATGGCAGGCCTGGGCGCGGCGCTCAACACCGGCGGGGTGAGCCGGGGGGACAGCGTGGCGGTGATCGGCTGCGGCGGCGTGGGCGACGGGGCGATCCTCGGCGCCCGGCTGGCCGGGGCCAGGACGATCATCGCGGTGGACGTGGACGGCCGGAAGCTGGACTGGGCGCGGGAGTTCGGCGCCACGGACGTGATCAACTCGCGCGAAACCGATCCTGTGGCCCGGATCAGGGAGCTGACCGGCGGGCACGGCGCAGACGTGGTGATCGAGGCGATCGGCCGGCCGCAGACCTACGAGCAGGCGTTCTACGCCCGCGACCTGGCCGGCACCGTGGTGCTGGTCGGCGTGCCGACCCCGGACATGCGGCTGGACCTGCCGCTGCTCGACGTGTTCGGCCGCGGCGGGGCGCTCAAGTCGTCCTGGTACGGGGACTGTCTGCCCAGCCGCGACTTCCCGATGCTGGTCGACCTGCACCTGTCCGGACGCTTGCCGCTGGACAAGTTCGTGTCGGAAACCATCGGCCTGGACCAGGTCGAGGAGGCCTTCGCCAAGATGGGCCGCGGCGAGGTGCTGCGCAGCGTCGTGACCCTATGACCGGAGCGCCCCAGTGACCGGAGCGGCCGCCCAGGCCCCCGCCACCCGCATCGCGATGTGGTCGGGGCCGAGGACCGTGTCCACCGCCCTGATGCGGGCCTGGGAGAACCGGCCGGACACGGTGGTCACCGACGAGCCGCTCTACGCCTTCTACCTGGACCGTACCGGTATCGACCATCCGGGCCGGGACGAGGTGATCGCCAGCCAGCCCACCGACTGGCGGGTGGTGCTGGCCCGGCTGACCAGCGCCCCGCTGCCGCCCGGGGTGAGCATCAGCTACGGCAAGCACATGACGCATCACCTGCTGCCGGAGGTGGACCGCGCCGCCCTCGCCCCGCTGCGGCATGCCCACCTGATCCGGGACCCGCGCGAGCTGCTCGCCTCCTACGCCCGGGTGCGCACCGAGCCGGCCCTGGACGATCTGGGCCTGCGCCAGCAGGTGGAGATCTTCGAGACGTTCGGCGGGCCGGTCGTGGATTCCCGCGACCTGCTCACCGACCCGGAGGGGATCCTGCGCGCTCTGTGCCGGGCCCTGGACGTGCCGTTCGACGCCGGGATGCTGTCCTGGCCACCCGGGCCGCGGGACAGCGACGGCGTGTGGGCGTCCTACTGGTACGGCAGCGTGTACGCCTCCACCGGCTTCGCCGCCTACCGGCCCCCGGCCGAACCGCTGCCCGCGCGGCTCGAACCGCTCGCCGACCGCTGCCTGCCGTATTTCCGGCGGCTGCATCAGTACCGGATCTCGAGCCAGGGAGTTGCCGATGCTGCAGACCTTCGATGAGCGCAACCGCGATCTCATTGTCAACGTGGGCGGCAGGCTCTCGCACCGGGACCGGGCCGTGGTGAGCCCGTTCGATTCCGCCGTCCAGGGCGGCGACGCGGTCTGGGAAGGGCTCCGGCTGTACGCCGGGCGGATCTTTCGCCTGGAGGAGCATCTGGCCCGGCTGCAGGCCTCGGCCAAGGCGCTCGCGTTCGAGCGGATCCCCTCGGCCGAGGAGATCACCGAGCAGATCAGGCGCACGGTCGCCGCGAACGGCATGCGGGACGGCGTGCACATCAGGCTCACCCTGACCCGCGGCGTGAAGATCACCTCCGGCATGGATCCCCGCCTCAACCAGGCCGGGCCCACCCTGATCGTGCTGGCCGAGTACAAGGACCCGGTGTACGACCTGTCCGGCGTCACGCTGGTCACCGCGAGCGTGCGCCGTCCGGCCCCGGACTGCCTGGATCCCAAGATCCACCACAACAACCTGCTGCCCTCGATCCTGGCCAAGATCGAGGCCAACGTGGCCGGCGCCGACGACGCGGT
>Ga0187781_10002536_pt1 | contig 13856 bp, 12 predicted proteins | sample 0715_SJ02_MP02_2_FD_132447 | JGI IMG/M metagenome (GOLD analysis project Ga0187781, IMG submission 132447) | Tropical peat soil microbial communities from peatlands in Department of Meta, Colombia - 0715_SJ02_MP02_20_MG | ecosystem: Environmental > Terrestrial > Soil > Wetlands > Peat | place...
CAAGGTTTGATTTTCAGCGATTGCCTGTGCCGCGCGAGAAGGCCCACAAGCTGATCATCCTGAAGGGAATCATCAAGCCGGATGGAACACCGGATCAGGTGACGGTCTATCAGGGATTGGTGCCGCAAATGGACGAAGCCGCGCGCTTGGCTCTGAGCCGGTGGAAATTCAAGCCGGCATTACGGGAGGGAAAACCGGTTACCTTGGAGATCCTTGTCGGCATTCCACCGGAGAATCCGAGCACCCCTTGAGCTGAGATTCCTTGTAAGAACTAATCCCTCGCCCATTAATTCGAAAAGTTTGCCGGCTCTCCCAGGGCTGGCTAGCGCAAAAAATTCGACTTGCCCCCTAGCGACCTACAAGATACCATATGCCCCCCTTGTGGCAGTCAGTTACCCAATATGGCTAATTGATTTCCCAGGGGAGGCGGTGCCCGTCTCCATTCGTGGACACTGACACTTTCGATCCAGCGTATTCGATTGAGAGTGAATCATTTACTTTGAGGTCGGCGCATGATGTTCTTTCGGTTCCCTCTGGCACGGGACTTGCGCCTGACTTGAACCGCCTTAGATGATTTCCCGCCCGGGGGCGGGGCTGGGGCGCTCGGCCCAGAAGCAAACCCAGTCAAACGGAGCTGCGGGGGTGCCTACTCAAGAGAGGCAGCGCGCTGCAGGAGTCGATCCCGCAATCGGGAAAGACTCCAAAATGGGGGTGCGAACGCCATGATAGACGGAATCATTCACGTTTGCTTTTTGGGCCAGGATCCCGGGTTCGTGGAGGTGATTGCCCGAGCGCTCGGCGAGGGTTTTGTATCGCGATCGAGCAACGAAATCCAGGCCAGCCGCCTGACGGAAATCCTCGAATGGGCCGACGTGGTGATGTTAGACCTGCGCTCGGCGAGCACCGGGGCGGACCAAGAATCCTTCCTTCGCCTGATGGATGAGGTGAGCAAAACTGCGTCTCACCCGCCCATGATTGCCCTCTGCGACGCCGAGAACAGGGCGCTTCTGCTGGGTGTGATGGACCACGGCGCTTACGACAGCGTCACGAACCCTCCCAATATGGTCGAGCTTCGCCTGGTCCTGCGGCGAGCCAACAAATTCCAAATGGCGCAAAAGGAGCTGGAACAGCTCCGCAGCAACACACGCGGGTCGGGAAGACTCCACGAATTGATCGGGAGCGCGCCCTCGATGCAGGAGCTCTTTGCGCTGGCGCAGAAGATTGCGCCGTGCGACGTGAACGTGCTCATCACCGGCGAAACGGGAACCGGCAAGGAGCTGCTGGCCCGCGCCATCCATCAGATGAGCGCGCGAAACGTGCGCCCGCTGGTGGCTTTTTCCTGCGCGAATTTGCCCGAAACCTTGATTGAAGACGAGCTGTTCGGCCATGAGAAGGGCGCGTTCACGGGCGCGCTCTCGATGCGGCGGGGCCGGCTCGAAACGGCGGACAACGCCACATTGTTTCTCGATGAAATCGGCGATCTCAGCCTCGGATTGCAGCCCAAGCTGCTGCGCGTGCTGCAAGAGAGAAAATTCGAGCGGCTCGGAAGCAACACCACCACCAGCGTCAATATCCGCCTGATTTGCGCCACACACCGCAACCTGGAAGAGATGGTGCAGCAGGGGAAATTCCGCGAGGACCTCTACTACCGTTTGAACGTGGTCCAAATGCACCTTCCGCCGATGCGGGAACGCCGCGACGATATCCCGCTTCTCGCTCAGCATTTCCTGCTGGACTCCGCGCAGCAATTCAAGAAGAAAGCAAAGCGCTTTTCGCAGATGGCCTTGCACGCTCTGGAGGAATACCGTTGGCCGGGCAACGTGCGGGAGCTATTGAATGCGGTGCAGCGCGCCGTGGTGCTCTCGGAAACCCAGACGGTTGAGATTTGGCACTTGCCCGCGGCCCTGCGCAGCGGCGTCGATGGCCCCCAGTTCAGCCGGTCCTACGAAGAGGAGGTGCGGCAGTTCAAGCGCCGGCTTGTGCTTCGGACGCTGCGGGAATGCGGCTGGCGCAAGGCCGAAAGCGCCCGGACTTTAGGCGTCGCTCGCGGCTATTTGCACAGGCTGATCAATCAACTGGGCATCCAGCAAGGGGACGAGGATTCGCCTCTGGATAAGCCGGAAAAGTTTCCTCCCGTCGGGCCGATAATGTGACTCTCGGCAGTTTGGTCTGGAATCGCGAGGCGCGGGCGAATACTCTTCCCACGGATTTCATGAAAGACGCAGCGGACACCTCATTCGTCCAGCGTGTTTGTCTTCCGCTCCTTTTGAAAAGTCAAAACCAGGATGGTGGCTGGGGATTCCATCCCGGTTCAGAAAGCCGCGTGGAACCAACGTGTTGGGCGCTTCTCGCACTTTCGAACTCATCATCCTCGCAGGCGACACAGGAATTTAGCGCCAAGGCAATCCGGTTTCTTCGTTCGGCGCAGTTGCCGGACGGTTCCTGGCCCGCTACGCCGGGGGAAAGAATTGGGTGCTGGGTCACTTCTCTGGCGTGCTGGACTCTGTCGTTAGACAAGAGCGCAAACGACGCGACCGCCGCGGGGCTGAAGTGGTTGTGCGAGGATTGGCCGCGAGATAGCAGCCTGTGGTCTCGTTTTTTGAGGAAGCTCTTGCCGGGGCCCAGCCTGGCGCCACACAACGAAGCTTATCGAGGCTGGGGATGGACTGTCGGGACGAGTAGTTGGGTCGAGCCGACTTCCCTCGCGCTGCTGGCGCTTAAGAGCGCACCGGCCGCGTTGTTGCCAGTGGGCGCCGGGCGGCGCCGCCGGCTTGCCGAGGCCCTGCTGTACGACCGCATGTGTCCCGGCGGGGGCTGGAATTGCGGCAACCCGATGATTTACGGAGTCGCCGGTGAACCACTCGTGATTCCCACCGTCTGGGCGCTCTTGGCATTGCGCGGCAACCCCCAGCGATCAGAAAACGCGCAGAGCTTGAGCTGGCTCCAGAACGAATTGGACAAAATCCAGGGGCCCGCATCGCTCGCCCTCGCCCAAATCTGCTTGGAACTTTATGGCCGCAACCGGCCGGAGAACGGCCAGCATCTCCGTGATTTTTACGGCAAGAACGAATTTCTCCAAAATATTCCAGTCATCGCCTGGGTGTGCTTAGCGCTAGAAAGAACGCAGGGCTGGCCCGGCAATCCGGCGCAGGGAATCCCCGGATGATGCGCGAGCGTGCGGCCACGCTGGTCCCGCCGTTCCAGCGCCCTCCCTCGCGCGTCGCAATCCGCCGCGCAGCAAACTACGAACGGGATCTGGCTGGCCTGATTCATGAAACGCTTGTGGAATTCCACCTTCCCGTGAAAGGGAAGTCTGTTTTGCTGAAGCCCAATCTCGTCGGTCTCGATCTACAAGGCACAATGAACACGCAACCGGCCGTGATCGCCGCCACGCGCGAGAGCTTTTTGCGCCTTGGAGCGGCACAAGTTTTGATCGGCGACGGCCCGGCTCTGGATCGAGACACGGAAGCAATTCTCGAATCCGTCGGTCTGCGAAATTACACCGGCCCGCTGGGTGGGGTTTTTGTCGATCTGAATGTGGATGACGTCGAGAGAGTGGCGTTCAAGACTCGCGCATCGCGATTGAAGGAACTCTACTTTCCCAAGACGGCCCTGCACGTGGATTTTCTGGTCTCCATGGCCAAATTGAAGACCCACCACTGGGCGGGCGTGACACTTTCGCTGAAAAATATGTTCGGCATTGTGCCCGGGAGCTGCTACGGCTGGCCTAAGAATGTCCTTCATTGGGCGGGGATCGATCGCGCCATCCTGGACATCAACGCCGCGGTGCGGCCCGATTTCGCGATTGTGGACGGCATTCGGGGCATGGAGGGCAACGGGCCCATACAGGGGACGCCCAAGGAGTGCGGGGTGTTAGTTCTGGGTGACGATCCGGTGGCTGTGGATGCCACGTGCTGCCGGATCATGGGTCTGAGGCCCGAGAAAGTGCCGCACATTTCCGCCGCTGCAACGCTGCTCGGCCACCTACAAGTCGAACGGATTCAACAACTTGGAGAGAGCGCCGGGGCCTGCCGCACCGCTTTCGCCGTTCTAAAAGAGTTCGCACGTCTCCGGGATCGAGCGACAGGCTCGAAAAATGCATAGCATTCTCTCAGCGGCGGCTGAGGTGTCTTCAGGCGACGGCGCCGCGCGGAATGAACCGTGAGTGATTCTCAGATTGTGATCGGGTCAGGAGCGCAGGCGGACGAGCACGTCCCGCTGCCAGCCGGAGCCTCGACCGCGGCCCCATCCCGGGCAGTTCGCGACGCCGGCGTACTCCCGGCCGTTCGCCGAATTTTCTCATTTCCTGTTCTGCTGGCTTCGATGCTGGTGGGAGCTGTCTTCGTGCCGGCACTGCGATTCAACGTGGACCCCGACATGTGGTGGCACATCAAGGTGGGGGAAAGCATCCTCGCGACGCACCATTGGCCCACAACGGATCCGTATTCGTTCACGGTGAGCGGCCAGCCGTGGATCGCTTACGAATGGCTGGGGGAAGTGATTTGGGCCGCGGTAATGCGCCTGGGGGGGATTCGTGGGCTGGAGCTGCTGCTCATCGTTCTTGGCAGTGCGGTGATGCTGGCGCTTTATGCGTACACGACAATCTCGTCGGGAAATTCCAAGGCCGGATTTGTCGCCTGCGCCGTGCTGCTGGTGCTGGCGAACGCCTCGTTCACGCTGCGGCCGCAAATGCTGGGCTACCTGTTCTTGATCCTCACGCTGATTTCATTGGAGCTATTTCGCCGGGGGAGGCGCGGAGCGGTTTGGTTCTTGCCGCCGCTTTTTCTCGTCTGGGTGAACACGCACGGCTCATTCGTGATCGGACATGGAGTAATCCTGGTTTACTGGCTGGGCGGACTCAAGGAGTTTCGCCTGGGCGCGATCGAAGCCCGGCGACGGCCGCCAGCCGACACGCGGCGCCTCGCGGTTGTCTTCCTTATGTGCATGGCCGTGTTGCCCCTGACGCCTTACGGCAGCAAGCTCGCAATTTATCCGTTTAATATGGCGCTTTCGCAGCCCGTGAACCTGGCGAATATCCAAGAATGGCAGTCGATGCCTTTCGGCCTGTTTCCGGGGAAATTGTTTCTTGCACTTCTCATCGTTTTCATTTTTCTGCAGGTGGCGCTGCGGATTTCATGGCAGGTGGAAGACCTCGCGCTCTGCCTCTTCGGAATTGCGATGGCTTGTATTCACGTGCGATTCCTTCTGCTGTTCGTGCCGTTTTTTGCGCCGCTGCTCGCCGGAGTTTTTGCGCGTTGGGTGCCCGCTTATGATCGCTCGAAGGATCGAGTCTTCCTCAATTTGGCCATCATCGCCGTTATCTTCGGCGGCTTGGTGCGCTACTTTCCGTCTCAAGCGCAAATGCGAGAGAAGATTTCAGAACGCTACCCGCTGAAGGCTGTGGAATTCCTGGAAGCTCATCCCGTTCCCGGGCCCATGTACAACAATTACGGGTACGGCGGATATCTTGTTTGGAAGCTTGGACCCGCACAAAAAGACTTCATTGATGGGCGCGCCGATGTGTTCGAGCGCGGAGGAGTGCTCGCAGACTACATGCAGATTTCCCTGCTGAAGCCCGGAGCGCTGGAAGCTCTTCGAAAGTACGGCGTGCAGTCGTGCGTTTTGCAACACGACGAGGCCCTCGCAACCGTTCTAGCCGCCCTGCCGGATTGGCGGCGGGTCTATTCCGATAGTCAGAGTGTCGTGTTCGTTCGAGCGGATGCTCTCCCCGGCACTTCTGGTAGCGTGCGGTAAGCTTCCACTCCACAGTCCCGCCTTTCCCCCGTTAAGCGCCCCTGCTGGAACCTCCCCGGAGTGAAAAGGCTGCGCCTGGTTCGTCACCAAAGGGCGAAATCGACCATTGGGGGTGTCAACAAACGGTCACGCTTTCTTGAGCGTCTCGGCCCCAAAGCGAGGCAAGCAGGATTCAAAGGGTCTAATCCAAGGTAAATCAATAGGATAGCTGCTGAGAGGACAGGCATAGGGATGGCGGCTCGGGTGCATAAACATTCGCGAGGTACCAGATGCGGAGTGCGGTGTGCTTCGCCTAAAGGGAGGCAAGTGACATGAGGGAGCTACTCAATAGGCTTTGGGAAGAAGAGGCTGGCCAGGACCTGACGGAATACGCGTTGTTGGTCGTCCTGATTGCCCTGGCTGCCGTTGGGGCAATCAAGGGCCTGGCAACAGCAATCAGCACGACCTTTACATCAATCGCGGGAGCGCTCTCAACACCAACATAGAAATGTGCGGCGAGTCTTCCCGGAGGAAGTCTGCCTCCGGGAAGGGCCAGGGTGGTCTGGCGACCCAGACTGGAGCTGGGTAACCACGCGGGGGAAGAAGATGGATTATGGGAGGTCGGGAATGAAGGGACTCCTTAACAGGCTGTGGAACGAGGAAAACGGGCAGGACCTTACGGAGTACGCGTTGCTGATGGTTCTGATCGCTCTAGCCGCGATTACGGCAATGAATACGCTGGCTGGGGCGATCAGCAACATCTTCAGCAATGCCGCAGCGAACATGACGACTACCACGACATAGCCGGATCGTAGCGTCAGACGACGGGCTTGCAAGGGTTCTTCGCAACGGTGATGGACTCAAATCAAACAACTATCTGGGCACTCGCATTAGCCTTCACATTTTTCGCCGGCTGGATGGATTGGCGGACACGACGGATTCCCAATTGGCTCACCGTCCCGGGCGCTTTCGCAGGCATTTCACTTCATTCCTGGATCGCAGGCTGGCGCGGCGCCTTGATGTCGCTCGAGGGTGTGGGACTCGCACTAATTATTTTGCTGCCGCTGGTGTTGTTGAAAGCTCTGGGAGCAGGAGACTGGAAACTGATGGGCGGTGTCGGGGCGATTCTTGGGCCCTGGATGTTGCTGTTTGTGCTGCTGGCGAGCGTGTTCGTTTCCGGCCTGATGGCGGTGGCGGCGATGATCTGGACGAAACGGGTGAAAACCACTCTGCGCAATCTGGCGGTGCTCGTTCGAGGGTTCTTCTCTTTCGGGTTGCGAGTGAACCCCGAAATCTCGCTCGACAACCCCACGCTGATGAAGCTTCCGTTCGGCGTAGCAGCCTTGATCGGGACGATCGTGTGTTTTGTCGCAGCGCGATGGAGTGTGTAAGGACTAGGCAAGGGAGGCAGGAACCATGAACAGAAATCGGCTGATGATTGGATTGCTCTTCGCGATTGTGCTGGCGTTCTTCTTGAGCGCCTTCATTTACCGCGAGTTCAAGCAGGTTTCTGCGGCCCCGCCGGTCGTCCAGATGCAACGCATTGTAGTAGCGGCTGCGCCGCTTCAACTGGGTACGCGGCTCGAATCCTCCCAGTTGCGCACAATTCCCTGGCCTGCGGGACAGCCGGTGGCGGGAATGTTCACGCGGGTGGAGGATTGCGCGCATCGAGCTCTGATTACAGCGGTTGCCGAGAATGAGCCTATTTTGGAGAGCAAACTGGCGCCGCTCGAGGCCGGCGCCGGCCTTTCGGCAACAATCCCGGAAGGCATGAGAGCGATCTCCGTTGCTGTGAACGATGTGGTCGGGGTGGCTGGTTTCGTCGGGCCGGGAACGATGGTGGACGTCCTGGTGACGGGCGCGATCGCCGGATCCAACCAGCAAGCCGGAGGGAATATCACCCGAACGATCTTGGAAAACGTGCGCGTGCTCGCCGCCGGCCAAAAAGTTCAGCAGGACCGCGATGGAAAGCCGCAGACCGTTCCCGTAATCACACTGCTGGTTACTCCGGAAGATGCCTCGAAGCTGACAATGGCGAGCACGGAAGGAAAGATTCAGCTCGCGCTCCGCAACACCATCGACACCAAGACCTTGAACCCGCCGGCAGTGCTCCAGGCCACATTGTTTGCGCCTGCGGCAGCACCCGTGGTCGAGAGGCACGTGGCCGCTCCACGACCAGCTCCTCCCGCTCCTTACACAGTCGAAGTTATTACGGGCGCCAAGCATGAATTGAAGGAGTTCCCAAGGCCGTAAGAGGTCCACGGGAGAATGCAATGCCGCAAAAACCAAAACAACGAAGTTGGATTCGAGGGCTCGCCCTTCTTTCGATTCTGGTTCTCTTGACCGGATCGAGCCCCGCGGCTCAACAGCCGCCGGCAGGACAGGCGTCCGAAGGGCCTCAATCGCTGCACTTGATGGTGGGGCGGTCGCTGGTTATCACCTCGCCGACGCGAATCAAGCGTGTATCCCTCGCCGATCCCTCGATTGCCGAAGCCATCGTCGTAAGCCCTTATCAAGTTCTCGTGAACGGGAAAGCCCCCGGCGGAGTTTCCTTGCTTCTTTGGGATGAATCGGATCAGAGCCAGGCATTCGAAGTTTCCGTGGACATCGACATCCTGAGCCTGAGCGAAAAAATTCACGAAGTCTTCCCGAACGAGCCCGTACAAGTGGAAACCTCGAAAGACGCGGTGATGCTCTCGGGAAAAATCTCGTCGGCGGCCGTGGCGGACAAAATCCTCGAAGTCGTTAAGAACGCAACGCCCAAAGTGACCAGCTTGATGGAAGTCCCCGTCGCCCCTTATGGAGAAATTCTCCTGGAAGTGAAATTCGCGGAAGTGGACCGCACGTTGATTTCGCAATTCGGAGTCAACCTCTTGGGTCTTCCCAACAGCAAATTTCAGGGCACTACTTCCACTCAACAGTTTTCGCCGCCGCAGCTGCTATCCTCCACTTCGACGGCCTCCAATGGCACAACCACCACGAGCACTTCGCTTAACAATATTGGCGTGAGCAATCTGCTGAACATTTTCCTCCTCCGGCCGGATATCGATTTGGCGGCCACGATTCAGGCGCTCCAGGAAAGAAACGTTCTTCAAATTCTGGCCGAGCCGAACTTGCTCACGGCGACCGGCAAGGACGCCAGTTTTTTGGCAGGCGGCGAGTTTCCTTTTCCCGTGATTCAGTCCACCGGCGCGTCCGGCAGTTTCCCAGCAATCACGATTCAGTTCAAGGAATTCGGGGTGCGGTTGAATTTCACTCCGACGTTGCGAGCCGATGGTTTGATTCATCTCAAGGTCAGTCCGGAAGTCAGCTCTCTTGATTTTTCGAACGCACTCACGATTCAGGGCTTTGTGATTCCGGCGCTTTCGACTCGGCGTGTAACGTCGGAGATGGACCTGAAAGACGGGCAAAGCTTCGCGATTGCGGGCTTGGTGGACAACACGGTAACGGCGACTTTCGAAAAAATTCCGGGCATCGGCGATATCCCGATCCTGGGAAAGCTCTTTCAGAGCAAATCGGTGAATAAAGCGAAGGACGAACTCATGGTCCTTGTGACTCCGCGGATCGTGATGCCGCTCAACCCGAATCAGGTTCCGCCTGGGCCGACATTCCCGATTCCATTTCTCGGTCCGGCCACGACGGAACAACCGAAACCGCCCGGAGAGTGACCCGGAGAGCGCTGTTGCGATTTTGCGAGATCGTTTGAGGATCGAGGATTAGGGAAATTGGGCCAATGTTAACAGCAGCCATCGCGAGCAACGATACCGCCGCCGTCGGCCAATTGCTGGCAAGCCTCCAGCAGACCGGGCTGGTGAGCTCGATCAAGCACTGGATGGTTGCGGGGGAAAAGTTTCCGGACACGGGCGAAGCCATTCCGGACTTGATCCTGCTGGATCTGTCCCGGGACCCCGAGCCGTATTTCGCATTCGGCGCGCACGTGCGGCGGCTCCGGCCTTCGGTCCGGTTGATTGCCTGGTCCGCAACATATCCCCCGAATCAGCAGCTTCTGCTCGATGCCATGCGCCGGGGCGTGCAGGACTTTATTCCCCGGCCCGCCGAAGCCGAAGTGTTGCGCGAGATTTTGACGCGGCTCTGTCAGCAGGGAGAGGTGAGCGAGCAACGATCGGTTGAAAAACTGATCGTGGTGATGGGGGCGAAGGGAGGCGTGGGCGCAACCACGATCGGGGTGAATCTCGGCGTCCAGCTCTGCGTGCACGCCCGCAAGCGCGTCGTCCTGCTGGATTTTTCGAGGCCGCTCGGCAACGTTCATCTGCTTCTCGATCTGCATCCGCGCTTCGGGATTCGCGACGCGATTGAAAACCTGGACCGCCTCGACAGCCACTTCCTTGGCGGCTTGCTGACCCGCCACAAGACGAAGCTCGAAATCCTGGGAGGCGCTCTCCAGCCGGAAGAATGGCAATCCATCCCTGTTCCTCCGCTCGAGCGCATCATCAATGTTTCTCAAGCGAGTTTTGACATCGTTCTCGCGGATTTGGGCTCGCAATTTTCCTCCGATTGGAGTTCGGCGCTGCAATCCGCCCGCATGATCCTTCTTGTCGCGGAAGCAAACGTGCCCGCGCTTTGGACACTCGAGCGGCGGTTGTTGGCCTTGACCGGCTTCGGGATCGATCCGGAGCGCATCCGCGTGATCATCAATCGCTGGCACAAAGCGGACGACGAAGTGCTCAAGAGCATCGAGAAAACCATCAAGCGCCCGGTGTTCGCCTGCCTGCCGAACGATTTTCGAAAAGCCAGTGAATCGGTCAACCTGGGGACTCCTCTGATGGAGAACCACAACAACACGCTCACGCATCGCTACCGGCAACTGGCTTTGCAACTGGCCGGAATCGACGCCATGCCGGCGGCGAGGCGCGGCGGTTTGGGCGGTCTTTTTTCATCCGGGTCGAAGAGGTAATCGCAAATGGCACCGGCTCCAGTTCCGGCGGCACGCACTGACTTCGGCGCGGTGAAGGCTACGATTCACCGCAAGCTGCTGCAAAAGCTGAATCTCGATCGCCTGACGGAAATCCGGCGCGAGGACGTCCGCCGGGAAGTGGCGCAGATTCTGGAAGCGCTCGTGGTGGGCGAATCCACTCCGATGAATTTGCAGGAGCGGGAACGCCTGGCGCAGGAAGTGCTCGACGAAGTGTTCGGACTCGGCCCGCTCGAGCCGCTTTTGGCCGATCCGACGGTCTCCGACATTCTGGTGAACACGCACAAGCATGTGTATGTGGAGCGGCGAGGCATCCTCGAAATGACGGGCGTCCAATTCCGCGACGACATTCACCTGATGAGCATCATCGACCGGATCGTTTCCGCGATCGGCCGGCGCGTGGACGAGTCGTCTCCCATGGTGGATGCCCGGCTTGCCGATGGCTCGCGCGTGAACGCCATTATCCCGCCGCTGGCTGTGGACGGCCCGTGCCTCTCGATCCGGCGGTTTGGCCGCGACCGATTGACAGCGGAGGACCTCATCGAGAACCACACTCTCACGCGGCCGATGTTGGACTTGCTCGCGGGATGCGTGAAGGCGCGTCTCAACATCCTGATTTCCGGCGGCACCGGCGCGGGGAAGACGACTCTCTTGAACGTCCTTTCCTCTTATATTTCCGACCGGGAACGGATTGTCACCATTGAAGACGCCGCCGAATTGCAGCTCCGCCAGCAACACGTGGTGCGGCTGGAGACGCGACCTCCGAATATCGAAGGAAAAGGCGCGATTCAGCAGCGGCAACTCGTCATCAACTCCCTGCGCATGAGGCCCGACCGCATCATCGTGGGTGAGGTCCGCGGCGAAGAAACGCTGGACATGCTTCAAGCCATGAACACGGGGCACGACGGCTCTCTGACCACGATCCACGCGAATTCTCCCCGGGATGCTCTCAGCCGGCTCGAAACCATGGTGGCGATGGCCAGCTTGAACATTCCGGAGAATGCCACGCGCCGGCAAATCTCTTCGGCTCTCGACCTCGTCGTGCAGGTGGGCCGCCTGAGCGACGGAACGCGCAAGGTCACCAGCGTGTGCGAGATTATCGGCATGGAAGGCGACGTTGTGACCATGCAGGACATTTTCGTTTTTCAGAAGTGGGGCGTGAAAGAAAACGGCGAAGTGCTCGGCGATTTCATGCCCACGGGAATTCGCCCGAAATTTGCGGAGAGGCTCGCGGTGTCCGGGGTCAAGCTCCCGGCCACGATGTTCGAGCCTCCGCGCAGGCACTAAGGAACCGGCGCGGGTAGCAGCCGGATTCACGCGCAGGGACGGCGCGATTGATTCGTTGGAGGTCGAAGTGGCGCTGTTTATTGCAGTCGGCACATTTCTGATCACGTTGCTTCTGTTCCTTGCGCTCTGGCTGTTCCTGGGAAGCCCGACGCAACAGGACGTAGTGCGCAACCGCTTCGAGGCGGTGAGGAAGGCCGAGCGCCAAGGCGAGATCTCGGTGCAGATGGAACTTCTCCGCGATGAAATGCTCAGCAGCGTGCCGATGCTGAATCGCCTGATGATGAACATGTCGTGGAGCGCGAAGGTGCAGCGCCTGATTTCTCAAGCAGGGCTCGAGACGAAAGCGGGGAAGGTTTTTCTGCTGAGCGCCGTAATCGGGTTGGCTACTTACATGGTCGCCGACCGTTTTCTGCACAACGCGATCCCCGCTCTGGCCCTGGGAATACTGGCGGCCATGATTCCTCTGAGCATTGTCGTAGCAAAGCGCAGGCGCCGGATGCGGCAATTCGAGGAGCGTTTTCCCGAAGCGCTCGACTTGCTCGGCCGCGCCGTCCGAGCCGGCCACGCCTTCACCACCGGGCTGGAAATCGTCGCCAAGGAATCGCCGGATCCGGTCGCGAGCGAGTTTCGGGCTTGCTTTGAAGAGCAGAACTTCGGCCTGCCGATGAGGGATGCGCTGATCAACATGGCCGATCGCATCCCGCTGGTCGATGTCCGTTTCTTTGTTACCGCGCTGCTCGTTCAGAAGGAGACCGGTGGAAACCTCGCGGAGATTCTGGATGAGCTTGCCCGGGTGATCCGCGACCGCTTCCGAATTTATCGCGACGTCAACGTGAGGACCGCGCAAGGCCGCCTGACCGCGATCATTTTGATTGCCCTGCCGGTTTTCATGCTCCTGGCGTTGCAAGGAGTGAATCCGTCGTACGTGCGCGTCCTGTTTACGGATCCATGGGGGCCGCCGCTGCTGGGATTTGCGGCCACGCTCCAGCTAATCGGTTCGATTTTGATTTGGAGGATCGTCCACATCGAAGTCTGAGCCGGAGGAAGATGGGAATGCTCTGGGCTATTACAGGTATCACGTTCTTGCTCACGGTGCTGGTTTTGCTGGCACTGGTATATGCGTTCTCGCCCGACGAGTTTGCGGTGGCCGGAAGGCTTTCGCGGCTTCTGAACACGACGGCTCCGCCTCAGGAAGAGGCTTTTGCGGAGAAGCAGAAGCTGCGCGCGCGAGAGGCTCTTGCTTCGATTGGAAAGCTGGTGCCCACGGCAACGAAGCGGGCGTCGCGCGCGCAGTTGATGATGCTGCGGGCGGGATACCGCAGCCCGGAAGCGGTGCAGGCCATCGAAGGCATGCGGCTTCTCTTGCCGGTCATTCTGCTCGCTCTGGTTTTGTTCACGGGGATGTATCGCTACAACGCGTTCGCGATCATATTGTTCGCGGTGGTGCTGGGTTTCGTGATTCCGGAGGCCTGGCTGCTTTGGAGAATTCAAGTGCGCCAGCATCACATTCGCCAGGGGCTGCCCGACGGACTCGACTTGCTGGTGATTTGCGTGGAAGTGGGATTGGGCCTGGACCAGGCGCTTCTGCGAGTTTCGCAGGAGCTGCGAATCGTTCATCCCGAACTTAGCGAGGAATTGCAGATGGTGAACCTGGAAATGCGCGTGGGCAAGACGCGCCTCGAAGCTCTCCGGGAGCTGGCCCGGCGCACGGGCCTCGAAGAGGTCAAGGCGCTCGTGGCGATGCTGATTCAAACGGAGCGGTTCGGGACCAGCGTCGCCCAATCCTTGCGCGTCCATTCCGATGACTTGCGGACGCGGCGGCGCCAGCGCGCCGAAGAATTGAGCGCGAAAACGACGGTGAAAATGGTTCTACCACTCGTGTTTTTCGTTTTTCCGGCCCTGA
>Ga0187781_10002537_pt1 | contig 13852 bp, 12 predicted proteins | sample 0715_SJ02_MP02_2_FD_132447 | JGI IMG/M metagenome (GOLD analysis project Ga0187781, IMG submission 132447) | Tropical peat soil microbial communities from peatlands in Department of Meta, Colombia - 0715_SJ02_MP02_20_MG | ecosystem: Environmental > Terrestrial > Soil > Wetlands > Peat | place...
CTGCGCACGCCGACCGGGCGCACTCACCGCGTACGCCGGCTGCACTGACGGTCATTCACCGAAAAAAAACGGCGGGCCTCCTGGCCCGCCGTCTTGAGCTCAACGCTACGATCTAGAACTGCGCCGAGATGTGGGCGAACAGGTACCGCCCCAGTGCGTCGTACACGCCGGGGAAGGTGTTGCCGTTGCAGTTCGCACCGCCCGGGCTGCTGGTGGAGCAGTCGGCTGCCGTGACGATCGGCGGATCCTTGTCGAACACGTTGTTCACGCCCAGTTCCAGCCTGACGTTCTTGTAGAGATTGAAGGTGGCCGACAGGTCGATCCAGTTGTAGGCCGGGATGTGCGCGAGCGGCGCGTAGAAGGAGCTCCCCTTGAGGTATGGGCTCGGGTTGAGCTGCTCGGTCGTCTGCGAGCCGAAGTAGCGCCAGCGCAGCGTCAGATCCAGCGCGTCCCAGGGCGTCGACCAGGTGACGTTCAGCACCGAGCGCCACGACGGGTCGCTGCCGCCGCAGACGTCGCCGAAGTACCCTTCGCAATCGTAGGAGCCGCCGCCTGGAACCGGCGTCGTCGCCAATTGGTTGAGCTTGGTTCCCTCCAGTCCGAAGTTCAACGAACCGAATCCCGCCGGCAGAGTCTGGCGGTAACTCGCCTTGACGTCGAAGCCCTTGGTCGCGAGCTGACCGATGTTGGTGGTGGTATCGATCACGTAGCCGTTCGGCGACAGCCACAGCGAGCCGGTGGCCGGATCGCGGTGCACCAGGTTGCAGAACTGCCCGGTGAATACGCAGTCGTTGATGATGACGTTGCCGCCGATGGTCGTGATCTCGCTCTTGAGCTTGATGTCGAAGTAATCGACCGACACCGAGAGGTTCGGGACCACGCGCGGCGTCAGCACGAAGCCGAACGTGTACGTGTCGGACACCTCGGGTTGCAGGTTCGGATTGCCACCGAGGAGGCCGTTGTACTGTGAGGCCGGGTTCGCGATGATCTTGCCGTACTCAGGCCCGGTGACCCCGCTGGCTTCGCAACCCGCGAGCGTCGCGCCACTGGTGAGCGGTCCGGTCGGATTCGCTGGGTTCGCCAGAGCCGCGGCGCATGGATCCACCGATCCGTCGAGACCCACCGATTGCGGCGAGTACAGCTCGCCGATATTCGGTGCGCGCACGGCACGCTGGTAGCTGCCGCGCAGCCGGACGTCCGTCACCGGCGCCCACTCGAGACCGATCTTGTAGGTGTTGGTGGTGAAGCCCTCGCTGTAGTTCGAGTAGCGATAGCCGCCCTCGAGCGACAGGTCTTCCGCCGCCGTCTGGTGCTGGGCGAGCGGCAGGCGCAGCTCCGTGAACGCCTCCCACACGGTGAAGGCGCCTGACACCGGGGGTGTCGCGCCGCCGCCGCCGGCCGCCAGGCCCTGCTGCGAGACGTAGTCCGGTGAGAACACCGCAGCGTCCTCGCGCCATTCGGTGCCGACGTTCGCCTGCAGACCGTCGTCGGCGCTCGGCAGCTTGACGCCGAACTTGCCGAAATCGGCCGTGATCGAGCCGTCCACGACATACTCGGTGACGTTGGCCTGGAGCTGCTCCGGGATCGCGAGGAAGGGATCGCCGCCGGCGGGCACTCCGTTCGTGTTCCAGATGTTCCACGGAATGCAGGCGGAATTCGCGGAGAAGGCGGTGCCCGGGGTCACGAGCGGACCGACGCCGAGGGCGTTGTTGGGTCCGCCGCAGACCGGGCCCGTCGCGCTTGGCAGCACGTTCAGCGCCTGCTGGATGTTGGAGTTGGACAGGTAGTTCAGATTCTGTTCCGCATCATCCACCGAGCTGCGCTGTGCGGAGACGTTGTAGCTGAAGGCGTCGGTGATGTCGCCCTTGACGCCCGCCACCTCGCGGATGGAATCGGCCTGGAAGCTCGCGACGCGCGGGCCGCCCTCGACGTTGCGCCGCAGGATGTAGAGGTTGAGGCCCGGGTAGTTCGTCCCGTTGAAGGTCTCGTACGGGTTACCCTGCGCTGCCAGATTCGCGGGGCTGCAGATCACCGCCGTCTCGGCGGCGGTCAGCAGCGGATCGGCGCACGGAATGAATGACGGGTTGCCGAAGTCGCCGCTCGGCGCGATCTGCGCGAGCTGCGAGTTCCGCATGTACATCACGTTGGCATAGAAGGTCGCGTGCGAATTGATCTCGTAAGTCAGGAATCCGCCCGCGGTCCAGCGCTGTTCCGGCGTCTCGTAGTAGTTATAGGGGCCGTAGTTGAACAGGTCGTTGGGCCGCGTGAAGGGGCGGAACGCCCCGGTGAGGCCATCGACCGTGTTGTCGAACAGCTCCACGCCGGAATTGCTGAACGCCAGGTACCGGCCGCCCGCGCCGTTCTTGCCCGAGGTGCTCGAGCCGCCGCACGCCAGCGCCGTACCTGCGGCGTTGGGCGTGAGCGAGCAGGCGCTGTAGTCGAAGGACTTCTGCAGCGTCGCGCCCTGATTGTCATACGTCATGTAGACGGTCGCGTTGCCGCGGTTGTCGGCAAAGTTCGAGCCCGCGAGGACCGAGACGTTCTTGCCGAAGCCGGTGTCGACGTTGCCTGGCGCCGGGACAAAGCCCGCCTGGGTCACGGCCTGCTGTACGCCGTCCGGGTTATTGTTGCTGTGCTCGTAGAAGTGGTAGCCGGCATCGATCTTGACGCCCTCGAAGTGCGTGTTGAGGATGAAATTCACCACGCCCGCGACCGCGTCCGCGCCGTAGACCGCGGAGGCGCCGCCCGTGAGGATGTCCACGCGCTCGATGAGGGCCGCCGGGATCTCGTTGATGTCCGAGAAGTTGCGTCCGTCGCCCGCTCCGGGGCCGAGGCGCAGGCCGTTGACCAGCACCAGCGTGCGCTGATTGCCGAGGCCGCGCAGGTCGATGCTCGCCGTTCCGTCGGCGCCGTTCGAGGTCGTGGCGTTCTCGCCGGCAAACACCATGGGCAGATTGTTGAGGATGTCCTCGACGCGCGTCAGGCCGGTCGCCTGGACGTCGGCCGCCGAGACCGTGGTGATCGGGCTGATGGCGGTCTCGTTCGGTGTCTTCAGGCGCGATCCCGTGACCACAACCTCCTGGAGCGGTGCTGCGGTAGCCTCCGCGGGCTGGGCCGGGGCTGTCTGAGCGTGCAGCGTCGTGACGCCGGCGGTTGCCGTGACCGTCGCGAGCGCGAGACGCACAGCCTGTTGCAAGCTGCGACTGTTCGCCATGTTTTCTCCCCTAACTAGAAATGCAAATGGATGTGCAAATGCGAATCGATCTGCCACTCGTCCCGGCACCGCGTACCAACATCGGATCAGTCGGTCGTTCCCCCGGGCCGCCTTCTTCGGACAGGGCCGCATTAGAGCACCTTGACCTAGTGTTGCCAAGCAGCAGCGTGTCCGGCACCTCGCGGGATCGGCGCTTTCCGGCTCGGCAGGAGCAGCACGCGGTCCCTGTTGCATAGGAGCAACAGCGATCGCTCAGCTGAACCAGCAGTTGGTCGCCACCGTGATCCGCACGTCGCGGCCGTAGAACGGGCTCACCTCATGCAGGACATAGGACGGAAAGACGATCAGCTGGCCCTCCTCGAGGCGCAGCTCCCGCGCCCCGAAGGCGAACGCGGTACGCAGCGAGCGATTGCCCGCGTCGAGGTAGCTCCCCGCGCCCCAGCGCGGGTCGAGGAACCGCAGGAGCCCGCTGCCGGGCTGACCGGGCACTGCCTCGCCCGCCCGCACGCAATAGACGGCCGACCAGGAGGCGAGCGGGTGATTATGGGCGACGAAGGAGCCGGCGTAGCGCGTCACGTGATACCAGGTGTGGTTGTGCATCCTGAGCCGGGCGAGCTCGGCCGCCGGCACCCGGGTCGTCTCGAGCACCGTACGTGCCACGCAGTCGAGCACGAATGCGCGCAGCTCCTGCACACACGGCTCAGGCCAGCGGAAGAGATTGAAGCGGCTCTCGAACAGCTCCGCCTGCGGAAGGTGGCTCGGGGTGGGATTGCGGTATTCGTCGGTCTCGCGGGCGAGGAACAGGGCCTCGAGCTCGCGGTTGAGCCGCTCGCACGGCGCGAGTCGCGTCTCGGCGAAGGGCACCGCAAATCCCGGGATGATCTCGAGAGGCGCGCTCACCATGGGGGTGCGGACTCCTGGCCCGGGTTCGCAAAGCGCACCCGGGCGATGACCAGCACGAGGTCTTGGTCGGTGCGGTTGAGCGCGATCTCATGGGCGACCCAGGCCGGGAACGCCGCCATCTGGCCCGCGACCGGCTGCCAGGTGTGGTGGCCGCCAGCGAACGGGGGGCGCAGCCGCCAGTTGGCCGCATCCATGAACATCGATCCGAGGCGCGGCTCATAGAGACGCAGCACACCGCTCAGCGGGCGCGCCGAGGGACCGGGGGGTGCGGCCACGCAGTAGATCGCGCACCAGGAGGCGAGCGGCAGGCTCGCGGCGGGAAGGCCACCGTCCGGGCGGATGAGGGCGAAGCGGGCACGCGCCTGCACCGTGAGCCGGTCGAATTCGCCCGGGGCGCCGAGGTTGGTGGCGCGCACCACGGCGCACAGCGCGCCGAGCATCTCGCGCCTCAAGGCAGCGACCGGCTCTGCGCTCCAGTCGAAGAGGTCCTCGCGGCTGCGATAGCAGAGCGGATCGGGCGGCGTTTCCGGGTCGCGCTGCTCCTCGGTCGCCCGCGCGGCCAGCAATGCGGCGAGTGCCTCGTTGAGCGCTGCCGGCACCGCGAGGGGGAGCGCCGCGAAGGGCGTGGCGAAGATCGGGACCGGAGCGGCCGCGGGGGCATTCATGGATTCACGGCTCGGCGAGGTCGGCGGCGAGGGCTGCGAGCTCACGCCGGTAGTGACGCGAACGGCCGGAGGAGCGGACGTAGAGCGGCTCGCGCACCTGCCAGACACTCGCGGTCTTTACCGCACCGCCCCGCTGCGCCGGCGCGAGGCAGGCCGCCTCCCAGGCGAGCCCGCAGTACTCGAGCAGCCGCTCGACCGCCGGCCGCGGGTCGTGCACCAGCTGGTCGTAGCTGAAGTCCAGGATGTCCTCGCCATAGAGAGATTTCCAGTGCGCCATGAGGGTGCGGTACTGGCGGAAGTAGTGGCCGATGTCCCGCAGGTCGAGCGCCCAGGCGAGCTGCGGATCGAGGTGCAGGAAGAAAACCGACAGGCAGGTGTCGAGCGCGTCGCGGGTGGTGTGCACGATGCGCGCCTCGGGAAAGAGCTGCTTGATGAGGCCGATGAGCAGGAAGTTATCGGGCCTCTTGTCGGTCACGTACCGCGCCGCCGGAAAAAGCTCGGCGACTCCCCGCCGGTAACGGCTCGCGAGCTCTGCCGCTGCCGGCGCCGGCAGCGCGGCAACACTCTCAGGGAAGGGGGCGAGCGCGCTCTGCACGAGACGGGGCAGCAGATCGAGCTCACCGCCGGCGGTCACCTGTGGGTGGCCGGCGAGCAGCTGCTCGGTGAGCGTCGAGCCCGAGCGCCACATGCCGCAGATAAAGATGGGGCGCGCGGCGGACGCGCCGTCGGGAAGGGGCGCCGGCGGCGGCTGCGACCGCGCGCCGGTCGGGCGCGGGAAGGCCCTGATGAGCGCCTCGATCAGGTGCTCGTGGGCGCGGCGGTCGTAGCGCGCCGCGCCCGGCACGCTCTCGCGGCTGGCGCGATTCGCGGCCTCGGCAGCGGCAAAAGCCTCGGCGAATGACCCGGCGGCATCGAGCGCGCGTGCCAGGGCGAATCCGAGGCTCGCCCGCTCGGCGGCGCTGGCCGCAGGATCGCTGAGCCCCGCACGCAGCCGCCCGATCAGCGGATCCTGCGGCCCCTCGATCGCGGCGAGCTGCGCGCAGCGCGCCAGCGCCTCGAAGGCCCGCGGCGCGAGCTCGAGGATGCGCTCGTAAAGGGCGCGCGCCTCAGCGCGACGACCCAGGTCCTCGCAAAGATTGCCGAGATTCTGCAGCGCCGGCAGGTAGTGCGGATTGAGCGCGAGCGCCGCGCGCAGCTCGCCCTCGGCCGCCGCCTCCTGACGCAGGCAGTCGGCGAAGATCACCGCGCGGTTGAGATGCAGCTCCTCGGGAGCGCGCGTACCGCGCGCGAGCGCCTGCGCATAGGATGCGAGCGCCTCGTGGAAGCGTCGCAGCCGGCGCTGCAGCAGGCCGAGGTTGTACCAGCAGTCGGGCAGGTCGGGTGAACGGGCCAGCAGCCGCTGATAGACCGAGGCGGCCTCCTCGAGCCGGCCGGCGCGCTCGAGCCGCGCCGCTTCCCCGGCCAGCGCCGCGGCGCTCGAGGATGCTGCAGGCTCGCTCACTCGCATCGCGCGGCGCGCCATCCGTCAGCGCGACCACATGCGCTGCAGATTGGCGATCACGTACTCGAGCTGGGTGCGGTTGCTCCACTCCATCTTCAGGCCCTCGAGCGCCCGCACCTCCCCGAGCGCATAGAGCAGCTCGCGCTGTCTCTCATCGGGAATCTGGCTCTCGATGAAGCTGATCATGACCAGGCGCTGCCCGGAGCGCACCGGCGCCACCTCGTGCACCGTGGTGGAGGGATAGAAGACCGCGGCGCCCGCATTGCCCTTCAAGCGTGTCGTCTCGGTGCCGAGGTGGATCAGCAGCTCGCCGCCCTCGTAGTCCGATGGGCTGGAGATGAAGAAGGTGCAGGACACATCCGAGCGCAGCGGCTCAGGACCTATCGGCAGGAAGGCGGCGTCGATATGTGCCCCGTATTTCATCCCGGGGTCATAGCGCAGCAGGGTGGGCTGGGCTATGCGTTTGGGGAAGGCAAAGTTCTGCGCCTGCTCGCAGCGTTGCAGGGCCCCGAGCGCGAGCTGCGAGGCCCGGCGCGCTTGCGGGTCGCTCGGGTCGCTGATCGCGTTGTTCTTGGCGATATTGTGCGGGTTGGAGAGCCGGCCATCGATGAACTTCGCCTGACGCGCGATCTCGGCGATCGACTGCACTTCCGCAGCGGAGAGAAAGTTCTCGATCTGCAGGAACATCGCCGGGAGTATAGACGGCGGGGAGGAGCGGCGCGCTCCGGCGGCGGCGCGCTCTCAGTCCGACGATGCCACCCACAGCTCGACCCGCTCGCAGCCCTGCACCGCGCGCCAGGCGGTCAGCCCGGGATCCTGCGCGAGGAGTCTCTCCACGGCTGCCTGCTTGTCGGCGCCCGCCACCACGAACACGGGCTCGGCGAGGCGCGCGAGGAGCTCCGGGGTTACGCTCACGGCGGACATGCCGTCCGGGCGGTGTACGGCAAGAGCCAGACGGCCGCGGGCGCGCTCGAGGTCGGCGGCCCCGAAGAGCGAGGCGGTGTGTCCGTCGGCACCCAGGCCGAGAAGCCCGAGCCCGATGCGCGTGCCGGAGCGAAGAAGGGCGGCGAGCTGATCCTCGTAGTCGCGCGCGGCATTCTCGAGTGGCAGCTCGGTGCGCACCCGCAGCACCGCCGCGGACGGCAGGGCGAGCGCCGCGAGCAGCGGTGCGGTGCGGTGATAGTTGCTCGCCGGCGAGTCGGCCGGCACATAGCGATCGTCCGAGAACAGCACGCGCAGTCCGGCCGCGGCAGCCAGTCCCGGACGTGCAGCCAGCGCGCGGTACGCCGGCAGTGGCGTGTTTCCGCCGGAGAGCATGAGAGCGGCCGCCGTCGGCGCCGCAATCGCCCGTGCCAGGCGCTCCTCGAGTGCCGACTCGAGCGCCGGGCGCGAGGCGAAACGGCGGGTGGCGAGCTCGGTCACTGCTCTCGCTGCTGCGTGCGCGGGCGCTCGGTCACCCGCGCCTCGACGTCGAAGGACTGATGGCCGCGCAGCCCCCGCAGGCTGACCGTCGAGCCGGGCTTGTGCCGGGAGATGCGCCCGAGGACATCCTGCGCGCCGTGCGGGGTAGCCCCGTCGACTGCCAGCAGCAGGTCGCCCGGCAGCAGGCCCGCCTGCTGCGCGGGGCTGCCGAGAGCGAGGTTCGCGACCACGACGCCTCCCTGCGCGAGCCCGAGCTGCTGCGCCTGATCGTCGGTGATGTCTTCGGGCGAGATGCCGATCCAGCCGCGGATCACCCGGCCGTGGTCGATGATGTCGGCCACCACCCCGCGCACCAGGTTCACGGGGATGGCGAAGCCGATGCCCTCGACGCCGAGGCTCTTGGCGACCATCGCGGTGTTGATGCCGACCAGTGCGCCGCTCGAGTCGACCAGTGCCCCGCCGGAATTGCCGCGGTTGATCGGGGCATCGGTCTGGATGAAGTCCTCCACCGGCGCGATGCCGAGCTGCGCACGGCTCACCGCGCTCACGATCCCGTGCGTCACGGTATGCGAGAGTCCGAGCGGGTTGCCGATCGCGAGCACGACGTCGCCCGGGCGCAGCTGATCGGAGCGCCCGAGAGGGGCCACCGGCAGGAATTTGAGGCCGATGCTCAGCACCGCGAGATCGGTGTCGGGGTCGCTTCCCACGACGTGTGCCTCGGCGATGCGCCCGTCGGCGAGCTGGACACGGATCGCCTCGGCGTTCGCGATGACGTGATGGTTGGTGACGATGTGACCCTTGTCATCGACGATCACGCCCGAGCCGAGCGTGCGCTCGATGCGCTGCCGATAGCGCGGCAGATACTCGCCGAACAGCTCCCCGAGCGACGGGGCGAGGCGCTCGGTCACCAGGCGGTCGGTGTAGACGTTGACCACCGCCGGCGCCGCGCGCTGCACCGCGTCGGCGTATGAGGTCCGTGCCGGCACGGACGCCGCCGCCGGAGCGGCGGCGCTGAGGGCAGCCGGGGTGAGGGCGGGGACGGCAGCCGCAGGCGCGGCGGGGGCCTGCGCGGCCTGGGGAGCGCCACGCCCGCGGATGAGATCCGGGCGCATCGCCACGATCAGGAATGCCAGGGCGAGTCCGCCGACGACCGAACCGGCCACGAATGTCAGCCCGCGGCCCAGGTGCTCGAGCATCAATTACTCCGTGTCGGCGCGCCGGGGAGGCATGTTCGTTTGTGTATAATGCGCCGCCCCCCGCAAGGTACGAAACTGCACCCATGCGCAGTCGGCTTGGTGAGCGATGCGCTCCGACGCTGCGGCGGGCGAGTCATACAGCGGGAGAGCGGTGAGATGGCGGATCACGCAGGCGTCGCTGGCAGCGACGAGGTCGACCTGAGCCGGCGCAAGTTCCTCACCCGAGCCACCATAGCCACCGGGGCGGTCGGCGCGGTGTTCGCCGCCATCCCCTTCATCGAGTCCTGGAATCCGTCGGAGCGGGCACGCGCCCTCGGCGTGCCGACCGAGCTCGACATCTCCAAGCTCGAGGCCGGGCAGATGACCACCACCGTGTGGCGGCGCTCGCCGATCTACGTCGTGCGGCGCACGCCCGACATGGTGGCACGCATCGCCGGCCACGATACCGAGCTCAAGGACCCGAACTCCGATCACTCCGACCAGCCTCCGTACGCCAAGAACCCGCTGCGCTCGCGCAGCGCCGAGTTCCTGGTGCTGGTCGGCACCTGCACGCACCTCGGTTGTCTTCCCAAGCAGCGCTTCGATGCCGGCGAGCTCTACCCTTCCTGGCCGGGCGGGTTTTTCTGCCCGTGCCACGGCTCGCGCTTCGACCTCGCCGGGCGAGTGTTCGCCGGCTCGCCCGCCTCGATCAATCTGCGCGTGCCGCCGTATTCCTACCCCAAGGAACATCTGCTGCTGGTCGGCGCCGATGAGAAAGGAGCCGCCTGATGACCGTGAAGACCGCGACGGGTGCGGCCGCTCCCATGCCCAAGACCGGCGCCGCCGGCCGCCAGGGCTTCTGGCCCTGGCTCAACAAGCGTATGCCGGTCGACAAGTTCCTCGCCGATCAGGTCACCGAGTACTACGCGCCAAAGAATTTCAACTTCTGGTACTACTTCGGCTCGCTGGCGCTCGTGGTGCTCGTGTTACAGCTGGTGACCGGCATCTACCTCACCATGTTCTACAAGCCGGGCGAAGCGACCGCCTTTGATTCGGTGCAGTTCATCATGCGCGAGGTCAGCTGGGGCTGGCTGCTCCGCTACCTGCACACCAGCGGCGCTTCGTTCTTTTTCATCGTCGTGTACCTGCACATGTTCCGCGCCTTCCTGTACGGCTCGTACAAGCCGCCGCGGGAGCTGCTGTGGCTCATCGGCATGCTGGTGTATCTGGCGCTGATGGCGGAGGCGTTCATGGGCTACGTGCTGCCCTGGGGCAACATGTCGTTTTGGGGCGCGCAGGTGATCGTCAATCTCTTCGGCACCATCCCCGGCATCGGCCCCGACCTGGTGCTGTGGATCCGCGGTGACTACGGCATCGCCGACGCGACGCTCAACCGCTTCTTCTCGCTGCACGTCGCGGCGGTGCCGCTCGCGCTGCTCGGACTGGTGGCACTGCACCTGGTGGCGCTGCACGAAGTGGGCTCCAACAATCCGGACGGCATCGAGATCAAGGAGAAGGTCGGCGCCGACGGCAAGCCGCTCGACGGCATTCCATTTCATCCTTATTACACCGTGAAGGACTTCGTCGGCATCGGCGTCTTCCTGGTGCTGCTCGCCATCGTGGTGTTCTTCGTGCCGACCTTTGGCGGGCTGTTTCTCGAGCCGCCGAACTGGGAGCCGGCCAATCCGCTGTCGACCCCCGAGCACATCGCACCGGTGTGGTACTTCACGCCCTACTACGCCATCCTGCGCGCGGTGCCGGATCAGCGCATGGGGGCGCTGCTCATGCTGATCGCGGTGATGGCATTCCTGTTCGTGCCGTGGCTCGACCGCTCGCCGGTGAAGTCCATGCGCTACCGGGGCTGGATGTCGCGCTCGGCGCTGGCGATCTTCGCGGTGAGCTTCATCGTGCTCGGCTACCTCGGGATGCAGCCGGCGGAGGGCCTGTTCGTGGTGTTGGCGCGCATCTTTGCGGCGCTGTACTTCGCCTTCTTCTTCCTGATGCCGCTCTACACCTGGCTCGATCCGGTGAAGCCGGTGCCGGAAAGGCTGGTGTACCATGCGCATTGAGGGCATCGCGCGCACGCTGGGCGCGGCGGCGCTGCTGGCGTGGGCAGCGTGCGTGCCGCAGCGGCTGCCGGCCGCGGAGCAGGGCGGCGCGAAATTCGGCGCCGACTGGCAGAGCTGGCGCGCCGACACCAACGTCTCGGACCTCGCGTCCGTGCAGCGCGGCGCCCGCAACTTCACCAGCTACTGCCTCGGCTGCCACTCGCTCAAGTACCAGCGCTGGTCGCGGCTCGGCGCGGACCTGAAGATTCCCGAGCAGTTGCTGGAGAAGGATCTGGTGCCGCCCGAAGCCAAGCCGACCGACTACATCCTGACCAGCATGCCGGACACAGACGCGGTGGCCTGGTTCGGCCGGAGCGCGCCGGACCTCTCACTCGTCGCCCGCGCCCGTGGGCGCGATTACGTGTATCAATACCTGAAGACCTTCTACGTGGACCCCACCCGTCAGACCGGCGCCAACAATCTGCGCGACGTGGGCTCGCCGATGCCGGATGTGCTGTCGGAGCTCGAGGGGCTCAAGGGCGCGGTGTTCAGGAACGAGGTGTTCGATCACTTCGAGCCGCTTGCGCCCGGGCGCCTGAGCGCCGCCGAGTTCGACGGCTTCGTGCGCGATACCGTTAATTTTCTCGACTATGTGAGTGAGCCAACCCAGCTCGAGCGGCGCCAGCTCGGCGTGTGGGTCGTGCTGTTCCTGCTGGTGTTCAGCTGGCTCGCGCTGCTGGTGAAGCGCGAGTACTGGAAGGACGTCCACTGACCGCGAGCCTCGAGCGCGGGAGCGGAAGCGTGTCGAGCCGACGATCCATCATGACGTTGTTCTCCGCGCCGGAAGACCCCTGGAGTCACCGGACGCGCATCGTGCTGGCCGAGAAGGGCATCAGCATCGATATCGTGAGCGTCGAGGCGGGCCGCTTTCCCGAGGACCTGCTCGATCTCAACCCGTATCACAGCGTGCCGACGCTCGTGGACCGCGACCTGGTGCTGTACGACTCGCGCGTCATCATCGAGTACCTGGACGAACGCTTTCCGCACCCGCCGCTCATGCCGGTCGACCCGCTGACGCGCGCGCAGTTCCGCCTGGCGCTCTACCGCATCGAGCGCGACTGGTACGGCGTCGCCAAGCAGATCGACGCGGAGCCCGACAAGAAGCAGGCGCTGAAGCTGAAGAAGATCCTGCGCGACACCATCCTGCAGAGTACCGAGCTCTTCAAGATCAAGCCGTTCTTCCTCTCCGACGAGTTCTCGCTGGTGGATGCGACCATCGCGCCGATCCTGTGGCGTCTGCCCTTCTACGAAATCGACCTGCCGCCGCAGGCGCAGCCGATCGAGAAGTACATGCAGCTGGTGTTTGCCCGTCCGGCGTTCCGCGAGGCCCTCACCGAGCGCGAGCAGGAGATGAGGCTGCTGCGTTAGGCCATGACCCAGGCGTTACCCAAACGGCCGTACCTGCTGCGCGCCATGCATCAGTGGATCACCGAATGCGGCAACACGCCGCATGTGATCGTCGATGCCGGGCACCAGGGCGCCGAGGTGCCGCGCGCTTACGTCAAGGACGGCAAGATCGTCCTCAACCTGAGCGAAGGCGCCACGCAGCGCCTGCGGCTCGGGAACGAGGAGGTGGAATTCGACGCCCGCTTTGCGGGAGTGGTCCATCACGTGCGCTTTCCGGTGAGCGCAGTGCTCGGTGTCTACGCGCGCGAGACGGGCGAGGGCATGGTGTTCTCGGAGCAGGACCTGGGTCCCGAGCCGCCGAAGCATCCGACGCCCGCGGAAGAGGGCGGGCCCCGCCGCCCGCAGCTCAAAGTCGTCAAATAGTCCGTTCGCGTCTGCGCGAACGGCGTAGATCCTGCGCGCAGCGCATAAGAAGAGTCGGCCTGTAAGCCGGGTTCTGTCGAGGGCAATCATTCCTCTGGGATCCACGTCACCGTGGACCTCTAGCGGCCTACCCGGAAGCGCGCGCGGATCAGCGCTGCGTGCCGCCGTTTCAGGCGCACGCCGCTTCCCTATTTGGCCTTGCTCCAGGTGGGGTTTGCCGTGCCGTCGCGTGTTGCCACCGACGCGGTGCGCTCTTACCGCACCGTTTCACCCTTACCGGTCCCGCGAGGGACTTGGGCGGTCTGCTCTCTGTTGCACTTTCCGTGGGCTCGCGCCCCCCAGGCGTTACCTGGCACCCGATCCGCCGGAGCCCGGACTTTCCTCCACCCCCTCGCCATTGCTGGCGTGGGAGCAGCGACTGCCCGGCCGACTCTGACCCGGCACGATAGGGCGGCCGGCTCGAAAGTCAACTCATCCACTGGAAAAAATCGCCCGGGTGCCTTCCCACAGCTCGCGCGCCACCTCTGCCGCAGGCAGTGCCCTCGCCTGGGCGGCCGACTGCCCCGCCCAGGCCTGGAGTCCATCCAGGAGGTTTGCCTTCAGAGCGTGCGTACGCATGCCTGCCGTCAATCCGCTTTGCACGGGGTAGGCGGCCGGTGCAGGTGCACCCGGCGCCGTGGCGGCGCGGACATAGGCAGTCGCAATGCTGCGTCCCGGGCGTCCGGAGAAGGCTCGGGAGATGAGCGTCTGCTCCGGGAGGCTCGCCCCGATCGCGTCCGCCCACGCCGAGGGCAGCCGCGCCTCCGGGCAACGCAGAAAACCGGTGCCGACCTGCACGGCCGAAGCGCCGAGGACGAGTGCCGCCGCGACAGCGCGCGGATCCGCGATGCCGCCCGCGGCGATCACCGGCACGTTGACTGCGTCGACGATCGCCGGCAGCAGAGCTGAAAGTCCGATGAGCTCGCGCTCGGCGCGCGAGCCGTCGAAGGCGCCGCGGTGTCCGCCTGCTTCCATCCCCTGCGCGACTACGGCGTCCGCGCCGGCGGCAACCGCGAGGCGCGCTTCGGTGACGGTCGTCGCGGTGGCGATCCAGC
>Ga0187781_10002540_pt1 | contig 13845 bp, 6 predicted proteins | sample 0715_SJ02_MP02_2_FD_132447 | JGI IMG/M metagenome (GOLD analysis project Ga0187781, IMG submission 132447) | Tropical peat soil microbial communities from peatlands in Department of Meta, Colombia - 0715_SJ02_MP02_20_MG | ecosystem: Environmental > Terrestrial > Soil > Wetlands > Peat | place...
GCTAATTCGCGCCGGTTCTGAACGCGCCAGCAAGGCATCTCCCGACGAACTCGACGCCTGGGGGCTGGTACGCAAGGCGTATCACTTCTGGAATTACGGCTTCCATCCCGCGGGCATCGCCGAGTCGCTGAACTTGCTCCGTCGCGCTGTCGAACTGGATCCCGACTACGCTAACGCCCATGCCTTCCTCGCTCTCTATCTCATCGAAAAGTGCGCTCTGATTCTCAGCGACAATCCGGAACGCGACCGCGCGGAGGCCCAAGCGGCCGCCGACCGCGCCTTCGAACTTGCTCCTAGCGACACTGAGGTCCTGGAAAATGCCGGGCTGGTTTGGTGCCACTGCGGTCTTTGGGAAAAGTCGGTCCATGTGCTGCGCCGCGCCGTGGAAATCTCACCGTTCAATCTGGTGGCTTGGGGATACCTTGGTTTTGTGCTAGGCTGTGGCGGCCAGCAAGTCAAACACGCCACCGAGGGCGACCGCATCTTGACCAAGCTCATCACCGATACGCCGGAGCATCCGTCCGTGCCTTACTGGTATTTCTTCAAGGCCATGGCCTGCACCCGCCTCAGCCATTTCGATGAGGCGGTTACCTGCGCCTCGAAGTGCGTCGAGCTGCACCCTCACTTCTATATGGCACACTACGCCCTTGCCAACGCCTTGGGTCATGTGGGCCGCGACGAAGACGCGCGCAAGGAAATGGCCGCCACCTTGGCCATTAATCCTCACATCTCCGAAGCCCTCATCAAACGGGAATGGATGGTCATCAGCCGGGACGAGCAATTGACTGAGCTCCATCTCGCTGGCCTGCGCAAAGCCGGAGTCTTTCCACCTTTGCCGCCGCCCTCAAACCAGGCGATCGGAGCCCGACCATGAGCTTTCGCACCTCGGATTTCAAGCTTCTCGCTTTCGGGCTCGGCTATCCCGAAGGTCCCGTTTACCAATCCGATGGCAGTGTGCTGCTGGTAGAAATCAAGGCCGGCACTCTCACCCGCATCGCTCCCAATGGTTCCAGGCAGATCGTAGCTAATCTCGGGGGCGGGCCCAACGGCGCCGCCATCGGCCCCGACGGATCGGTCTACGTGTGCAATGACGGTGGCATGAACTTCATGACCGTACCCCAGCCGCCCGCTCTTTCGCCTGTCTCGGTACCCTACGGGCAATCTCCGACTTATACCGGCGGCTCCATTCAGCGCGTCAATCTCAAAGACGGCAGCTTCACTACCTTGTACTCGGCCTGCAATGGCAACAAACTCCGCAGTCCCGACGATCTCGTTTTCGATGCCGCCGGAAACTTCTGGTTCACGGATTGGGGGAAGCAAAGGCCCTCGGATCGCGACCTGACCGCCATCTATTATGCGCATCCCGACGGAAGCAGTATCGTCCAAGCCATTCCGAAAGGTGGGGACCCATACGGAACTCCGCGTTACGCGCCCAACGGAATCGCGCTCTCTCCCGACGACACGCGTCTCTATGTCGCCGAGACTTACGCGCGCTGGATCCTTTATTGGGAGCTAGCGTCTCCTGGCGTCATCAAGCCCAACCCCGCCACACTTGACGGTTCTTACTTACTGACGGCCGACATTCCCGGCCAGGGCACGCTTGATTCCATGGCGGTCGACGAGGAAGGCAACGTCTACGTGGCCACCATGCTGCCCAATGGGCCCAACCCGACCGTTCCCGGTGGCATCACTGTGATCTGCCCGCATGGAAAGATCCTTGATTTCATTGAACTCACGGTGGAAGGAAAGCCCGAGCCCCTGCCCTCGAACATTTGTTTCGGAGGCCCGAATCGCCAAACGGCTTTCATAACCTTAGGCGGCACCGGAAGATTGGTATCGTGCGCGATGAAGATCCCAGGCAAGCCGCTTCATTTCGCTGCACAAAAGTAGATATCGCTTTCTCCGGAATTTTCTGGCACGTTTTGAATCGCGAGCTGCGGCCGTGGGGCCGTGATCTTTTCACTTTTCGAAGGCATAATGCAAACGCAATGGCTCGACCGCTGGCGCGCCAAGATTGTGGACATCCTGCGTCATCCGTGGCCTTCGCTCGTCACCCTGCTCGCCGCTCTCGGCGGTTCCATTCTCTGGGTCGCCCAGCGCCTCTGGAAAGCGCTTCCTTGGCTGGTCCGTCGGGCCTTACGCGTCTTCGACATCCCGCTGAAGCAACTGATCAAAATCGCCGCCGTCGGGTTAATCAGCCTCCTTGCCCTGATGTTCGTCGGCACCCTTTTTCTGATCTGTTATCCCACTACCAAGGTCCCCGACTTTCAGCCCGTCGATCAGCATGTCTACCTCAGCCAGGGATGGGGATGGTCCGGTGGGCAGAACGAGCCTTTGCGCCAGCTCTTCTACTACACTCCCCAGGGCGCTGGCCTGAAAGACATTCGCTATTCCTGGTTTGTTAACCTTGAGGTTCCCTGGGGAAAAACTAGATTTGCCGACCCCGCGCGCATGAGCGCCTATGGCTTCCTCGTCGATAGCACCCCCACTAAGCTTAATCCCGATCGTCTGCCGGTCGGCTTTTCTTACCACTACGATCCCCGCTTCGGCGAAAATCTTCTCGACCTCAGCTGCGCCGCCTGCCACACCGGCGAACTCACGGTTACAAAGAATGGCAAGAAATATGGCCTTCGCGTCGATGGTGCCGGAGCCATGCACGCTTTTACGGCCATGCACATCGGCGATTTTGCCCCCGAGTTGATGGGCTCACTCGCCGCTACCTACCTCAATCCATTTAAGTTTGATCGCTTTGCCCGTAAGGTGCTTGGACTGCGTTATCCGCTCGGCCGCTGGCAGTTGCATGGCGATCTTCGCCGCGTCATTGCAGGATTGCTACGCCAGGCCGTTAACGACAAATCTCGTCATCTTTATCCCACCGAGGAAGGGCCCGGCCGCGTCGACGCCCTTGGCCGCATTGGCAACACCGTCTTCGGCGACGAACTCAGCTCGGTCAATTACAAGATCGCGAATGCCCCGGTCCGCTATCCGCCGCTTTGGGACATCTGGAAGTTTGACTACGTGCAATACAACGCCTCGGTTCGGCAACCGATGACGCGCAATGCCAGCGAGTCGCTGGGCACAGGCGCAACCACGGCGCTTCTCAATGACTACGGTGCCCCGATCCCGGCCAATGACCGTTTCGATTCCTCAGTCATGATGAATAACCTCAACGCGCTCGAAACCGCTCTCTGGAGCCTTCGGCCCCCCAAGTGGAGCGAGGATTGTATGGGCAAGGTTGATTGGAAACGCGCGGCACGAGGGCGAGTCTTATTCGAGAACACCTGCCAGCACTGCCACGGTCCGTTTCCCGCCAGCGAGCCCATTAAAGAATGGTTCGCCTATCTGAAAACTCCCAAATACCGGTGCGAAGTCTTGGATGAATGGCAGACCTTTCTTAACGAACAATATTCCTCTTCCGGCGTCGGCGCCACTAAGGAACAAGAGCCGAGTATCGACAGCGAGGACGTTGGCCGGCTGCTCTGCTCGCCCGAGCCCTCCGCGCCGCAAGGTGAGAACGTCGGCCTGACTCTTTCCCCGCGCGCGCAGCAGAATGCCGAAACGCATCACGAACTCACCGAGACCTTCGTGACCCTGCCGCCGTCTCTGCCCCCGCTACCCGGCGCACAACCCGCAGGCGCGTCAGCGCGGCCCGTCTCTCCCGCTGCCCCACCGCCTGCTATTGCGCCCCCTCCCGTTGTGGCGTGCAAAGCAAGACCAACCGGCAATGCTCCGCGCGTTCCTTCCGATTACGATCTCCCGCTCTGGGTCATGCATCCCTTGACGGTTCAGGATGTCGGCACCGATCCAACCGCCGCCGTCAACTTCATCGAAAAGACCATCGACTTGACCCCGCTCAGTCTTGATCCGACTCGCGTCTCATTAGTTCTGCGGAGTGTGCTCGAGCAAGATCTTTTCACCAAGACCAACGGCTACGCCAAAGATATCCTCCGCTTGTCTGGCTTGAATATGACATCCGTCAATCAAATGGCAACCCAGCCGCTGCGACAAGCCGCCCTCAAGGTCGCCGACCTCGACCAGTCCGGTTCTCCGCAAGCCAGGAACAGCCTGGACGAAGCCGACCTCAAGAATGACATCGCTCAGTTCCAGGATGCCGTCAACTCCGGCCCCGGTCGTATCCATGCCACCCTCGATTCTCTCGACTTGAGCAAGGTGAACACCGGCGTGGCTCTCAGCCTCATCGTCTATCGCGCCCGCCAGCGTTTTTACCAGGAGCGCCGCTACCAGGATGCCGAGCGCAACAAACTCAACGGATTCGGCCAGCTCGATGTTCCCGTAGCCGCGGCGCAGTACAAGCCGCGGCCGCTTGCCGGCATCTGGGCCGCCGGTCCTTTCCTGCACAACGGTTCCGTGCCCACTATTTATCAGTTGTTGTCGCCTGTCGAGGAGCGCGATAAGAAATTTTTTGTCGGCACGCGTGATTTCGATCCGGTGAACCTGGGTCTCAGCACCCAAGCCCCCCACAAGAACGGTTTCTGGCTTGATACCTCAATCACCGGCAACTCCAACCATGGACACGAATTTCGCAAAGGCTACATCGAATGGAAGCCCGGCAGTCCGCCGCAATATGGCGTTATCGGGCCGGAGCTCAGCGAAGAAGACCGCCGCGATCTTATCGAATATCTGAAGGTTCATCGCGACGATCCTAACGATCACAACAAAGACTTCGCCACCGATCCCGAAGGCTACCTGCGGGAAGGCCTGGACACAGCCAGTGTTTGCCAATAACCGGCTGTCATTGAGGAACACATTTTGACCAACCGATCCTTGCGCGCCGCCCTCGGACTGCTGGTCGTCCTGCTGCTGGCCTACTTGATCTGGCGTCCAACTCCTCCCGGACCGATGGGAGAATCTATCTCTCCCGGCGAAGACTTCCTCACCGCCCAGATCGTCGCCTCCGCCGTGAAGATGGTGAACGCGAGCCAGCACCGTATGGTCAAGAGTCCACTCCCCGGCTATCCACCAAAGGCCACACAAATCGCCGTTCCCGGCGCATCCAATCCGCCCGCTCAGCCCTACCGCCGGGACGTCCACTCCAAAACTCACGGCTGCTTAAGAGCAAGTTTCACGGTTGTCGATAACCTCGATCCCAGGTTGCGCTTCGGCCTCTTTGCTAATCCAAAACGATATGACGCGTGGATCCGCTTCTCCAGCGGCAACGCGTATCCCCAGCCCGATTCCACCCACGACGCCCGCGGCATGGCCATCAAGGTCATGGGCGTGGAAGGCAAGAAGCTCCTCGACGACGACGGTTTGCCTCACGCCAACACGCAGGACTTCGCCCTTATGAACTCGACGCAGTTCTTCATTCGCAACATCAACGAATACGCGGAATTCACCGGCTATCTCAGCAGCGGTTTTGGCCCTCGCGCCCGCTACGGGTACTTCCTCGGCGGCTATCCGTTCCCGAACCCGTTCCGCTGGCACCTGCGCGAAATGCGGCTTGCCCTCAAAACTCTCAAGCCCGCCCCTGACAGTCTCCTCAACACCCAGTTTTATAGTGTCAGCGCGTACAAGCTCGGCCCTGAGCTCAACGTCAAGTACAGCGCCAAGCCCTGCAAGGATTCTCCGGCCGCCGATGTCAGCCGCCGCGATCCCAATTTTCTTCGCGCCGAGATGGTCAAACGCCTGGCCAGCGGCGCCGCTTGCTTTGATTTCATGGTGCAGCGCCAGGTTCCCGGCAAAGATATGCCCGTCGAAGATACCACCGTCGACTGGTCCGAGGACGATTCCCACTTCATTCCCGTCGCTCGCCTCGACATCCCTTCGCAACAGTTTGAGCAGTACAACGATCTCTGCGAGGACCTGTCTTTCACTCCCTGGCATTCCCTCACTGACCATCGCCCCATCGGCGTGATGAATCGCATTCGCAAGGCGGCCTACCTCGAAGTGTCCCGCTTTCGCCGCCAAAGGAATGGAGCTCCGCTCTGCGAGCCTGACAACCCCTCGAAGTCGAACCCGCCCGATTGGACTGCCATCGACAAAGACAGCTGTGAGCAGCCCGGCACTTTGCCGCCCGTCAACTCTTCGCTCAGTTCGTTATCCCCCGCCTCGCAAAGTCCGGCGAATTCCGTGCCAACCCATGCACCCTGAGGAACCCTAAGTGAGATTTGCTGTGGCGCAACGTCACAGTGCTGTCATAATCGCTACATTTCGTCGCGGCTCTGGCTTGTGGTATAGCCGCTAGTTTCAGGAGACGCCCGTGTCAACCGCCATCGCCACTCTTCGTCGCTTCCTGGCGCCCGCTGCGCTCATCATCGCTTTTTGTTTTCAGCTCTTCGCTCAAGCCGGATACGACACCTCTGCGCTTAAGGGAACCGTTTACGATCCCTCGAACTCCGCTGTCGCCAATGCCACCATCACCGTCACCAGCCAAAGCACCGGCATTAGCAAATCCACCGGGTCCGACTCCGACGGCAGCTACGATTTCCCAGCTCTCCCGCCCGGCTCCTACCGGATCATGATTGAGGCCCCCGGTTTCCGCCAGACCATCAACAACAATCTAATTCTCACCGTCGGAGCGACCGCGATCTACGATGTCCATTTATCCGTTGGCGAGCTTCACCAGGTCGTCGAAGTCACAGACCAGCCTCCTCTCATCGACACACAACAAACGCAGCAGGCCAATACCGTCGACACCCGCCAGGTGGAGAATCTCCCGAATACCAATCTCAATTTCACGCAAGCCATTTACACTCTTCCCGGTGTTGTAAGTTCCGCCGCACCCGTTCTTCAGGATCCGAACATAGGCACTGACTATCTTTCCTCCGGTTTCTCCATCGGAGGCAGTAATGGCCGCAATAACCTATTTACCATCGACGGCGGCGAAGACGACTTCGGCTCCGGTGCTCTCCGCGTGCAGCACGTACCCATCGATTCCATCCAGGAGTATCAGGTCAATCGCAATTCCTTTGCTCCAGAATTCGGATTTACCGTCGGCACCGCTATCAACATCGTCACCAAGACGGGCACCAACCACTTTCACGGCAGTCTCTATAGCTACTTTCACAATGAGTCGACCGATGCCGCCAACTTCTTCAACGGCTTCAGCGCCGATCCCACACGCAAGCCGTTCGAGCAGGGGCTGATCGCAGGCGCAACCTTCGGCGGCCCGATTCAGAAAGAAAAACTCTTCTTATTCACCTCATTCGAGCGCCAGAAACTCGATGGTGCAGTTCCGATTAATCTGCTGGGCACCGCCGAAGCCATCGGCCTCGCTGCGCAAACCAACGGCTTCGACCCAACCACCGGCTTGTGCCCGGGACAGACCTCGCAGCCGCAGCTGGTGACTCAGCTCTGCTATCTAACTCAGCTCGCCGCGCTCGGTGGACCGCTCGCCCCGGTTGGTGCGGGCCTGATCGCTTCGCCCGTCATGAATCCCCTCGAGGATCCCATCCTCGCGGCCATGCTCACCGCCGATAGTGGCGTTTTCGATGGCAACGCTGCTGGAGTCGTGCAGGCTCCTCCCAATCAAAATGGACGCTATAACAATTGGGTCACTCGCCTCGACTATGTCCCTACGGTCAAGGATTCCTTCTTTCTTCGTTTCTCATTGATGCGCGAACTAAGTCAGGTCACGGGCGCCGGCGGTGCACCGCGCTATACATCCAACGCTCAGCGATTGCGCGACTACACGGCCACGGCCGAGTGGACGCGCGTCCTAAACCCCGCCATGGTCAACACCGTTCGCGTCCAGGCCGTCCCTCACGATACCGCCGATGTCTCCACTCCATATCCCGGTCGCGCTGAAATCGACATCTCCGGGCTCGGCGCTGAACTGGGAGTTCTTGGCACACAGTTTCCCTATCCTTACTTCGGTCACGAAAACCGCTTTCAATTCGACGAGGGCCTCACCCTGATCAAAGGCGCTCATAACTTCAAGTTTGGAGCTTCGTATCGCCCCGTCGATTACAACATCTACGAGCAGCTTTGGTTCGGCGGCCAATACAACTTCGCCGAAGGTGCCATCCCTCTGATTGCTCTTTTCTCTGCCTCCTCCGGCATTCCCGCCGGTTTGGAAGCCTATAACACCGCGTTGGGATATCCTGCCGCCGGTCCTCCCTCTACCAATCTTACTTCCGCCGAATCCTATGTCGCCGGCGTCCCCATTACTCTGCTGCAGGCTAACGGCAACGGAGAATGGCAAAGCTGGGCTCACTATTTAGGAGTTTATGCACAGGATTCCTGGAGGCTGAACCCTAGACTTACAATGAACTACGGTGCCCGCTTCGACTATGACCACGAAGCGAGCCCCGTTCCCGCCGCGTTCCGCGTAAGTCCGCGGCTCGGGTTTGCGTTCGATCCTCACGGTGACGGCAAAACCGTGGTTCGCCTCGGAGGAGGCATCTTCGTCGCCCCACAACTTTTCCTCATTCCCTTTTATCTGAACGATCTCGGCACCAATGGCCAGCACATTAATCTCGCACTCCAGACAATCTCCGGCCAGCCGACTCAACTTCTTACGGCGACCGCCATTGAACAAGGCTCCGCGACACTCTCGAATCCTAACCCCGCACTTACCCACTCCCAGCTCACTGCCGCCGGCATCACCATCGTTCCCACCGGGCCCAACGCGGTAAATGGCGTTTTTTACACGATCCAAAATGGGTACAAACCGCAGTACTCGATTCAGGCCAGCACCAGCGTCGCCCAGCAAATCACGCCCACTCTCTCCCTCGAGCTCGGATACAACATGTATCGCGGCGTTCACATCGAGCAAAACGCCGAAGCCAATTACACGATCAACACCGCCGTCGCGCCCGATCCCTTCATCGGCCCGTACTATATGCCCAATCCCGGCGCAACTGCCGGTGAACCCAATTCCACCGTCCTGCAAAACAATCAATTCTCTTCTATTGGGAGCTCCATTTATCACGGACTTACTGCTTCGCTTACGAAGTCATTCAGTCGCGGCCTGCAGTTTCAGGTTAATTACACGTGGAGCCACGCCATCGACGACACCAGCGACTACAGCTCGCTCAGTACTCCATTCCGTCCCGGCCAACTGGCCCTCGATCGTTCCACCTCCGACTTCAACATCACGCACAACTTCGTCGCCAATGCCGTTTACGCCACACCGTTCCATTCGGGCGAGCCTGGGTTCCTGAACAAAACCTTTTCCGACATTTCCATTTCGCCCATCGTCTACGCCCGCAGCGGGGTTCCGTTCACTCTTCTTGTTCCCGGCATTGGTTCGAATGGCGCCGGGAGCCACACCAGCGAGGCGCGCCCCTTTCATGAGGGCCGCAACCTTGGCATCGGCCCTGGCTTCTACAGTTGGGATATGCGGATTTCAAAAGCGCTCTATCTGGACCGGGAGCGCGGCATTCATCTCGACTTGATCGCCCAGGCGACCGACATCCTCAATCATACAAACTTCAGCGCGGTCAACAACATCTTCCCTAACACCGCGGTTTTCCCTGCCAACCCCGTCACCGGAATGCAAATCGGCCCTACCACTTCTGCTTCAGTCCCCACTCCCGAAGGCACAGTCAACCTCTTGAGCGGTCCCTACAATTACCGGGGATTTGTCCCGACATCCGCCACCCAACTGAGCTCGCCGCTGGCCTTCACCGCTGCCAACCCTCCACGCCAGCTCAGCTTCGCCCTGCAATTCGCCTTCTGATATGCCATCTCCTTCTCTCGGACGAGTCTCTTGCCGAAGATGGCATCAGATGGGATGAAAACATTACCGTGATGGAACCTGACCAAACCTGTCCCAGAAATCCGGCCGTGAGCCTTGCCGCAGCTGAGGCCAAAAGGAATTTCAAGGCGAGAATTCGGCCGCGGAACGAACCGCCGGCGTGCTCCTATACGGCAATCGCTATAATAAACGAAGCTCATCACTGGGATTGTGGCCAGCGTAAGACGGAATCGTAGGCTGCGTGAAGTCATCAAAAAGACATGCAGAAAGCCCAACGGCATCCTCTGGAAAAGATCCTCGAACATCGTATCGCCATCCTTGATGGGGCGATGGGTACGACTATCCGCACCTATGGAATGAAGGAAGCGGATATCCGCGGGGAACGGTTCAAGGACGCGACGAAAAGCCTGCTCAACAATGGTGACCTGTTCACGCTGACCAAGCCGGAAATGATTGGCGACATCCACCGCCGCTTTCTCGAGGCGGGTGCGGACATCATCGAGACCAACACCTTTGGTGCTACGAGCATCGCCCAGAGCGAATTTTTTGTGGAAGACCCGCGCGAGCACGGTGGCCGCAAGGATCCCGGGTTTTATCAGAAGGTCATCGACGATGCCTTCCTCAATGGCCTGGCTTGGGACATCAATGAGCAATCGGCGCGCCAGTGCCGGGAGTGGGCCGATCGCGTCGGAACCGCAACTTCGCGCCCGCGCTTCGTAGCCGGAGCGATTGGGCCGCTGACTGTTTCTCTTTTTAACTCGCCTGATGCCGATGACCCGGGATTTCGTGTAGTTACATTCGATCAGGTGAAAGCCGCTTACGCGCAGCAGGTGCGCGCGCTCATCGCCGGCGGCGTTGACCTGCTGCTGGTCGAAACCATCTTCGACTCGCTCAATGCCAAGGCGGCACTCGTCGCGATCCGTGAAGTCCTCGATGCGCAGGCCAAACAAGTGCCGATTATGATCTCGGCTGCGGTCGGGCGTGGCGGTGAAACCATGATTTCGGCGCAGACCACCGAGGCCTTCTGGAACGCCGTGCGTCACGCGAAACCATTGTCGGTCGGCCTCAACTGCTCGCTCGGTCCCGATCTCATGTATCCGTTTTTGCAGGAACTCTCGCACAAGGCGGACGTGGCTATCTCCTGTTACCCCAATGCCGGGCTGCCGAATCCTTTATCCGAAACCGGCTTCGATTTTGGCCCGCAAGACATGGCGCGTTATTTGCGCGACTTTGCTCAAAACGGATTGATCAACATTGCTGGCGGCTGCTGCGGAAATACTCCCGAGCACATTGCGGCCATCGCGAAAGCGCTCCACGGCCAGCCTCCGCGACAATGGGAATTGTCCACGGACACATCATTCACTCGCCAGAGCCAGATTGCGAGTCGAGCGTGAGCGAGCCAAACGACGCAAGCACTGAAGCGTTGACGTTCAAGCCTCTTCGTCTCTCGGGCTCGCAGCCATTCACTCAACAGCCGGGCGTCTTCATCATGATTGGCGAGCGAACCAATGTGGCCGGTTCGCCAAAGTTTGCCCGGCTGATTAAGGACGGCAAGTATGAAGCGGCAGTAAGCGTCGCCCGCCAGCAGGTCGAAAACGGCGCGAATGTGCTCGACGTCTGCATGGACGAAGGCATGATCGACGGCGTCACCGCGATGACGCGCTTCCTGCAGCTGCTCGCCAGCGAACCGGAAGTCGCCAAAGTCCCCATCATGATTGACTCCTCGAAATGGGAGGTCATCGAAGCGGGCCTGAAGTGCTTGCAAGGTAAAGGCATCGTCAATTCGATTTCACTGAAAGAAGGCGAGCAGAAATTTCGCGAACACGCAGCCACAATTCTGAAATACGGCGCTGCGGCAGTCGTGATGGCCTTCGACGAACACGGTCAAGCCGCAAATCATGAGGACAAGATTCGAGTCTCCGAACGCGCCTACCGCATCCTCGTCGATCGCGTCGGGTTTCCACCCGAAGACATCATTTTCGATCCCAATATCCTCACCATCGCCACCGGCATGGAGGAGCACAACAATTATGCCGTCGATTACATCAACGCCACCCGCTGGATCAAGGCCAACCTGCCGTTCGCGAAAGTGAGCGGCGGCGTGTCGAACATCTCCTTCAGCTTTCGCGGCAATAACGTAGTTCGCGAAGCGATTCATTCCGCTTTCCTCTATCACGCCATTGCCGCCGGCATGGACATGGGCATTGTGAATGCCGGCATGCTCGAAGTGTATGAAGAGATCGAGCCCGCACTGAAAGTGCTGGTCGAAGATGTGCTATTGAACCGCCGTGTCGACGCCACCGAGCGTTTAGTGGAGTATGGCGAAACACTGAAGAGCGCTAGCAAGGCCACGACTGAAAAGAAAGCTGAGGAGTGGCGCAACGGCACGGTCGAAGAACGGCTCGCGCACGCCTTGGTCAAGGGAATCGATACCTATATCGAAGCCGATGCCGAGGAAGCTCGGGTCAAGCTCGGCCGGCCCCTGGCGGTCATCGAAGGGTCATTGATGGCCGGCATGAGCGTTGTCGGTGATCTTTTTGGGGCGGGCAAGATGTTCTTGCCGCAGGTGGTCAAGTCAGCGCGAGTAATGAAGAAGGCTGTGGCCCACCTCACTCCCTACATGGAGGCCGAGAAGGAAGCTCGTGCTGCGGCTGGCGAATCGGTCAAGGCGCAGGGAAAGATCGTCCTCGCCACGGTCAAAGGCGACGTTCACGATATTGGCAAGAATATCGTGGGCGTCGTGCTCGCTTGTAATAACTATGAAGTAATCGACATGGGCGTGATGGTCCCCTGCGAAAAGATTCTCGAACGTGCCAAGGCGGAAAACGTGGACATGATCGGCCTTAGCGGGTTGATCACTCCCTCTCTCGATGAGATGGTTCATGTGGCCCGCGAGATGGAGCGCCAGGGCTTCAAGTTGCCGTTGCTGATCGGCGGAGCGACCACGAGCCGGGCGCACACCGCCGTTAAAATTGCGCCCAATTACAGTGCGCCGGTCGTCCACATCGTGGATGCCAGCCGCGCGGTTCCTGTCACAACCAGCCTGCTGAGCGATGAGGGCAAGTCTACGTTCGTTGAACAGCATCGCGCTGAGTACGCTGCCATCCGCAAGGCCCACGCGGCCCCTAAGCAAACCGTCGTCTCTCTGGAGACTGCCCGCTCCAGGCGGACTCCGATTGTGTGGCGTGCCGAGGACTTACCCGTACCGACTTTCACCGGCGTCCGCGTGTTTGACAACTTTCCCCTGGCGATGTTGCGCGAGTTCATTGACTGGTCTCCCTTCTTCCACACCTGGGAATTGAAAGGTGTCTACCCGCGCATCCTCGACGACGAGAGACAAGGTGCACAGGCACGTCAACTCTTCAAGGAAGGCAACGCTCTTCTGGATGTCATGATTGAAGACAAACTCATCACTGCCAGGTGTGTGTATGGGTTTTTCCCCGCCAATGCCGTCGGCGACGATGTCGAATTATATGCGGACGACAAACGCAACAAAGTGATGGAACAATTCCACTTCCTCCGCCAGCAATCCAATAAGGAAGGCAGCGAACCGTGCCGATCTCTCGCCGACTTCATCGCCCCAAAAGAAACAGGCTTGCCTGATCATATCGGCGCGTTCGCCGTCACCAGCGGCATCGGCTTAAAGGAACTGTGCGATTCCTACAAAGCCAAGCATGACGACTACAACGCGATCATGGCGGAGGCTCTCGCCGATCGCCTGGCTGAGGCTTTCGCCGAGTGCCTCCACAAATGTGTGCGCAAAGAATGGGGTTATGGTTGTGCAGAGCATTTGAGCAACGAGGATCTGATTCGAGAAAAATATCGTGGCATCCGCCCCGCCCCGGGTTACCCGGCGTGCCCCGATCACACCGAAAAGGGTACACTCTGGCGCTTGCTGGACGTTGGCGCCAACACAGGAATTCAGATTACGGAGTCGTTTGCGATGTGGCCGGGTGCGAGTGTGAGTGGCCTTTATTTTGCCCATCCCCAATCGCGTTATTTCAGCCTGGGCAAGATTGACCGCGACCAGGTTGCCGACTACGCCGTACGCAAAGCGATGAGCGTTCATGAAGTCGAACGATGGCTGGGACAGAACTTGAACTACGATCCTGCGCAATAGCGGCCGGATCTCTGTTGCTCACACCCTGTTGAATTTTTGTTAGTGGTGCAGTTTACCCCCCTCA
>Ga0187781_10002541_pt1 | contig 13841 bp, 12 predicted proteins | sample 0715_SJ02_MP02_2_FD_132447 | JGI IMG/M metagenome (GOLD analysis project Ga0187781, IMG submission 132447) | Tropical peat soil microbial communities from peatlands in Department of Meta, Colombia - 0715_SJ02_MP02_20_MG | ecosystem: Environmental > Terrestrial > Soil > Wetlands > Peat | place...
CAGGAACGCCGGCTCGCACGAGCGGAGCCTGGGCGGAGCGTTCTCAAGATTCGCGAGCTGTGGAGAAGAGATAGATATCTATGGCGATGGTTGGGCCCATTGCGGTTGAAAATGCGGTCGAGCAGATTCCCGCCACGATGAAGGCCGCAGTGTATCGCGGCGTGAATGACGTGCGCCTGGAAGAGGTTCCGGTGCCCGAGATCAAACGCGGCGAGATTCTTGTACGCGTGCACACCTGCGGAATCTGCGGCACGGATCTGAAGAAAATTTCGACGGGCTCGCACTCGGCGCCGCGCATTTTTGGACACGAGACTTCCGGCGTAGTCGCGAAAGCCGGCGAGGGCGTGCGCAAGTTTTCCGTCGGCGACCGCGTGATGGTGTTTCATCACATTCCCTGCCGGGAGTGCTACTACTGCCGGCACAAGACGTTCGCCCAGTGCGCGACTTATAAAAAAGTTGGCTGCACTGCCGGTTTCGAACCTTCCGGCGGCGGGTTCTCAGAATACGTGCGGGTAATGGACTGGATTGTCGAGAAGGGAACGGTCCGTATTCCAGACGGAGTTTCCTTTGAGCAGGCTTGTTTTGTAGAACCGGTGAACACTTGCCTGAAAGGCATCGAGACCCTGTGCCTGGAGCCGGGTGAAACGGTGCTCGTGATCGGGCAAGGTCCGATTGGATTGATCCTTGCCGTCTTGGCGAAACGGGCAGGGGCACGGGTAATCACTTCCGATTTGTATCCCGCGAGGCTTACAATAGCTCATAGCTTCGGCCTAAACCTAACCGTGGACGCATCCAAAGCCGATGCTGGGCAGACGGTGCGTGGAGTGACGGAAGGGCGAGGTGCTGACGCTGTGATTTTGGCGGTCGGCGGCAGCAGTCTAATCCGGCCTGCGATGGAAGCGACGCGTCCGGGAGGACGCGTTTTACTCTTTGCGCAAACGGCGCGCGGTGAGGCGACGATTGATCCGGCGTCGGTTTGCGTGGATGAGAAAGCACTACTCGGTTCCTACAGCGCGTCGGTGGACCTGCAGGATGATTCGGTGCGCTTTGTGATGAACCACGAAATGAACCTGGAACGGCTGATCAGCCATCGTTTTCCTCTGGAGCGCAGTGTCGAGGCGCTCGCGCTGGCTGCCCATCCTCAGCCGGACTCAATGAAAATTGTGATCCAGCCGGGCGCACCCGTGCTCCAAGCGCCGGGGTTGGCCTGAAGGGTGAAGGGCGCATGGAAGGACATGAACTGTGAATAGCAAGATGACGGCTGCCGTCCTCTACGGCAAAGAAGACATCAAGATCGAAAAAGTCCCGATCCCGCGCGTGGGCGACGGTGAAGTGCTGGTGAAGGTACAAGTGGCGCTAACCTGCGGCACGGATCTCAAGGTATACCAACGTGGTTATCACGCGCGCATGATCGTACCTCCGGCGCTGTTTGGCCACGAACTCGCCGGCACAATCGAGCAGGTCGGCGAAGGGGTGCGCGGCTTCAAAAAGGGCATGCGGGTGGTGGCGCTGAATTCGGCGCCGTGCGGGCTGTGTTTCTACTGCTCGAAGCATCAGGGAAATCTCTGCGAGGATCTCCTGTTTAACAATGGCGCTTATGCGGAGTTCATCCGCATTCCACGGCGCATTGTTGAAACTAATATGCTGGTGGTACCGCCGCACGTGAGCTTTGAGGACGCGGCCATGACCGAACCTCTGGCCTGTGTTCTGCGCGGTCTGCATGAAACCGGAGTTGAGATCGGCGACACGGTGACCGTGCTCGGTGGTGGCCCGATCGGCCTGATGTTTGTCCAGGTGGCGAAGGCGATTGGCTGCAACGTGATCGCGGTGGTGAAACGCGATTCGCAGGTCACGCTGGCCCGGCGCAAGGGCGCCCATGAGGTTGTGCAGATCACGCAGGTGAAAGATCCAATCGAAGCGGTGCGGCAGTTGAGCCCGGAACGCCGGGGATCGGATGTAGTGATTGAAGCCGTCGGGCGTCCGGAAGCATGGGAGTGGGCGGTGCAGATGGTGCGCAAGGGTGGCACGGTAAATTTCTTTGGCGGGTGCGCGGCCGGGACGAAAGTGCAACTCGACACGAATCGCTTGCACTATTCCGAGATTACGCTGAAGGCGACGTTCCATCACACGCCGGAGACGGTTCGGCGGGCGTTTGGCTTGATCACCGAAAAGAAAGTTCGCGGCACGGACTACATTACCGGCGAAGCGCCGCTTTCGCGACTGCATGATGTGCTGCGGCACATGCTGAATCGCAACGGAGACATCAAGACAGCGATCATTCCCGGGCACTGAGTTGGTGGCGGCGAAAGCTGCGTCGGCAAGGTCGCCCATTCGTTTGCGGCGCGGACCCGCTGCATCAGGCAAATCCGGCTACAGCAAGGCAACGCTGCTGTAGCCTTCGTGATCTTTGGGATCTCAGTTCTTACGCACGTGACCAACGCAAGGGTGCTTACAATTACGAAGAACGAGGAAGTCGCGGTGAGCGACTCCGGATGGGCCCGCCTCCCCTCCGAGTATGCCATTCCCGATCTCGCCCCTGCTCTGGCGGAAGCCGAGGAGTATTGCCGGCGGCTGGCGCGTTCGCATTACGAAAATTTTTCTGTGGCTACATGGTTCTTGCCGGCTCATTTGCGCCAGCACTTTTTCAATGTCTATGCCTATTGCCGGATTTCGGACGATTTGGGTGACGAGGTGGGTGATACCGGCGCCTCGTTGCGTTTGCTGGATGAATGGGAACGGGAACTTAATGCTTGCTATGAAGGGCAGCCGCGGCATCCGGTCTTTGTGGCGCTGGCGGGGACGGTGCGGCAGTTTGAGATTCCCAAGCAAGAATTCGCCGATTTGCTGACCGCCTTCCGCCAGGATCAGATCACCAGCCGCTACGAAACTTTTCACGATCTGCTGGGGTATTGCCGGAACTCAGCAAATCCAGTTGGGCATTTGGTGTTGTATTTGTGCGGCTACCGCGATCCGGAGCGGCAGCAGCTTTCTGATTACACCTGCACTGCGCTGCAACTGGCGAATTTTTGGCAGGATGTGAGCATCGACTTCGCCAAAGGACGAATCTATCTCCCGCTCGAAGACTTACGCCGTTTCGGCGTGCGCGAAGAGGACATTCGCAATTGGGAAAACACTCCTGCGTTTTGCGAGATGATGCGCTTTGAGGTGGCTCGCGCGCGGGAATGGTTCGCTCAGGGATTACCGTTGGCCGGGAAAGTCGACGGGAAACTGGCGATGGATATTGAATTGTTCAGCCGCGGCGGGCTGGAAATTCTGAATGCGATCGAGCGCCAGGCCTATGCCGTCTTGGGACGGCGCCCGGTCATCTCCAAAGCTCGCAAACTTGCGTTGGTCGCGCGTGCGGCGCTTCGGCATATCACCCCGAAACCTCGGCTGTCTCAACCTTCGGAGATGCCGCGATGAGCACCGCCGTGGGAAATGCTCCGGTGCAGTTCGTTCCGACCCGCTCGCAGCTCAACGTCGCGTATTCGGTCTGCCGGGGTATTGCGCGCTCGGCAGCCAAGAATTTCTATTATGGATTTGCCGTGCTTCCGCCGCGCAAGCGCAATGCGCTCACCGCTGTTTATGCGTTCATGCGGCGCTGCGACGACATCACCGACGACAACACGCTGAGCATTCAGGACCGCCAGAACAGGCTGGCGGAATGGCTGGACAAAGTTCATCGCGCGCTGGCCGGCCAGCCCACCGATGATCCCGTGCTTTTGGCGCTCACCGATGCGCAGCGCTCGTATCAAATTCCATTCGGTCTGCTGGATGAGTTGGCCTTCGGCACGGCTGCTGACTTGGAGCATGGCGGGGCGCCGCCTCCAGGTGCACCTTTGGTGGCGCGCTATAAGACATTCGAGGATCTCCGCAAATATTGCTATGGAGTTGCTTCGGTCGTCGGACTGGTCTGTATTCGCATCTTCGGCTATCGCGATCCGGCCGCGGAGTCCCTGGCAGAGCGGTGCGGCGTGGCTTTTCAGCTGACGAATATCATTCGCGATGTGAAAGAAGACGCGGCGATGGGGCGCGTCTATCTCCCGGAGCAGGATTTGCTGAAGTTTGGCCTGCAGGCGAGCGACTTGGCTAAGCCCGAACTCTCGCGCGTTCGTCCGGTCCTGGCTTTCGAGGCCGACCGGGCGCGCGAGTGCTACCAGGCCGGAGAAGAGCTGATTCCGATGGTGAACGAGGACAGCCAGCCCGGGCTGTGGGTGCTGATCACCATCTATCGGCGGCTGCTCGAAAAAATTGCGGCTAAGGATTATGACGTCTTTTCGAAGCGCATTGGGTTAAGCGTTGCCGAAAAGGTCAGCGTCCTGACTAAAGGGATGCTCCAGCGCCTGCTGTGATGCGGCCGTCCTCCATGCAACAGTCTTCGGCTGGGATCCCGACTGCAACCACGGTTGCCATCGCCGGAGGCGGACTCGCCGGGCTCGCAGCCGGTTGCGCCCTGGCTGACGCCGGATTCCGCGTTACTCTTTTCGAGCGCCGCCCTTACCTCGGCGGGCGCGCATCTTCTTATCAGCATCCTGGTACCGGCGAAGTCGTCGACAACTGCCAGCACGTGCTGTTTGGCTGCTGCACGAATCTGATTGAGTTTTACCGGCGCATCGGAGTCGAGGGGAGCATTCGCTGGTCGGACACGATGACGTTCATCGAGCCGGGCGGCCGGATGTCGGTGCTGAAGGCAACCGCTCTGCCCGCGCCGCTGCACACAACACCGTCGTTCTTCGCGTTTCCATTTCTTAGCCTGCGCGACAAGCTGGCAATTGCACGCGCGATGGCCGTGCTTATGCCGGCCCCGCTCCTTGATACAAAAGAATCTTTCTTTGACTGGCTCCAGCGCCATCGTCAAACCAACAACGCCATCGAACGTTTCTGGAAGCCGATTCTGGTCAGCGCCCTGAGCGAGGATCTCGACAAAGTGTCGGTTGCGTATGCTGCACAGGTTGTTCGGGAATCGATGAAGGCGCCATCGGCCCGGCAGATGGGCATTCCCTCGATTCCTCTCACCGATCTTTATCACGCCGCTGACGCCTACATCCGCGCGCGCGGAGGAGATCTGCGCCTTCGCACGGGGGTGGAATCGTTTCGGCCCCAAACATCCCGTGTGGGTGTTGCGGCCAATGGACAAGAAGAGATTTTCGATCACCTCGTGCTCGCCGTTCCATTTGATGTTTTGTCCAAACTTCTGCCCGATTCGCGCGAGTCGGTGCCGCTCGCCGAGAAGCTCAGTCACTTCGAAACCTCGCCGATCACGGGGATCCATCTCTGGTTCGACCGGCAGATCAGTGATCTCGATCACGCCGTCCTTCTCGACCGGACGATTCAATGGATGTTTCATAAGTCGCGGCTCTTGCGCACACGAGAAAACCAGGAGGGCGGCAGCTATGTCGAACTGGTGGTCAGCAGCTCGAAGAGCCTGATCGAGAAGACACGCGGCGAAATCATCGAGCTGGCGACGAACGAGGTGCGCGAATTCTTCCCCGAGGCGCGCGCGGCAAATCTTGTGAAAGCGACGGTCGTCAAAGAACTAAATGCAACCTATTCGCCGCGGCCAGGAATCGATGAATATCGGCCCAAGACAGAAACGGTCTGGCCGCGCGTCTTTCTGGCCGGCGATTTCACGGCGACAGGGTGGCCCGCCACCATGGAGGGAGCGGTTCGCAGTGGCTATCTGGCGGCTGGTGCACTGGTGGGCGCGGCGACCGGCAACAACTCCAGCCTTCTTGTCCCCGACCTTCCTCCGTCGGGGCTGATGAAGCTATTCCGCTGAATTTCGCGTCGAGTAACTTCAGTCCCCTAATCGAAGGTTACCGAGCGTGCGGCCCCAACATTCCCTAAAGATTTGTGCGCGGATGCCCGATCATCTATGGATGAGGGGGTCTGAATCCAGGGAAGGCGAACGTCGCCAGAGTCCGCGCTTCCGGTGTGCCGGGCGCGCGACGATTCGTTGTCTTCCATTTGATGGAAAATCCATCTCGGGAATTCTCCGCGACCTGAGTGCTGGCGGAATTTGTCTGGACGTGGCGCAGGCCGTCGAGCCTGGTGCGCGAACCGAGATTGTTGTTCACGCGAATGCGGCAACGTTTCGAGCGGCAGCCCTCGTCACGGGGCAAAGGACTCGTGGTACCAGCCTTCAGTTTCTGCGGATCAGTGCCCGCGGCAAAGATGTTCTTGCTGATCTGTTGCAGCGTCTGGCACGATTCCAGGCTCTGAATCGAAAGTTGCGCTCTGCCCGCATCGATGAAGAAACCGAGCGGATGCTCACCGAGCAGAGCGGATTTAGCTTTCTGATGGTTGGAGAGAACGAAAAATCGACGGCAGACTCATCTCTCCGGCCCGGCAACCTCATTACTCCGGCACCCGATGTCGCTGACGAGCGCGAGATTGAAGAATCTCGGCTGATCCAGGTTGATCTTTTCGGCTGACTCGGTTCAAACCTGCGTGCCTTTGCGGACGCATGCAGACCTGATAACTCAAACTGCCATCAGGATCACGCCGGTTGCCACCAGCAGCGCCGCAATCCAGCGGCGGCGGCACACACGCTCGTGCAGAAAGATCTTGGCCGCGAGCGCATTCGCCACAAACGTCAACGAAGTCGACGCGGGCACAACCAGGCTTAGATTCCCCCAGGAAAGCCCGAAGAGCAGGCTGTAAAAGGCCACAGCCATGGCGAGCACGCCCAGAAAAAACGTTGGTGTGGCGAAGATGCGTCCGACAACTGCACCTAGGCCTCTCGTCTTCCAAAGATCCCCGACATCGCCCACCCGCTTCATGGAGTAAGCGAGCAGAACGTCTCCGGCGGTGGCAGCGAGCGTGATCATCCCGACCGCCGCCCATGCATTGAGTTCGTTCACAGCTGCGCCTCCTCGGAGATGACAGCAGGACGGACAGGCAGTGTGCCTTCTGGCTGATCGCTTTCGAGTTCACCACGACGATGGCGCACGGGCGTAAGCGATGGACCGCCGGCAACGTAACCAACTCCGGCGGCTATCAGCGCGATGCCCAGCCACCGGGTCGGCGAAATCTGCTCATGAAAGAATACGAGCGCAACCACCGCCACCATCACATATCCGATGGAAGTTGCGGGCAGTACATAGGTCAAATCGGCCCAGGAAAGCGCGGAAAGGTAGCAGGCAAAAAATGCAAGCAGAAGAAAGATGCCTATTCCCACCCACGGATTGAGAATGGCAAAGATGAGACCGGATAAATCGTGCAGCGAAGCGCCGCCCAATTGCTTCATGCCGCGCGCCAACAGGGAATCGCCGAGCGTGCTGAAGAGCGTAATGCCTGCGAGGACGAGGTATTTGCGAAAAGTCACTTCCGATCCAATCGCGGATTAGGCAGGAAAGTTTTTTTGGGCACAATCATCCATCCGCGGCCCGAAGCCGCTAGTCAGTTTAGATGCAGTTTCACGACCTAACACCCAAGCTGCGCCAGCCTGAATCCGGCTAACCGCCCCAAAACTTGTCTTGTGCGGCCCGTCAGGCTTCGGCCGGTTCGGGGGCAGGAGGATTCTCCTTGCGGTTTTCCTTGACCCACTTGTGGCGCTGCGCTCGCAATTTGAGGAACGTGCGCGCCTCTTTATACAAACGCTTGCGCTCGGAACTGTCGAAAGCGGCCTTTTTCAGAATTCGGAATGCCGCTTTCGGCCGGAAATAATACTCGTCGTAAAAGCGGTGAACCGACTCCAGCACCTCGGCCGCCGGCAGTCCCGGATATTCGATCTGCACCATTTGATGGCCCATGTCGTCCACCATCTTGGTTTCGGCCGTCATGAACCCATTCTTCAACGCAAATTCATGCAGTTCAGTCCCGGGATATGCGTGCGCGACCGAAACCTGAATGGTTTCGACATCCAGCTCTTTCGCGAACCTGATGGTATTCTTGATCGTCTCGCGAGTTTCGCCGGGCAGGCCTAGAATGAAGTCTCCGTGCACCACCAGGCCCAGCTTGTGGCAATCCTTGGTGAACTGGCGGGCCCGCTCGACGGTTGCGCCTTTCTTGATGTTCTTGAGAATCTGCGGGTCCCCCGACTCATAGCCGACAATCAGCAGCCGGCAGCCCGCCTCTTTCATCGCTTTGAGAGTTTCGAAGTCGGTGGTGACCCGCGAGGTGCAGGACCAGGTCAAACCGAGCGGCTTCAGCTTCGCGCACAACTCGACCGTGCGCGCTTTCTGGATGTTAAAAGTATCGTCGTCGAAGAAAAACTCCCTGACGTATGGCCAATATTCCTTCGCCTTCGCCATCTCGCGCGCAACATCGTCGGTCGAACGCTTGCGCCACGGATGACCGCTCAGCGTCTGCGGCCATAGGCAGAAGGTGCACTGCGCCGGGCATCCGCGCGTGGTGTAAAGCGATACGAACGGATGCAGCAGGAACGGAACGTTATAGCGCCGCACGTCGAGGTCGCGCCGGTACACGTCGGTGACGTGCGGCAGCGCATCGAGATTCTCGATGGTTGGCCGGTCGGCGTTGTGCACCACCTTCCCATTCTTGCGATAGGAGATACCCAGTATCCCTTCCAGCGGCTTTCCCTGCGCGTATTCGACAATGGAATAATCGAATTCCTTGCGGCAGATGACGTCGATAACTTTGGCTTCGTTCAACGACTTGTCGGGAAGCACGCTGACGTGCGGGCCGACAAAGGCGATCTTGATGCGCGGATTGCTGTCTTTGATAGCCTCGGCAATGCGCAGGTCACCCTGGAAGCCCGGGGTGCTTGTGAACAGGACCAGCAGTTCGTACTCCTTGGCGATGCGGATGGTTTCTTCCGCGCTCACATGATGAGGTGGAGCGTCCAGCAGACGAGCGCCTTCGAGCATCCCGGTCGGATAGGCGAGCCAAACCGGGTACCAGTACGATTCGATTTCGCGCGTGGCCGGCCAGCGCGAGCCCGCCCCTCCGTCGAAGTTTTCAAACGAGGGCGGATTAAGAAAAAGCGTCTTCAATGGCATATTGGTGGTTTGTATATTCTAACATTGCGACCTCAGCAAACACCCTTTGCCTCGCTACCAGTAGGGTAACGCAACCGATTCCCTGCAACCTACGATGGGGTTTGGTCCGACGCTCCCGTCGCGATTATTTCGTCGCGGTGGCGGGCAGCGCCCATTTCTCGAGCTCTCCCGTAGCCCGCAGCAGGCTTATACGCGCGCGCTGGTATTCGAAGTCGGTGTCCTGATAAAGCAGATAGCGCTCGTTGGCTTGCACCTGCGCGTCGGCCAACTCGTGAAACGAGCCGGTTTTCGCCTCGATGCGCGTGTGCGCGGCGTCCAAGCTCGTTTGCGCCAATTGATATTCGAGTTGCGCTACGTCGCGGGCAGCTTCCAGTTGTTCGGCTGCGCGTTCCAATTTCAGAGTTTCCTCGGACACCTTGCGGCGTGTGGCTTCGGCTTGTTTGGTGGCCTTCAAAGCCGCGGAATCGGCCGCCTGCGCCCGCGCCCGCTGGCTCAGACTGAAGATCGGAAAGCGAATGGCGAAACCGATCGTCGCATTATCCGGTTGGAAGGTCCGGTAGAACTCGCTGTAGTTGTTGAAAGTCGAAAGGCGCGCATACTGGGCCGAAAAATCCAGTGACGGCAGAAACGCCCGATGTTCGGCCGAGGCCTTCAGCCTCTCGGCCAAAGCGTGCTGATCCGCAATTTTGATCGCTGCGCTTGTGGCCACTGCTTTCTCCTGCGGATCGTCCTCGGATTGCACTGCCGGGAGCGTGGGGATGCTGCTCGGGTCGAGTTCGATGGCGGAGACCGGCAGTCCGGTCAGATCGGCCAAGTGGCGGCGGAGAACGTCGGCGGAGCCGCGTGCTTCAGCCCGGTGCAACCGGACACGTGCCGCCACCAGCTTTGCCTTGTTCAAATCCACGTTGCTGTCGATGCCTTCCTGCACTCGCTCGCCAACGGCCTTTTCCGTTTGTTGCGCCTGCCCTTCATCCTGCTGTAATCGCGACAAACGCGCTTCCCACTTCGCCAATTCCGCGTAGCTCACCGCTACATCCTGAATGACCGCAATCCGCTGGTCCTTATCCTGCAGGTCGGCGACGTGGATTTCCGCTTTGGCTGCGCCCAGAAACTGGTTCTGCGCGGCATTGTAGACAGAACTTTGTGCCGCCACTGTCACCAGCGAAGGCGCCGAGCCTTCAATAGTCAGGGGAAATCCGTAGGACCACCCCAGGCCGGATCCAACCACGAGTTGCGGGATACGATTGTTGCGCAGTTCGTGATAGGAGGCGATAGCCCGCTGTACATCGGCATGCGAGATCGCCGATGCGGTGCTGTGGGAAAGGGCCAGACGGATGGCTCGCTCCAGCGAGAGTGGCTCCGCTGAGACACCCCTCACGCACAGCAACATCATGGCAATCGGAGCAAGCCAATTCGTGGAATTCCGGGGACGTGGCCATTGAAGGATCATTGCGTCACCTTTTGTCGTGGTCTTTATCTGTTGCCGATTCTTATTTTGCTTGTGCTGGTTCTTGTTGTGCCGCGTTACTATCCTCGCTCCTGTGTCATGCTGAGCGAGGATTGAGCTCGCGAAAGCGAGATCAATCGCAGTCGAAGCATCCCTATTGCCTCATCAGGAGCGTACGTAGACAAGTCTGCGGCTGCAGCGCGACGCACAATTGTAGTGCTCGGAAGGCAAGTGCGGAGTATTTCCGATGAGCAAACTGTAGTCTGGATCCGGCGGCCCTCTCCGCAACCGTGGCTCTCAGTGGGCCACTCGGTTGAGTGCCTGCTGCGCCAGTCCGAATTGGTGGGCCAGCGAGAGCGACGCTTGGTATTCGCGGGCGGCAGCCGCCTTGTCGCCCTGCTTTTCAAAGAACGTACCAAGCAGGTAATGAGCCTTGAAGGCAGGCGCTTTCTCCACTGGCTTCGCGGCTAAATATCGGTGCAACACCTGAATCGCCAGCACAGGGTTGCGCCCGATGCGATTCAGCACCTGCGCGATATCGACGAGGACATCCGGTTTGGTGACCGGGGCCTGGCTGGTTTTGACCAGAGCCTGTTCAACGTCGTCATAGCGGTGCTGGTGGCGGAAGAAAATTGCCAGGTTCAGCCACCCTTCGGAGTCCCCGTGGCTGGCTTCGATCATGCGGCGATACTCCTGCTCGGCAGCGGCCGCGTCTCGATTCTTTTCGGCGATCCGCGCGTACACCCAATGCTCGCGCGCCGGATCGGTAAGGCCGATGATCTTCCCCTGTGCGCGCGCTTTATCCTGGCTGCCGCCGAGGACGCTGGGCGCCTCAAAGTAGAACTCAGCGAGATCGACCCGGGCATCGACATCTTGCGGATTCAATTGCACCGCGCGCTCAAGCTCCTCGCGCGTCTTGCCTGCCAGGCCGGCCGCCGAGAGAATGCTCGCCCGATCCGCTTTTTCGCCGTAAACGTGGCCCAGCCAGAAGTGATACGCGCCGTTGTTTGGATCAAGAGCAACCGCTTTCTTACACTGCGATTCGGCGCGATCCCAATTCTCCAGCGCGTAATAGGCACGGCAGAGCAGGTTCGCGGATTCGGCGTCGGCGGGCGTTGACGCGATGCGTGTATTAAGAACGCTGATCGCGTCATCGATGCGGCCAGCGGCCAACATCTCCTGTGGCGAGTCAGCCCGGCATGGCAGAGCCGACGCCAGCAACAAAGCGAAAAAGACGAAAAAACCAAAAGAGCGTTTGATCATTTCAGAATCCAACTCGTATGTCCCTTTGTTCTTTGAGGAAGACTGATCGAAAAGGAATACCGATTTAAGCCCCGAAATCCTCCCTTTACCCACCGTTGCTGCCTCCAAACGCAGTCGAAAGGACCTCGTTGATTCAAGGGTTTTATCGGTATTGGATCGGAATTCCCTTAACTCATTGTTACTAAGGCCTTTGCTGCTCCCAATCCGGTTTCGGCCTGGTCTCTACGCCGATAACTCGTTTAAATTGCTAAGGATAAGGCGGTTTCACGCCATCAACTCGTTTGCATTGTTAAGGTTAGAATGGTTTTGTACATATAAAAATCCATGCACAAAACGTTCCACGCGGAACATTTGCCTAACCTGTCTAGAATTTAACCTGCATTCCCTCCGCAATCGGCTTCCCGTTGACGGAGTTGATCGCAATCAGATCCTTTGCGGACAGGCCGCGCGTAACTTCCACCTGCGTCAGATTCGTGAGCGAGGTTTCCACGTCACGCCGCTTCAACTCGTGATCGACAATCTGCAACACGTACGGTTTTGAGTCGTCCGTGCGAACCGCCTCCCGCGGGATGACGAGCACGTTGTCGTGCTCAGCCGTAGTAATGGTTACGCTCACGTTGACGCTCGGCAAAAGCTTCAGATCCTTGTTATCTACGATGCAAGTGGTTTCGCCCACGTTGCGCGAGCCGCGCGGCCTGACCGTCGACGGAATGGCTGTGACTGCGGCCTGCCAGGCACGTTCGGGAACTGCGTCCCAAGTAATTTCGATCGGGTCACCGACCGCGAGACGGGCCACATCGGGTTCATCGACGAACGCGCGCACCAGAACTTTGCGCAGGTCCGCGACCTGGAGCAGAAGATCCCCGGCGGATACAAACCCACCTTGCTTTATGGGGAGCGAATAGACGATGCCGTCAAACGGCGCCCGGATGTTGGTTTTCGCCAGAGTGTCCAGCGCGGCGGCGTAAACCGCACTGGCTTCGTCGCGCTGCGCTTCAACGCGCGCGATCTCCGCGCTCGAATAGCGCTTTGTCTTTTTCTGCTCCAGAAATTCGAGCTGAGCATTGGCACGCGCCAAGGCATTCTGCGCGTCCTGGACTTCACCGGCAGAGGCCGCTCCCTGAGCTTCGAGCCGCTTCAGCGCGTCAAGATTTCGTTGCGCCGCATCGCGGTCGCCACGCGCTTTTACCAGTTGTGGTTCGAGACTAAGAATTTCTTCCTGTGTTCCGCCGCGCTCGGAGGCGGCCAGATCAGCCTGCGCCGTTTTCACTTGCGCTTGCGCGCGAGCCGCTTGCGCGCGTACATCGGCATCGTCGAGAACCAGCATCAGCTGGCCTTTCTTCACCGCGTCCCCTTCTTTGACCAAAACGCGTTTGACGCTGGTAGACAGGGGAGCGTGCCCTTCAAAATTGTTGACGGGCTCGATTTTTCCGTTGGTCGAGATCACGCTGCGAATTTTCGCTTGCTCGACCTGAGCGACGCGCACTTCGACCGGGTCGTGGCGGGAGACGAAGGCAGCCAATACTGCGACGGCCGCAAGAACCAGGGCGGTGGTCACCCACCAGCGCCGGTTCGAGCGCTCTGAGTTGTTTCCATTCAATGGCATACCGAGAAAAGCGCAAGTTTCAATGTACCACTCAAGTGCAGCCAGGAGGCAGCGCAAAAGTACACGCTACTTACTCTATTTGATGCGGCAGGCGCGGGCCTTGCCTCAGAAAGAGAGCCAGGTTTTGCGGGTTAGAATTGCACGTGAGTACAATGCCTACGGAACAAAGGACGCGAGCGGCGATCCGTTGCGGATCCGCCGCGGAAGGTTTTGAGAGGAGCGATGCCGAAACCGCGCCGCTATACCGACGAACACGCCAGCGCCGGACTGAATCACAACTTTCCTGAGATCGAAACCTGGCCGAACCAGTTTCCTGGATATGAGATCGTGGTGGACGATCCGGAGTTTACTTCGGTTTGCCCCAAGACCGGCCTGCCCGACTTCGGGACGATCGTGATTCGCTACATGCCGGATAAGCGGTGTCTGGAGCTGAAATCGCTGAAGGAGTACTTGCAGTCGTATCGCAATCTCGGCATCTTTCAGGAGAACATCGTGAACCGGGTGCTGGAGGATGTGGTGCGGTGGACAAGGCCGGTGTGGGCGGAGGTGAAGGGCGAGTTCC
>Ga0187781_10002542_pt1 | contig 13838 bp, 11 predicted proteins | sample 0715_SJ02_MP02_2_FD_132447 | JGI IMG/M metagenome (GOLD analysis project Ga0187781, IMG submission 132447) | Tropical peat soil microbial communities from peatlands in Department of Meta, Colombia - 0715_SJ02_MP02_20_MG | ecosystem: Environmental > Terrestrial > Soil > Wetlands > Peat | place...
CGAAGCGTTTGTAAATGCCGCAAGCAACGCTGGATTGCTTGAAGCCGCCCTGGCCAAGCCGGTCCACTATTGTCTCTCCGACCAGGTGGCCGAGCCGTTGAGGGCGGCCGGTGCGGCGAATTTCCGCATCGCTGCCCGGCCGAACGAGGCTTCCTTGCTCGAACTTTGCGGCTAACCGCACCCTGTCCCATTATCGGACATGTTGCCGCTAAGTCTGACCCGTACTATGCCGTTTCCTTCGGTAAGCCGGCTTTGAGGACAGCATGACAGGCGAGTTTGACAACAAAGCAGGCCGACGGCCGCCGACCATCGAATTGAGGGCGACGGAAGTCGGAAACTCCGCACTAAGCCCGCCATCGGGCGGCACCGAGGCGGCAGGCGACGGTGTCGTGGACCATCAATCGCCCGGCGCAAGCGAACTGCCGGGCGAAGCTGCCGCTCAATCCATTGCGGCAGAATCCAGCGCGCCGGGACCAAATGTGGCGGATGAAGGTATGCGGGAGCCGCGCCCGACGGGGCAGTCCAGCCGACATTTCACGTCACATGCCGCGAGCGCCCTCTTGGGAGCGGTCGCGACGGCCGCCATCGTCGGCGGCATTTGGCTGGCCGGCTTTATTCCCTCGCGCAACGCTGCGGCGCCCGCCGGCGCAATGTCGGCGACTTCGCCTCCAACGCATTCGCCTGCGGGCGCCGATGTCGCGGCTCGGCTCGACAAAATAGAGCGCGCGATCCTGGGCCAGCGGCCCGAGCCGGCGATCGCAGATCGCATCGCGGCCCTGGAAGCGCAAACGAAATCGCTCGGCAATAGTGTTGCCGCGCTCGGCGGCCGTGTCGATGAAATCGCATCGGCGAGCCAAAGCGCCGTGAAGCAAGCGGATGCCGCTCACGCCGCAGCCGAGGCGGCGACAAGCGCAAGCCAAGCGAGCAATCAAACCATGAGCCAAAACAGCGCGCAGCGCGGCGATATCGAAGCGCTGGCGAACCGGCTCGTGACGCTGGAAAACACGGTGAAGACGTTCAGCGCGGCGGCGACCGAATCGGCGCCGGAACCCGACGATCGGCCTGCGCGGCTCTCCCTAGCAGCCGAGGCGCTTCGCGCCGCGCTCGAACGTGGCGCGGCCTATAAAGCCGAGCTTGCGGCCGTGCAGGCGCTTGGTGTGGATGGCACGGCAACCGCGCCGCTCGAACCGTTCGCAAGCAAGGGCGTTCCGAGCGCGGGCGCGCTGTCGCGCGAACTCGCAGGCCTGACGCCGGCATTGCAGGATGCCGCCGAGCCGGCCGCAACGGACGCGACTTTCCTGGAGCGGCTCAAGGCCAATGCGCAAAAGCTCGTTCGCATCACGCCGGCCGGCGCGCCACCCGGCAACGACCCGGCGGACATCATCGCTCGGATCAAATTCGATGCAGCGCACGGCGACATTGACGCCGCGGTTGCCGATATCAATCAGCTGCCCGACCGGGCAAAGACACTCGCCGCCGATTGGATCAAAAAAGCCGAGTCTCGCGGCGCGGCCATGGCGGCGAGCCGACAGATCGCCGCCGACGCGCTCGCGGCGCTGAGCAAACCGTCCGAACAATGATCCGCGTCATCCTTTATCTGATCCTCGTCGGCGCACTCGCCTATGGCGTCGCATTTTTTGCCGATCGGCCGGGCGATGTCGTCGTGACCTGGCAAGGCATGCGCATCGAAACTTCGCTTTTGGTCTTGGGCTCGGCGCTGGTTGCGGCATTTTTCGCGCTGACATTGATCCTGAGCCTCATTCGCACGGTTGCGCGTTCGCCTCTTGTGCTTTCTCGCCTTCTTCGCAATCGCCGCGGCGTGCGCGCCTATGAAGCGATTTCCAACGGGCTGATCGCCGTCGGCGCAGGCGACATCGCCGCGGCGCGCAAATTCACTGCGGAGGTCGGCCGGCTCGCGCCGGGGGAACCGCTCGCGCTTCTCTTGAGCGCGCAATCCGCGCAGCTCGCCGGCGACCGCGAAGCGGCCGAACGCGCGTTCCGCGCCATGGCGGGACGTCCCGACACCAAGGCGCTCGGTCTGCACGGCCTTTTTATCGAGGCACGGCGCCGCAGCGACGCCGCAAGCGCGCGCGCTTATGCCGAGGAAGCGGCGCGGACCGCGCCTTCGCTCGGCTGGGCCGGCACGGCGGTGCTTGAAACGCGATGCCGCGACGGCGACTGGGCGGGCGCTCTTAATCTGCTCGAGCAGAATATGCGCATGCTCGACAAGCCGCGGTACCGGCGGCAGCGGGCCGTGCTGCTCACAGCGCGGGCGCTGGCGGTCGAAGACAGCGATCGCGATGCCGCCAAAGAATTTGCGATCGAAGCGGACAAGCTTGCACCGAATCTGATCCCGGCCGCCGCTTTGGCCGGCCGGCTCCTCGCCGAAAGCGGCAAGCTCCGCAAGGCAAGCCGTGTGATCGACAGCGCCTGGCGCGCCAACCCCCACCCCGAATTGGCTCAGACCTATGCCGAACTACGCTCCGGAGAGTCCGCGCGCGAGCGCCTAAAACGGATCGAGAGCCTCGCCGGCAGAGTGCCCGGCCACATGGAAGGCGCACTGGCAGTGGCGCGCGCCGCACTCGATGCGCAGGAATTTGGCAAGGCGCGGACGGAACTCGAGCCGTATCTCCACAGGCCGACCAAGCGGGTCTGCCTCTTGATGGCGACTCTCGAACGGGGCGAGCGCAACGACGAAGGCCATGCACGCGAGTGGACGGCACGCGCCGTCAATGCCGCGCCTGATCCGCAATGGACGGCCGACGGCTACGTGTCGGATCGCTGGCTCCCGATCTCGCCGGTGAGCGGACGGATCGATGCGTTCGAGTGGCGGGTACCGCTCGCCGGGATGATCGCCGCACCGATCATCGAACCGGAAGCTCCCAAATCAATCAACACTGCACCGGCCGGCAGAACATCTATCGAAAGCGCGTCAATCCGGAACGCGGCAATCGAAGGCGCACCGCCATCGCCGCCGAACGCCAATGCTGCCGCCGGCGCAGCACCAATACGGCGGCGCCGCGGGCCTCTTCCGGTCAAACCGGAGCCGGTCATCCCGCTTGTTCGCGCGCCGGACGATCCGGGACCCGATGCGACCGAGGACGACGGCACCGCCGCGCGGCAAGACAACGGTGGGTGGAGCAAGATCTTCGAATAGGGCGCTTTCGATCCAGGCTGATATTTTGACCGGGCGGGGTTCTTGCTACGGTGCCTGCCCGCCTGCTTGCCCGAGTGTCGACCGCCCGGCGCGCGTGATATAATATGCATTATACTGCATGAGGCTCCGCTAGCCGTGGCTGTAGCCAAAAAAGCCAAAGCACATCGGAAAGCTGCCCAACGGGAAACGCCGCCTGACGCGCAAAACAACGGCCGCGATGCGGCCGCGTTGCTTGCCGGCATCGGCCGCGAGGTACGCCGCAATCGCACCAAGCGCGGCATGACGCGCCGGCAATTGGCGCAGGCCTCGCACACTTCGGAACGGTACTTGGCGCAGATCGAAAGCGGCACCGGCAATCCATCGGTGACCGTTTTGCGCGCGATCGCCAAAGCGCTCGATCTGCCGGCCTCCGCGCTTCTGGGGGAGCCGAGCGCACGCACTGCGGCGCACGCCTCCCTTGTCGATCTCATCGCACTACTGCCGGAACGGGAGCTGCCCGAACTGACCGAGCTGATCGAATCGCGCGTGGCGCGTTCGGATCGCGCCGAAAGAGGCCGGCGCATTGCGCTGGTCGGTTTGCGAGGCGCCGGCAAATCCACGCTTGGCCGAATGCTTGCCCGGCATCTTGCATGGCCCTTTATCGAACTCGACCGGCTGATCGAAGAGGATTACGGAGCGAGCATTCCCGAGATGATCGAAATGGCCGGCACGGCGAGTTTCCGACGCCTCGAGCGTGCGGCGCTCGAGCGTGTGATTGCCGGACATGAAGCCGCAGTTATTACGACGGCCGGAGGCATCGTTTCCGATCCCGAAAGTTACGCATTGCTGCTGCGGCGCAGCCACACCATTTGGGTCAAGGCGCGGCCCGAAGATCATATGAGCCGGGTGATGGCCCAAGGCGACCTTCGTCCGATGGCGCAGAATCGCGAGGCAATGAGCGATCTCATGGCAATCCTCGATGCCCGCGGCGCCGACTATGCCCGCGCCGAAGCGGCACTCGACACCTCGGCGGATGCGCTGGAGCGCAGCTTTGCCAAGCTCGTGCGCATTGTCACCAATCTGCTCGGATCGCCTGCAACATCGGCCGGTTTACAGAGGAAAAGGGAGCGCGAAAAGCCGTGATGCTGCCCGACAAAGGGTTTCTCGACCTGCCGCCCATGCGGCTTGAATACCGTATGATCGGCCCGCGCCCCGATGTGGCGCCGACGATCGTCATGCTGCACGAGGGTCTTGGCAGCGTCGAGCTGTGGGGACAATTTCAGGACCAGATCGCAGCGGCGACCGGCTTGGGCGTCTTCGCTTATTCGCGCGCCGGCTACGGCCAGTCGACCGGCACGAGCCTGCCGCGCGCGACGTCGTTCATGGTCGAGGAGGCTTGCGAGGTGCTACCGCGCATTCTCGAAGCGATCGGCTTCCGGCGCGGCTTCCTTTTGGGCCACAGCGATGGCGCATCGATCGCGACGATTTACGCCGGCAGCGTCGAGGACCATCGCGTGCGCGGCCTTGTTCTTGTCGCGCCGCATTTCTTCGCCGAGGAAACGGGCCTGGCCGAGATTAGGCGCGCCGGCAAATCGTTTGCCTCGGGCGCCTTGCGGGAAAAGCTCAAACCCTGGCACGCCGACGTCGATTGCGCGTTCCGCAGCTGGAACGAACCCTGGATGCATCCCGATTTTCAAAAATGGGACATCACCGAAGTGCTCGGCTATATCCGCGTCCCGGTTCTGATCGTGCAGGGAGAAAATGATCAATACGGCACGCTCAGGCAAATCGAGGTGGCGCAACGGGAATGTTTCTGTCCGGTTGAAGCGTTCATAATCCCTGGGATTCGTCACATCCCTTACCGCGAAGCGCCGGACATCACGCTCCAGGCAGTGTCCGACTTCATCAACCGGCTGCTGAGCGACCACCAGGAGGGAAAATTACGTCCCGAATCGGGGATTGCCCGACATGAATTATAATGCATACCAGGCGCAGTCTTATCGTTATGCAGTATAATACAGGGCGCGAAGTAAGGCAGCCGAGGGCACCGCGACCGGAGCACTCATGAGCGACGCCAAGCACGCCATTGCAGAGCCACCGGCGGAGAACCGCATGCGGATCGATTTCCAGACCGAACCTGCCCGCTACCGCCATTGGAAGCTCAAGGTCGACGGTGAAATCGCGACACTCCTGATGGATGTCGACGAGAAATCGGCGTTATTCGAGGGCTACGACCTGAAGCTGAATTCCTACGACCTTGGGGTCGATATCGAACTCGCCGATGCCATCGAGCGGCTGCGGTTCGAGCATCCGCAGGTGCGGGTTCTCGTGCTGCGTTCGGCGAAACCGCGGGTTTTTTCCGCCGGCGCCAATATTCGCATGCTGGCCAGCGCGAGCCACGCCCACAAAGTGAACTTCTGCAAATTCACCAACGAGACCCGCAACGGCATCGAAGACCTCAGCGAGAATTCTGCACTGAAATCGATCTGCGCCATTAACGGCACGGCCGCCGGCGGCGGCTATGAGCTGGCGCTTGCCACCGACTACATCATGCTGGTGGACGACGGCACGGCGGCGGTGTCGCTGCCGGAATTGCCGCTGTTGGCGGTGCTGCCGGGAACCGGCGGTCTCACCCGTGTTTCCGACAAGCGCAAGGTTCGCCGCGATCATGCGGACGCGTTCTGCACCACGGAGGAAGGCGTGAAAGGCAAACGCGCGGTCGAATGGGGGCTGGTCGACGACGTCGTGCCGGGATCGAAATTCGACCAAACGATCGAGGCACGCGCACGTCAATTCGCCTCGCAATCGCGCCGCGCCGCTTCGGGCCCCGGAATCAAGCTTACTCCGCTGCGGCGGACCTTCAACGACGATAGCGTCGAATACGGCACGCTTGCCGTGGAATTTCAGCGCAGCGAGCGGATTGCAACCATCACCGTGCGGGGCCCAAGCGCGCCGCCGCCCGCGGCGGGGCAAGTCATGGTCGCTCTCGGCGCCGATTTTTGGCCACTCCAGCTTGCCCGCGAACTCGACGATGCGATCTTGCACATTCGGCTCAACGAGCTCGATGTCGCCGCGATTGTTTTCAAATCGTCGGGTGAGGCCGACCGGGTGCTCGCTTACGATTATTTCCTCGATACCAACAAGGACCACTGGCTGGCGCGCGAAATTCGGCTGTTGTGGAAGCGCGTCCTCAAGCGCATCGACCTCACCTCGCGCTCGCTCGTGACCTTGATCGAGCCGGACTCGTGCTTTGCCGGCACGCTTGCCGAATTGCCCCTCGCCAGCGACCGTTCCTATATGCTGATCGGCCGGCGTGACGGCGACAACAAACCGCCCGCCGCGATCGCGCTCGCCGACGCCAATTTCGGCCCCTATCCGATGTCGAACGGATTGACGCGGCTTGCCAGCCGTTTCTTGGCGAATCCGGCCGATCTCGAAGCCGTCTACGCGCAGCGCGGCAAGGCCGTCGAAGCCGAAACCGCGCAACGGCTCGGCCTTGTCACTTTCGCGCTCGACGACATCGACTGGGACGATGAAGTGCGCGTCTTTCTCGAGGAACGCGCAAGCTTCTCGCCCGATGCTCTCACCGGCCTCGAAGCCAATCTGCGCTTCGCCGGCCCGGAGACAATGGAGTCGAAAATCTTCGCGCGGCTGACCGCGTGGCAGAACTGGATTTTTCAACGCCCAAACGCGATCGGCGAGGAGGGAGCGCTCAAACGCTACGGCACCGGCCACAAACCGGTCTTCGATACGCGCCGTGTATGAGAGAGGAGCCGCCCATGACGATCGATAACGTCGATTACACGACCAAGATCCCGAACAACGTCAACCTCTCCGAAGACCGCCAGGTGCTGCGCGCGCTGGAAAGCTGGCATCCCGGCTATATCGACTGGTGGATGGATATGGGACCGGAGGGGTTCCAGCAGTCGCTCGTCTATTTGCGCACCGCGGTGTCGGTCGATCCGAAAGGCTGGGCCAAATTCGACTACGTGCGAATGCCCGATTACCGCTGGGGCATTTTGCTCGCGCCGAAGGAAGAAGGCCGCAAAATTCCATCCGGCCGTCATTACGGCGAGCCCGCCTGGCAAGACGTGCCGGGCGAATATCGCGCCATGCTGCGGCGTCTAATCGTGATCCAAGGCGATACTGAGCCCGCTTCGGTCGAGCAGCAGCGCCATCTCGGCAAGACCGCGCCTTCGCTCTACGACATGCGCAACGTATTTCAGGTCAATGTCGAAGAAGGACGGCATCTATGGGCGATGGTCTATCTACTGCAGAAATATTTCGGCCGCGACGGCCGCGAAGAGGCGGCGGAATTATTGCAGCGCCGTTCTGGCGACGCCGACAAGCCGCGCATGCTGGGCGCCTTCAACGAAGCGACGCCCGATTGGCTGTCGTTCCACATGTTCACCTTCTTCACCGACCGTGACGGCAAGATGCAGCTCGAAAGCCTGGCACAGTCCGGCTTCGATCCGCTGTCGCGGACCTGCCGTTTCATGCTGACCGAAGAGGCGCATCACATGTTCGTTGGCGAGACCGGGGTCGGCCGTACGATCCAACGCACTTGCGAGGCGATGAAAGCAGCCGGCATCGAAGATCCTGCCGCGATCGACAAGGTGCGCGTGCTTGGCGTCATCGACCTGCCGACGATCCAGAAAAAACTCAACATGCACTATTCCCTGTCACTCGATTTGTTTGGCTCGGAGGTCTCGACCAACGCCGCGAATACATTCTCGGCGGGATTGAAAGGCCGTTTCCAGGAAACCAAGATCGGCGACGATCATCGCCTGGAAAACGCGACCTATCCGGTGCTCAAATTCGTCGGCGGCGAGATTAAGCGCGTCGAGGAGTCGGCCTTGACCGCAATTAACATGCGGCTGCGCGACGACTACACCGCCGATTGCCAGCGCGGTCTCGATCGCTGGAACAAGATCATCGACAGGATCGGCGTCGCATTCAAATTCGAACTGCCGCATGTCGGCTTCCATCGCCAGATCGGCGAGTTCAAGGACGTAAAGGTGACGCCGGCCGGCAAGATCGTCGATCATGCAGTGTGGAATCGCGACAAGGATCAGTGGCTGCCGTCGAAAGACGACGGCGACTTCATCGCGAGCCTGATGCGCCAAGTTGTCGAGCTCGGCAAATTCGCCAGCTGGATCGCGCCGCCTCGAATCGGCATCGACAACAAGCCGGGTGACTTTGAGTACGTAAAAATCGCGGCTTGAAGGTACTTCGCGTGTCAGCTTTGGCGCCGCGCGAGCGGTCCTTCGCGCAGCCGGGCGAGATCGAAGCGATCGACCTCGCGCAAAAGTTCGACGAACGCCTGCGCACCCTGCACCAAAGCCGCCTCACCCTTGGCGGCTTTCGCCAGCGTCGCATCGCCGATCGCGCCGCTCGGATGGAGATCTTGTGTCATCCAAGCGAAGCCCGCCGGGCGATAAGCGCCGAGCCATTTGAATTCCTGCGCCATGACCAAGGTTTCCGGTACTGCGCGGCGCGCTTCCTCCATCCGCACCGCTTCGGGCATCGCCGCGAGCATCAGTGAGGTCTCGACGTCGCCGCCGTGGATGCCGTGCTTTTTCTCTTCGCTTGAAAAGACGCCATCGGGATAGCCGAACCGGTGCCAGCCGACGGTGACCGTAAGCATCCCGAAACGCGCGCGCAGATCGCGTGCAACCAATTCCATAGCCGCGACATTACCGCCATGGCTGGTGACGAGAACGAGTTTGCGAATCCCCGCCCGCGCCACGCTCTCGCCGAGCTCGGTCCATGCCGCGATCGCGGTGGCGGCCGAGAATGTGAGCGTGCCAGGGTAGGACAGGTGCTCAGCCGAAACGCCGATGCGCTGCACCGGCAGGAACGTGACCGGCAGGTCCGGCGGCAAATTGTCCCGGGCCCGCCACAGGTAGGCTTCGGCGACGAACGTATCGACGCCGAGCGGCAGATGCGGCCCGTGCTGCTCGACGGCGGCCAGCGGCAGCACGGCGATCCAGCCCGCCGTTGAAGCGCCGGTAAGGTCCTGCCAAGTCATTTCCATCCAATCGCGTTTGGGCAGCGTCATTCGCTCTCTCGTCTCTCGCATTCGGTCTGACTTTAGTTGGAGGATGATCTATTGTCGCGCCCCCGGCGGAGAGGAGCAACGATGAGGCCGCCAATTCCGCGTATCGGCTTAACCGGTCTGGCGCTTAGCGCGACACTGTCGGCCGCCTCCGCTCAGGCGTTCGACAAAGTCGCGTTCGGTACCAATTGGGTGGCCGAAGGCGAGCATGGAGGATTTTATCAGGCGCTGGCGGACGGTACCTATCGAAAGTATGGCCTCGACGTCACGATCGTGCCGGGTGGACCGAACGTCAACAATCGTATCCTGCTGCCGGTCGGGAAAATTGATTTTTTCCTCAGCGCCAATACGCTGCAGGCCTTCGATGCGGTCGAGCAGAACATACCGACGGTCGAGGTGGCGGCCATGTTTCAAAAGGAACCGCAAGTCTTCCTCGTGCACCCGGATCAGGGCATCGAGAAATTCGCCGATCTAAAAAAGCTCACGCTGTATGTTTCCAAGGAAGGCATTGCCAGTTACTACCAGTGGCTCAAAGCCGACTACGGCTTCACCGACGCGCAGGTCAAGCCTTACACGTTCAACCCGCAACCGTTCCTCGCTGACAAAAAAAGCGCCATGCAGGGCTACGTCACGTCCGAACCCTTTGCCATCGCCAAGGCCGCGAACTTCACGCCCAAAGTATTCCTGCTCGCCGATCAGGGATTTTCCGCCTATTCCACGCTGATCGAAACGCGGCTCGATCTGGTCGACAAAAAACCGGACCTCGTTCAGCGCTTTGTCGATGCGTCCATCGTCGGCTGGTACGACTATCTCTACGGCGACAACAGCGCAGCCAACGCACTGATCAAGAAGCAAAATCAGGAAATGACGGACGATTTGCTCGCCTATTCCGTCGCGGCGATGAAGAAATACCGCATTGTCGATTCCGGGGATGCTCTGGCGCTCGGCGTCGGCACCATGACGGACGCCCGCATGAAGGACTTTTTCGACGAAATGGTGCGCGCCGGCGTGGTAAAACCGGGTCTCGATTACCGCAAAGGCTATACGCTGCAATTCGTCGGCAAGAAAGTCGGGCTCGATCTGCGCCCCAAACAATAGCCGAACAACAAAATTGGCGATGCAGCCTGCGACTACATTGCATTCCGCTCCGCCGCTCCTCGCGCTGTGCGGCGTCGGCAAGACTTTTCCGAACGGCACGATGGCGCTTTCGAGCCTCGATCTCGACGTGCACGCGGGCGAGTTCGTGTCGCTGCTCGGTCCGTCGGGCTGCGGCAAATCCACGGCACTGCGAATTATTGCGGGCTTGAGCGAGCCGAGCCAAGGCACGGTCGATTGGCCGGCTCAAGGTCCGCATCCCGACAAGGCAAACCGGATCGGCTTTGTGTTCCAGGAGCCGACCTTGATGCCCTGGACCAGCGTATCGCGAAACGTCTCGCTGCCGCTGATGCTGAGAGGCCTGAGTGGGGATAAAGCCGCCGCGCCGGTGGGGGCCGCGCTCAAGCGGGTCGGCTTGACGAAATTCGCTAGCGTTTTTCCGCGCGAATTGTCCGGCGGCATGCGCATGCGCGTCTCGATCGCCCGCGCGCTGGTCACGGAGCCGCAGCTTCTGTTGATGGATGAGCCGTTCGCCGCGCTCGACGAGATCACGCGCTTTAAGCTCAACAACGACCTGCTGCAGCTTTGGCAGGCAAGCGGCACGACCGTTGTGTTCGTCACGCATTCGGTCTTCGAGTCGGTTTATCTGTCGGGCCGCATTTTAGTCATGACCGCGCGGCCGGGACGCATTTTCACCGAACTCAAGATCGATGCACCGTATCCGCGCGATCAGAACTTCCGAACGTCAGCTGAATATGCGGCGTTCTGCCGCCTCGCCTCGCAGGCGCTGGCGCAGGCCATGACGCGAGGCGAAGGATGACGCCGGGTGCATTCAGCCGGGAACGGCGCGAGCGCGTGCTGCGGATCGCGCTTCCCATTGTCATCCTGTTGCTTGTACTTGCACTGTGGGAGGCGATCGTGCGGATGAAAAGCATTCCGGCCTATGTGCTGCCTAGCCCCAGCTTGATCTTCCGCACGCTAATCGACGATTGGGCATTGCTGTCGCAATCGCTTCTCGTCACGCTCGCTACGACTGTCGAAGGTTTCTTGCTGGCGGCAATCGGCGGCGTGGGGCTCGCGGTGCTGTTCAATCAATCTCGCGTGCTCGAATATTCGCTTTATCCCTACGCCGTAATTCTTCAAGTCACACCGGTCGTTGCCATCGCGCCGCTCCTGCTGATCTATCTGCCGCAGCCGCTTGCGGTCCTAGCCTGCGCCTGGATTGTCGCGTTCTTTCCGGTCTTGGCGAACACGACACTCGGCCTGCATTCGGTGGACCGCAACCTCGTCGATCTGTTTACGCTCTACGGTGCCTCGCGGCGCCAAGTCTTATGGCACCTCAAGCTGCCTTCGGCGCTGCCCTATATCCTCACCGGACTGCGGATTGCCGGCGGCCTGTCGTTGATCGGCGCCGTGGTGGCGGAAATCGCCGCGGGCTCCGCGGGCGCGGGCTCGGGCCTCGCTTATCGCATTGCCGAATCCGGCTATCGTCTTAACATCCCGCGCATGTTCGCCGCGCTGCTCTTGTTGTCGGTCGCCGGCGTCGTGATCTTTTATACGCTGTCATTCGCCAATTATCTGGCGCTGTGTCGCTGGCATGAAAGCGTGGCCGAGGGCGAAGCGTAACCTGGCCTTCAGGCATAAATCCAACAGTTTATGGCGAAACGCGCATCCCCGAACTAGCCGGATGGGCACGCCACCGGCAGAACCTCTTGTGGAAACCAAGATGGAAAGAAGACCAGTGTGTCGCTGATCGCCTCGATTTCGACAAAGGCGTTGGATTTTTCCCGGCCGGCAAGAGGGTAAATCCGCAAAGCGCCGCTCTTCGGCAGCCGGTGAAAGTAGTAGACAGCGCTGATCAGCTTCTGATCTTCTATCGCGGTCTCGCGATGTTCGGTGAAGAAAGCGCCATCACCATCGGCGACCATTTCCACTTCGAGTCTGCCAGGCTCGAAGGCTCCGCGCCAAGGCGCTGGAACATCTCCGGCAAAACTTGCTGTACCTTTGTCCGCAATTCGTTTTTTAGATCGCCTGCTTGCCCCTGCTGGAACGCCGAACGTTTAAATCGACTTACCCGTTGGCACAAAGCTGTCGCCCTGGATCTGTGCAAAGTCCAACAGCCGCTGCACCATTTGCGGCCCGAGCCAATTGGAAGTGCACCCGTACGGAGGGGCTTTAGTAAACATGTTTTCTATCACGAAAAATGACTATCATCCGCGGGGAATCGGCCCTGTTGGATTCTCGTCATCGCACGACTGTTATCAAGCGCCATCTCAAGGACGCGCGCAACGTGCAACGCCTCGCGGCCGCATCCGTCACGGATTTGATGCCGGCATGACGTTCCGTCAGCGACGACAATGTCGTCGGCTTTGGCTTCGCGGATCGCCGGCAACAACGACAGTTCTGCCATCGCCTGCGAGATTTCGATCGTCTGCGCATGATAGCCGAACGCGCCGGCCATGCCGCAGCAGCTTGATTCGATCGTCTTCACTTCAAGGTCGGGAATAAGTTTCAACGCTGTTTCGACAGCCGGCATCGCGCCGAACGATTTTTGGTGGCAATGGCCGTGCAACAAGGCTTGTCTGCCAATGGGCGACAGGCCGATCTTTAGCTTTCCCACGGCAGCCTCGCTCGCCAGAAATTCTTCCAACAACAGAGCCTGCTTTGCCGCCCGTTTTGCCGCCTCGCTTTTGAGGAGCGCGGGGATCTCATCGCGGAAACTAAAAATACAACTGGGCTCGAGCCCAACGATCGGCGTCCCGCGTTCGATATAGGGAATGAGTGCGGCGAGTGTCCGCTCTGCCTCGCGCCGGGCCTCCCGGACCTTGCCGACCGCGAGGAAAGTGCGGCCGCAGCACAGCGGTCGCCCGCCGCCCGGCGGCGCGGCGAAATGAATTGCGTAGCCGGCTGCGGCAAGCACCGCGATCGCGGCATCGATGTTCTCTCGTTCGAAGTAGCGATTGAACGTGTCGGCGAGAAGGACCACTTCACGCCCATCGGCGCCCTTTGGCTTGAAGTCATGCTCCGTGAAATAGTCCGCACGCCATTTTGGCAGACTGCGCCTTGCGCTAAATCCCGCAAGCGCTTCCGATAATTTCGCACCGCCAGGCATGCGGTCGCGCAAATTCAAGAGCCAGGCATGGCGCGCCGCATACGGCGCGTAGCGCGGCAGATAGCCGACCAGCCAGTCGTGCAGTGACAGCCCGAACTTCTCCATGCGCGCATGCAGGATCTCGATCTTCATGCGCGACATGTCGACGCCGGTCGGACACTCGCGCTTGCAGGCCTTGCAGGAGACGCAAAGCTTGAGCGTCTCCGCCATTTCATCGGATATCAGCGCGTCCTGCCCTAGCTGGCCGGTGACGGCAAGGCGGAGCGTATTGGCGCGCCCGCGCGTGACGTCGCGCTCTTCGCGGGTGACCCGGTAGCTCGGGCACATGACGCCGCCCTTGAGCGCGCGGCAGGCGCCGTTGTTGTTGCACATTTCGACTGCGCCCTGAAATCCGCCGCCGGTGCCGGGATAGGCCGACCAATCGAACACGGTCGTCA